>JABAHQ010001482.1_pt1 | contig 59300 bp, 85 predicted proteins | sample 7062091 | NCBI WGS metagenome assembly JABAHQ01 (sample SAMN14534359, study PRJNA622989) | marine sediment metagenome | biome: marine biome [ENVO:00000428]; feature: marine pelagic biome [ENVO:01000023]; material: deep marine sediment [ENVO:00002113] | place: India: Gulf of Kutch | collected...
AATGTTCACCCGATCAGCTCCCGGCATAACGGATTTGATCAGAGAGATTACTCAAAGGGCTTGAAGACAGGGGTGGGTCAAAATGCATCGAACTTCTGACTACGAAGGGCGCAGTGCGCCCGAAATGCTGGACAACCTGCGTGGTGTGGACGATCGGCGCCCGGGGCACTGTCCCAAGCACGGTGATTTCGTCGACGTCCACACGTCCGGGAAAAATCCGAAGGTGCCCGAGGGGTGGGACGGCTGCCCTGAATGCATGAACGAGCAGCAGCGTGCTCTGGAGATTGATCGCCGGCAAGACGCTCATGCCCGCATTGCGCTGGAACGGATCGAGACGCTGATCCGGAAATCCGGGATCCCGGAGCGATTCCAGGAGAAGGGATTCGATGACTTTACCCCCCCGAATAAGAAAGCGGAATCCCACGTCCGCCAGATCCGTGAGTACGCGGAACTGGTCTGCACCGACGACCATCAAGGCCGCTGCCTGATCCTTCTGGGAACGGTCGGAACCGGGAAAACGCACCTGGTGTGCTCCGCCATCCAGGAGGTCATCCGCGAAACCGGCAACCCCTGCACCTACTGGAGCTTTTCGGAGCTGGTGATGCGGGTCAAGGCCACGTTCTCCAAGAATTCCGAATCGAGCGAGGCGGATGTCTACAAGGAGTTTGCGAAAGGCCGGCTGGCAGTGATCGATGAGGTCGGCGTCCAGAACTTCACCGATTTCGAGAAGACGGTCGCGTATGAAGCCATCAATGCCCGCTACATGGCGAAGAGGCCCACGATTCTGGCTACCAATCTGGAGGCGCCGGATTTGCCGGAGTGCATTGGGGAGCGTGCGATCGATCGCCTGCGTGAAGGCGGGGGGCGGGCGCTGGACTTCGACTGGAAATCCTACCGGGCCGGGGGTGGATCATGAATTCAGCCAGCCTGATCGACCACATCATCTACCGCGAGCTCAAGTACGCCCAGGGCCTGCGCCGGGACGCCATGCAGTATTCACGGGCCAGCCTTGCCGAGAAGTTCGATATGACCAGGGGCGTCATCGACGGGATTCTGGACGGCAAGGATGCCGAGGATCCAGAGGACACCAGGCTGATCCGTGAGTGCCACGAGAAGGCGCAGCAGCTCTGGGAGGAACTTGAGGAGTACACCCAGGCCGCCATTGCCCGCCGGTACGGGCGCACCCCGAACCAGGTACGCCGCATTGCCCGGGGAATCACCGAGGGGAGGGCTACAGCATGAGATCCCAGATCATCAACGAACTGGTCCGGGCGGAGGTGGCGCTGAGCTGCCACCGCCTGGCCGAACGGGTGAACGCCTCACCGTTCGAGATCCGCCAGGAGGTCGAGGACATGGCCAACGAGGGCGTTCTCCAGCGCGTCCGGGGGGCCAATAAAGTAACTCTTTATGGACTGCCCAGTGATGGCGGGTACCAGCCGGGAGGTGCGGCATGACCCCTTTTCTGGTCGTCATGATTGATGTCCTCGGGTTGGTGGCGGTTGCGGCGTTTCTGGCCGGGCACGCCAGCGCCCATGGACACAAGGCATGGCGCAACTGGTTTTCCGGCCTCGCAGGTCTTGCGGCGGCAGTATTGATCTATTGGGGGTTGCTCTAATGGCACAGGAGAAGGTCATCAACAGCGCCCGCTCTCTGTCGGAGGCCCAGCAGCGCCTTGCCGAGGAATTCAACCAGCACCGGTTCGTCCGGATGTGGACCAAGGCCGGGACCAGCCGGAGCATCGACCAGAACTCGCTGAGCCACGCCTGGTACAACCAGATCAGCACGGACCTGGCCGAGCAGACCCCGGAAGAGGTCAAGTGCGAGTGCAAGCTGCGCTTCGGTGTGCCGATCCTGCGAGCCGAGGATCCGGACTTCGCGGAGATGTACGACGCCAGCATCAAGCACCACCTGAGCTACGAGCAGAAGCTCAAGGCCATGCGCTTTCTGCCTGTGACCAGCCTTATGACCAAGGATCAGCTTTCCAGGTACCTGCAGGTTATCCAGTACCAGTTCGCCCAGCGCGGCGTGAATCTTGAGTTTCCGGACGAGCGGGAGGTGGCATGAAGGTCGCAGCGGTGTACCTGATGCTCAACCTGACGTCAGTCGCCTGCATCGGCGGTGCCACGACCCTGGCGGTCTACGGGATTGGCGGATGGGGATGGTTTCTGCTGGTGGGCTTCCTGCTCCATTGCCATCCGAAGAGGGTTGAATCATGAAAACCAGCAAGATCCGAGAGAGCGCCCGCGGCGAGCACTGCCAGGTCCGCATCCCCGCGGTCTGCAACGGCAACCCGGAGACCGTGGTCCTGGCGCACATCAACGGCGCCGGCATGGCGCTCAAGGCGCCGGACCACAAGGGCGCTTATACCTGCTCTGCCTGCCACGAATGGCTGGATGGGGGCTACGCCCGGCAGGGGTTTAGCCGGGGACAGCGGGACCTGATGCACCTGGAGGGCGTCCTGCGCACTCAGGACCGGCTGATCGAAAAGGGGCTGATCATTGTTGAGGGGGCGGCATGATTGTGATCGGAATTGATCCAGGCAACTCGGGCGGCATCGCCGTTATCCCGGGTCCTGAGCGCGAATGGGAGACTCCATGGGCTGAACAGATCCCACTCTGCGGCAAGGAGATCGACGGCCACCAACTGGCGGAACGTCTGCAAGATATCGGCCCGGGAATCGTGATCATTGAGAAAGCTCAGGCGATGCCGGGGCAGGGTGTTACCTCGATGTTCAATTATGGGCGCGGCTTCGGGCTGATCCTTGGTGTGCTCGAGGGGCTGGGGATCCCGTATCGGCTCGTCACGCCCCAGGCATGGAAGAACAGGGTCCTGGCCGGAACTCCGAAGGACAAGAGCGCGGCCGCGAATTACGTCCGGAAAGCCTACCCGACCATCAACCTGACCCCGGGCAAGAAGCAGAAACCCCACGACGGCATGGCTGATGCGGCCTGCATTGCGGATTACGGATGGCGGGTTCAGCGGGGTGAGGCATGAGCGGAACGCACCACCACCGAGGCCAGCCCTACAACCACTGCGGTGAGGACCTGTGGAGCCGCCGGCCCGTGAGGAAAACGCTCTACACGGCCTTCAACAAACGCCAGACCCGACGCATGGAGCGTGCACGCGACCGGATGACTCCCCAGGAGGCCCTCAACGTGGCCAGGCATGACGACCTGGACTACTGCGAGGTCTGCCAGAGCGTCCGGATGTTCACCCCCGCCGGGCAGTGTGTTGTCTGTACCGGCCTGTTCAAAGACTCGTAGGAGGCACCATGACCGAAAGCACCAACATCAACGAGCAGCTGGCGCGGTACGTGATCTACTTCAAGGGATTTGGGGAGTGCACGTCACGCCGCCAGCGCTTTGAGTCCAGCCCGGTCCGGGGCGCAGACGAGGCAGCAGCTGAGTTCAAGCGCCACGTCCAGCACCCGGCCGAGATCCTCCAGACCATCCGCCGCCCGGAGGTGTGCCATGTCGCTCAGTCGTGAGGAATTCGACCAGATCCGTCAAGAGGCTGAATCAGCTCCGTCGAAGTCGCAGAAGCAGCTGGAGCGTGAGGAGATTGCGCGCCTCACCGAGCAGTTCCTGGAGGCCGGCGGCCAGATCACCTATCTGCCCTCGCACCAGAGAGGCGAGAACCGATTCCGTGGATACAACCGGGAGCTGCTGAGCCAGCAGATCGACGCCGACGAGGTGGCCGCCATGCTCGGCACCCAGCGCGCGGCCGTGATGACCGGGGCCCGCAACCGCAAGCTCTGGGGCGAGACCTTCCCGGCCCCGCTGCCCAAGAAGGGCCCGGGTGGGCGGACGATGTTCAAGCTGCCCGAGGTCACGAAATTTCTAGACAAAGTCAAACGGCAGAAGGGGGCGGCGTGATCCATCGAGAGCCTTACAGGCCGGACGCATCCGAGTGGGAAGAGGCCTACCAGATGCTCTGCGGCCACTGTGCCCACCAGACTCAATGCCAGGTTGTTGAGGGCATGATCGAGATGCAGGAAGGCGGCGAGTGGCCGGAAGGTGGATGGGTGACGGACCCGGGCGCTGGCGTCACCTGCCTCAGCTACGAGCCGAAGCCCATGGAGAAGCTGTCCCGCCAGCGGCTCAGGCACGCACTGCGCAAGGCGTCACCTATGTGCGAAGGGTGCGCGGCGCAGAAAGGCAGCGAGGCCTCTGTGAGCCTTCACACGCAGAGGGACTTTCAGGCGGCCGTCAGCCAGAGGGCGCTGTTCACATGCCATGCCGAGGGCGCGGAGGGTAAGCCCTGCGGCGGGTGGTGTAATGCAATCAGGGCTCGCAGTCGAGGGTAGGTCATGGGCGACGTCGTCGACATCACCAAGAACCTGGCCCACGCCACCGGCGAGGCGGTCTGCCAGAACTGCAGTCACGAATGGATGGCCGTGGTCCCTGCGGGAACGGTGGATTTCCAGTGTGGCGAGTGCGGCCTGTTCCATGGCGTATTCAAGGGGCCCTGCGTTCCCGAGGGCTCACGCTATGTCTGCAACTGCGGCTGCGACGTGTTCTCGATCGTCCCGGGAGGCGCCCTGTGCCGCTACTGCGGATTCCGCCACGACTGGGACAACCTGTAGAGGGGAATGAGCATGCGAGAGGTAACACTGTACGAGGCGGTGCCCCGCCAGGTGATGGCCACCGGAGAATTCGTGGAGCTGTCTCGGATCGCCAGGGATCCGTCCGAGGCAGCCAGGGTCTCTGACCAGCCCGCTGAATGGCTCGTGGATGGGGCTGTGCAGATCGAGAGACTGAAGGTGGTCACTCTGCACGACAGCGAGAGAACGCAATACCTGGCGCTCGACAGGACGCTTCAGAAGTACGTCAAGGTGTTCGAGGATCAAGCGGCGATAAGCAGGGCTGCGGAGAGCACGAAAGCTCTGGAGCTCTCAAGGCTCAGGGATCAGGTGAGGGCTGCATCACTGTGGAAGCGCATCAAGGCGCTGTTCATGGGTGGCAAGGTACTGCTCCGGTGATGGTTCGCACTATGGTTCGCAGAACGCCGAAAAATTCAGCAACGAAAACAGCGCGCTACAGATTATTGGTTCGCAACAAGGTTCGCAATACCTCAAAAGTTCGCAGATTCGGTTCGCAGAAGGTTCGCAAAACGCCTTTTAAGTACGCAGACAGGTTCGCACTGAGGTGGCCCATGGCACAGCAGAACAGCAAGAGCAGAGAGGATCGCAGGGTTCGGGAGCAGGCTCACCGATTCGTGGACCTGTACCTGAAGATCGTATTCGCGGATGAGTTCTCGGCCGGCTGGGAGGGCCAGTCGATCTGCGGGAAGATCCAGGACTTCGGGTTCCAGCTGCCCGGATCCAGTGGGTTCGCCGGCGTGGACAAGATGTGGGAGCGCACCCTGCAGCTGGGGACCTGGCCGAAGCAGTTCCGGGTGGCGGCCAAGCTGATGGCGCGATTAACCGAACACCAGCATAACGCGGTGTGCATTGACCGGTGTTACCGGGGCACGAAGCGTATGGAGACGGACGTGGAGAACCAGCGCCGCGTCCAGGTGTACTGGAGCGACAAGAAGTGTGCGGAGATGCTCGGGATCAGCCAGGACACGTTCCGGCGGCGGATCTCGGATGGGTACAAGGCGCTGGAGGGGTTCATCCGTCCGGCGGTTGAGAAGCAGGGCGAGGAGGCGGCGTGAGTAAATGGCGTGAGAAACCCGCTGAGTTGGCGGTGGCGCAAATCATCGAGACACACGAGATCATCCACATCTCTTTTCGCGAGAACGAGGTAAGTAAATCAACCACGCAAGCTGGCGACCTGAATTGGGGATTTTTCGGGGGATCTTATCGGCCAGTCCGCGACCCCGATGGCCGGCCGTATGTGAGTGCGGAGGGGCTTAAACCATGGGCTCAATACGTGGCCGTGGATAGCGTCGAGGACCACACAGGGAACACAGTCTTTCAGTATTCGTGCAAGCCGGAAGAATACCAAGAGAACGGCAAATGGGGCGTCTCTTCGAAGCCGGGAGCGAAGTACATGGAGGCCCCATCCACCCACGCAATCCCCGGCGACCCCGCTGATTCACTCGCGCGCGTTTGGAGAGAGGAATGACCCCGGTACTGGCACTGATCATGATTGCGGCCGCATTCATCGTGGGGATAGCGGCGGGGAGCGCGGCTGCGCACTCGTGCTGGATGACCAACGCCCACGAACCGAAGCGGGTTCAGCGCAACGGCAAGTTCTACAAGGTGGTGAAAATCTCGGATTCGTGGTCGTGGCGGATGGCGGACATCCATCGGGGTGACAGCGACGTGGTGTCCCGATTTGAGCAGGGCGGATTCTTCGCAGTGGGCCCGGAGGCGGTCGAGGTTCTTGAGAGGATCAAAGATCACAGCGACCGACGTCGCCGCTGGCAAGAGGAGGGCAAGCAGTGAGGCTGGTGATCCGATGAGGTGTCACGACCTGGCCAACCAGCTGCTGGACTGCGCCAGTGACGGTGGGCGCCAGGCCTACGACGAGGAACTGGCCCGGATCCGGGAGGAGTATGGCGAGCGGGATGCTCACGAGGCCCAGCACCTGGCCCTGCTGGCAATCAGCACCAGGCGCAATGGGTACCAGCTCGCGTGGCGGGCGGAATGGGTGAAGCAGAAGCGGGGTGAGTAATGCACGAACCAGGTCCGAAAACAGAGTGCGGCCAGTGTGGGTCCGGCCGGCACGAGGAGTTCGCGCGGCGGGATCGCTCAATGGTGAGGGTCGGAATCCGGTGCTTGGAGTGTGGCCACGAAACCATCCTGAAGAATAGCGGAGGGCTCCCGCTAAAGGGTGCGCGCACAAGCATCACAAGCCAGGAGTTCTGGCAGTACACGGCGCCGGAGACCCGGAAATTCTGAGGGTGTTGACACCGACCTCACGGTTGTAGAGTATCCGAACAACATAGGAATTTTCACGCAAAAGCCCGGGCCGGAGACGACCTGGGCTTTTTTGTGCCCGGACCCAGATACAACGTGCGGCCTGGCCGGTGCACACCCATAGCCGCTCGGTGAGGTTGGCGCCCTCTTTGAAGTCAGTAGCCCTTCACGACTTATGACCCCGCTGGTGAGAGAATCGCCAGCCCCCGACCCGGCCCCTGCTTATGCAAGCCGGGTTCTTTATTTGAGGCGTCAGCCATGGCTATCCATCCCGGCCATCTTCGAGAGTACGTGATTCGCCCGACGCTCAAGCACATGGGCCACTACTCGGAAGCCGCTGTCGAGCTGCTGATGCTCACCGCCGCCCAGGAATCCCTGTTGGGTCGCTATCTCCACCAGGTTGGCGGTCCAGCTCTGGGGATATACCAAATGGAGCCCCGGACCCATGACGACATCTGGGAAAACTGGCTTCGCTACAAGGCGATTGCCGGAACCATCGAATCCATGGGAAAGGCTGCACGGGATCTGCCCGGCAACCTCTACTACGCCACGGCCATGGCCAGGTGCCATTACCTGCGCGTACCGGATCCTCTCCCCAACCCGGTCAGCGTCGAGGCCATGGCCCTGTACTGGAAGAAGCACTACAACACCCCAGCCGGGGCGGGTCAGCCGCACGAGGCGATCCGCAACTACCGCGACCTGGCTGGCGACGACTGAGCAACCCAATGAGGTGACCCATGACTGCGAGGCCCCTGATGACATCAATGCTGCTGGGCGTTCTTGTGAGCGCTCTCTTCCTGGTCGGCTGCTCGGTGGTCGGCAAGGTCGCTGACAAGGCTGCCGAGAACGAGCGGATCACCGAGGCGGTCATCAAGAACCGCACGCTGTCCTTCCTGGATGGTGACCCGGACAAGGCGGAGATCCTGGAGACCGGTGCCCGCCGGGTCCTGTCGGTGCTCGAGGCGGATCCGGAGGCGAAGCTGTCCAAGCTGGGAGAGGTCGCCGAGGCCACCATCCCTTGGGGGGATCTTTCCGCTGGCGAGGAGCGAGTGGTGCGAGGCGTCATGGAGCTTATTGGCGAGACTCTGGATGACCCCGGTGGCCATGAAGCGCTTACTGATCGGCAGAGGGTGCGCCTCCGAGCCGTTCTGGGCTGGGTCGTAGAGTCGGCGGAGATCATCCGGTGACAGTCTTCATCGTCCACGGCTTCAACAGCCGGCGCCATGCCGTCTGGATGAGCGAACTGGGCAGGATCATCGAGGCCGGTGGGCACGATATCGTGATGGGCAACTACGGCCACACCAACCTGTTCACGGTGAAGGACACCACTGACGAGGTGGCCCGGTCGCTAGCCGCTTCAGCCTGCAAGGGCGACATCGCGATCGGCCACTCCAACGGGTGCACCGCGATCCACCAGGCCCTGTACCACGGCGCCGGGTTTGAGCGGGTGATCTACCTCAACGCCGCCCTGCCGACCAAGGTCAAGCTGGTGCCCTGGCTCAAGGCCATGGACGTGTTTTACGCCCCGGACGAGATCGCCACCCTGGTGGGTGCCTGGTGGGCGGCCATCAACCCGTTCTCGGGCAACTGGGGCGCCATGGGTCGGCGGGGATACCGTGGTCAGGACCCGCGGGTTACCAACTTCGAGCTGGGCCCGGTTGGCCACTCCGGTGCACTTGAGTTCAGCCGCCGCCGGCGGATGGGTGAGGCCATCCTCGACCGGATTGCCGGCCAGCCCATCCCGCGAAATCCACTCTTTCGGGCCTGAGCACAGGGAGCCGCAATGACCCAGGAACAAAAAGAACGGCTGGACCTGATCTTCCGGTGGTTGATTGACGCTTCAGCCCCGGTGGCCGCCGCGGCCATGATCGGTGTCGGAACCATGTTGTGGAACATGCAGGCCCAAATCCAGGAGATGGACGCCACCCAGCGCCTCTGGCAGGAGCGGGTGGGGAGCCAGCTGGACCAGATCAGCAGGCGGCTGGACGGAACCTACTCCCAGAGCGACGGAATGCGAATGGAGTCACAGATCGAAGAAATCGGCGACCAGGTGGAGGATCACGAGGCGCGTATCAAGCGGCTCGAGCGCCGGAGTGACAAGTAATCCGACATGGGTTTACGTACAGTGGCCCCGAGTCGCGCGGGCTGTAGGCCGATCCGGGGCAAACTACTGTACATCCATGCGTCAGATAATCCGACGGCGGAGGCCGAGCAGCGCTAGACCAGCTGCGAGAAGGCCTAGTGTGGCGGGTTCTGGAATTCGGGATGAAGTCAATCCCCCGATTACATTTATCGTATATTCCTTGCGGAGGCCGTCGCCCAAGTCTGCATCAAAGTAGACGAAGGATTCTTGCGCTGAGAGAGCGTGGATTGGGTTGTTAAAGTCTCCGTATGCCTCAATGAAGTATCTAATCTCCATCAGTGAGCCGTTGGATTCCAGGTTAAGGTCAAGCGTTTTGGAATCTTCAACGTAATCCCTTGTGTACCACTGATCGAAGTCTTGGTCGAAAAACCATCCCGCACCGCTCATGACGGGGCCTTCATTGACCCTCTTATAGACCTGTCCGTTAAGACTGATAGAAATATCCCTCAACTCAAGAGTCTGTGTATCCCCAGTCACTCGAAACGCTCCATTCGCATTTACGTGAGTCTGGTCGAACCGATCGTATATTTGGCTGAATTCTTTCGTGTATTGAATGAGCGCCCCTTGAGCGGATAGGGAAAACAGCAGAAGTACTAGTGTGAAAGCCTTCACAGCGATCTCCTTGGTTGATCCTTTGACCCAACGAATGAATAGCAAAGAGCGTGCCGCATGGCCATTCAACTTAGCCCTGTAGAAGCGACATATGAATTCGAAAAGACCAACGGGCGGCACCAGGCTACGATTCTGTCTGGTGGCGGCGGGGGCTCCACAGGTACGCCCTCGATCTCGTCCGTGACAGATAATGGCGACGGCACCATTACTATCCAAGGTAGTGGGTTTGGGCTGAAAGATCAGGCTGCTCCCGTTCTCTATGACTTTGTTACTCATGCCTATGAGAACGGGCAGGAAAATACGTTCCAGAGTACGTTCTTTACTGATAATCAAACTCTCCATGACGGAGAAAACGAACCAGATCGAATTTGGGACGGAGTGGCCAGTCCTAACGCTTCAGTACCCCGTGATCCTGTGCGTTACCGCACAACTTCAAGCAATACCCGGCACATTAATGTGGACGCTTACTACGAGATTCGTAAGGGGTCTTTTGTAGGACTTCCGATTGCTTATGGAGGGGATCATGATAATCAGCCCGGTGATGTCCGTTTCGACCGGCCAGACGGCGAAAAACAGTTGTATGTCGCATGGTGGCTTTGGGTGAACACGGACCCTCACAATCTCTACGTAATGTACGTAGAGAATGTAACCGGCACGTTTCAGGAAGGAGATGCGTTTCGTCGCGGGGAAGAAGTCATTATCACTGAGGCGGCTGCTCAGGCAAGAGACGTAAAAGGCTGGATTCACAGCTACAACTCTACCGCGGGTGCGATAATTTTCGAGATTGACACTACTGCCGATGAGAGCCTTTATGGTGATCCTAATATCTACGCGGCAGACGGGTCGTCTTTCACCGCTCAATCAAGTGGGACTACTGGAAACCTCATTGATAACGACATCAACGACGACGGGGAATCATTCTGGAGACCGATTTCACCTCATAAGTATGCTCGATTTTGGGAATCTGGTGGGGGCTCTAGCGGACTCAGAGGTACTCTGTCTGTAGGGACGGGGCTTTACCTTTCCGATAGAAATACAGGCTTAGAAAACAACTTTTATTCCTCAACTCCAATCGAGCTTAATCCTTTGTCGTGGACCCTCGTTGAGGTGATGATGGACAAAGGAGATGTGGATACCTCCACCCCCGGGAAGGTAGAGGTCAGGACAAATGGAGATCTAATATTTAGCGCGGATGATATAGACCCGGCAATTATGGAGCAGGATTCCAGTTCCCCTACTATGCAGTTGATAGGGCAGAACACCCCAAGACCTCCAGATGGGTTTGATAATTTTCCCGGCCTCGATTTCAGGATCTCAGAGGTAGTGCAAGACAAGACTTGGCAGCGTGTTGTTCTTGCAGACGCAAGTACCCTGTCGGCGGCTACTCATTATGAGATTCAGCGCCCAACTGCGTGGTCGGATGGTGAGATTGTAGCAGAAAAAATTGAGGGCACTCTTTCAGGAGCCAGCCAGCTTTACGCTTTTGTCTTCAATAGAGACGGCTCGTATAACGAGACAGGGGTGGCGGTATGAGTATTCTAGGGTATGACGGGCCAGCCAATACAACTGACGGCAACTCAGGAAGTGATCCACGAGTATTTCGCTTTACGGCTGATACGTCTTTCACAGCGACAAAACTGTCAGTCAATATCGCTGATAGCGGTGATTATCGTTTTGCTGTTTATGAGTGGGACTTTGGTAATTCGCCGCTTCTGGCCACTATAGCTACCGTCACCCTTACAGGGGACGGGAATTGGGAGGAGTTCTCTCTTAGCCAGACTGTAAGCATAACGAGCGGGACTGAATATGCTATAGGAATCTGGAAAGACGGTCCTTTTTCCATAAACGCTACTGACACCCAGTCGGCAACCGAACAAATCAACAGCACCAGTTATGACTGGACAGCGGACCCTTGGCCAGATCCTTGGGGAACTAGCACTGGAGGGTCAGGCGGAGCCCCATTGCTTTATATAGCAGATAGTGGTACGTCAGGCCCCACAATCTCCAGCGTCACCGACTCCGTAGGCAGCATCGCTGACCAGGTAACCTCTGGCGCCACGGCCGACATCGCCCTCGATAGCGCCATTGGCACCCAGGGCACCTCTACTGTTGTTCTGCAGGACAGCACCGGCACCTATTCCGAGTCCGGCACGATCAACAACTGGGACGAGACCACCGACACGATCACGGTGACGTTCAGCCAGTCGGGGATGCGCTTCGGGGACGCGGACAACGAGATCACGGTCACCCTGGATGACGGCAGCACGGCAACGGCCACCGGCATCACCTTCGCGTCCCCCTCTGGCACCTACTACGTCAACGGCTCAAGCCCTGACACCACCAGCGAGAACAGCGTTTTCTACAACGCCCTGAGCGCGCCCACGGCCGGCTATCAGATCATCTGGCGCGATCCGAATGACGTGGGTGGTGCCAGCCCCGGCTCACTGATCAACGCCGATGGCTCAGTCCCTGACATTGCCAGCCCCGGTGATGTCCCGGTCAGGGCCTGGGACGATTCAGACGGAACAACCTCGGCTGAGGTGACGTATACTGCCACCCTCCAGGCGCCCCAGGGCCAGGTAACCATCACGGACACGTCCGTTTCCGGATCGGATGTCACGATCACCTGGAGCTATGACGACACGGATATCACCGGTTGGGGCTACAGCATCGACGGTGGTGCGGTTACGGAGTTCGGTGACGACACGACGACCAGCCACACGATCACCGGCCTGGCTGACGGCACCTACGACATCGAGATCATCCCGATCAACGATGGTGGGCAGGGCGCCGGCACCGATACGACCACGGCCACGGTGGATACCGGTGGTGTAAGCGCTCCAGCCGGCACCATCACCCTGGGAACGGCTGCGATCAGTGACACCTCGTTGAGCCAGCCCTACACCTACGATTCGGATGATGCGGACAGCTTCGAGTATCGCCTCGACGGCGGCACCTGGCAGGCGGCGGGCCAGCCCCTTCAGGTGTTCGGCCTGGATCCGGATACGCAGTACGCGCTGGATATCCGCCCGGTGAACGAAGGCGGCAGCGGAACGGCCGCCTCCACCACGATCACCACCGAAGCGAGCGACGATTCGGGCGGGGCAGATCTCAGCAAGATCAACCAATCGATCAACAGCTCCATCGCAACCCCAATCAACAGTTCAATCTCCACCGCATAGGAAACAGCCATGACTGATATTCGACTCCTCGACGGCGTCAATGCTGATGCCGAGTCTTCCGCTCGGCTGAAGGTAGGGGGTGAGGGCGGCGTGAACGTCTACGCGAGCTTTACGTCGCTGGGCGGCGGCACCCTGAACATCTATGAGTGCCCGAACCTGGACCTGAAGCCGAACCAGCCCGTGTACTCGAGCACAACCGGGGCGCCGGAGCACCTGAATGTCTCCAAGGACTCCTACCTGCTGGGCGAACTGACCGGCGCTACCAGCCCCTCTGACGTGGTGCTCGGGGTTACGACCCTGCAAGAGGCGTAAACGCCATGGGTGATAAGCGTCCGTCCTACGACTGGGAAAAGATCGAGATTGAGTTCCGGGCCAATAAGCTGTCGGTCCGTGAGATCTCCCGCCGTTACGGACCCACCGAGACGGCAATCCGCAAGAAGGCTCGGCAGAACGGCTGGAAGCGGGACCTGGCGCAGGAGGTCAAGGCCCGGACCACGGAGAAGATCACCCGTTCGCTGGTCGAAGAGCAGTACGAGCACGACAACGAACTGGTCGAGAAGATCGCCGAACGTGGCGCCCAGGTGGTGGAGACGCACCGCAGCGACATCCGCCAGGCCCGGGGCGTGGCCGGCCTGCTCATGCAGGAGCTTCATGACGTCACGGAGCACAACGAGACCCTGGGTGAGCTGATCAATCAGCAGGCGGACGAGGAAGAGTGGCAGCACCAGCGCAAGAGCGCCGCGCATCGGGCCATCTCGCTGCCTTCCCGGGCCTCGGTGGTACGGGACCTGTCCACGGCCATGAAGACCCTGCAGGGGCTTGAGCGCACTGCCTTCGGCATTGACGGGAAGGAAACCGACCGGGATCCGCTCGACGAGATCCTGGAGGCGGTCAGCGACACCAGCCGGGGCGTGGATGGGTACGGTGATGAATGAACGCACAGGAACTGAGGGAGAAGCTCAAGAGCCGGTGGTGGCGGCTTAATAATCTCTACTACATCCTCGATAAGCACGGCAACGAGGTCCTGTTCAGGCCGAACCTAGCCCAGGCCGAGTACCTCAAGAACCGCCACTACCTTAACTGCAACCTGAAAGCCCGGCAGCTCGGTTTCTCCACAGCCATCCAGATCGACATGCTGGACCGGTGCCTATTCAACACCAACTGGAACGCGGGGATCATCGCCCAGGATAAGGACACGGCGCACGACATCTTCGAGAACAAGGTGAAGTTCGCCTTCGAACGTCTTCCTGCCGGGCTGCAGAAGAAGTTCGCCCCGCAGCAGGACAGCGCACGCAAGATGCGATTCGCCAACGGCTCATCGATCACAGTGGGCACCTCGCTTCGAGGCGGTACGCTCCAGCAGCTCCACGTCTCGGAGCTTGGCAAGATCGCCGCGAAGTACCCGTCCAAGGCCCGGGAGATCCGCACAGGTGCCTTCAACACCCTGGCTGAGGGCCAGCTGATCGACGTGGAATCCACCGCTGAGGGCCGGTCAGGGGAGTTCTACGAGCGGGTTCAGATATCGCGGCGCCACACCGACAAGGCGAATGCAGAGAATCGGGATTTGCGCCCCATGGAGTGGCGATTCCATTTCTTTGCCTGGTGGCAGGACCCGCAATACACCACGGATCCGAAAGGCGTGGCGATCACTGAGCGCCTGCAGCGCTACTTCGACGAGACACTGCGTGACAAGTACGGCATCGAGCTCACCGCCGGCCAGAAGGCCTGGTACGCACTCAAACTGGAAGATCAGGGGGATGAGGACATGAAGCGCGAGTACCCGTCCTTCCCCGATGAGGCGTTCGATGTGGCCGTCCAGGGCGCCTACTTCGCCAGCCAGATGGCGCTGATCCGTCGCAAGGGCCAGATCCGCAAGGTGCCCTACGACCCGCGCCTGCCGGTGTTCACCTTCTGGGACCTGGGGCGCAACGACAACACCGCGATCTGGTTCATGCAGTATGCGTTTGGCGAGTTCCGGATGATCCGCTACTACGAAAACAGCGGCGAATCCCTGCAGTTCTACTGCCGCAAGCTCCGCGAGTTCGAGTACCACTACTCAACCTGCTATCTACCCCACGATGCCGAGGTCACGGACTTCTCCAGCGGCGACAACATGAGCCGGCGCGAGATCGTGGAGGCCATGGGCTTCTCTGTGGAGGTCGTGCCCCGGTGCCCGGATAAGCGTGAGGCGATCCAGGCGGCGCGGGACATCCTGCCGCTGTGCTGGTTCGACGAGGAACTGTGCGCAGACGGCATCATCCACTTGGACAACCACCGTAAGAAGTGGAATGAGCAATACGGCGACTGGATGGATGAGCCGTTCCGGGGGCCCGACAAGCATGCGGCGGACGCCCTCGAGCAGATGGCCCGCGGCTTCTCGATCTACGACGGCGGCGGCCGCGACAGTTACGAGCCGGAGGTGGCGTGATGGCCAAGAAAGTGAGCAGCGACCAGCTGGTGTACTGGGCCGAGGGCCCGAAGAAGAAAGAGCCCGAGTACCAGTTCCAGAAGCGCACCTTCAAGCGTTACCCCGAGAAACCCGGCCAGTTCAAGGACAAGTTCAATGACTACACCCAGCGGTGACATCATCTTCGGTGATGAGCTCAGTCCCGAGAATCATCTGAAGGAGATCCGGCTTGCCAAGCAGATCTCCGAGGTTCTGGACAAGCACTACCCGGGGTACATGTGGGCGGTGAACGTGGACATCCGCAATGGCATGGCCACCATCCAGGCCCTGCGCCTGTCCGGGGAATGGGGCTGCTATGTGCCCCTGCACCAGTTCATCAACGACCCCTACCTGGCGAAGATCAAGCAGTACGGCGGCGAGATCCTGGAGCGTTACCGTGTCTCCCGCTCTGCCGCCTCCGAAGATCAAATCCAAGGCCTCAAGCGCGACCGGCTTGGCATTATTGACGTGGATGCCGCATGACTGACGAGATCGAAATCCCTCAGGACCTGTACGCCGAGATCGCCCAGGAAGTGGACGACGCCCAGGACGAGGGCGAGGGCCACGACGAGTATTGGCTGGGCCTGGCGGCGGATGCCTTCCATACCTCTACGGACTATCTGGACAGCAACATCCGTCGCCAGTGGGAGGCCTCGATCGCGCACCAGAACAACGAGCATGCGCCCGGGTCGAAATACTACACCGACACGTACAAGGCGCGCTCGCGCACCTTCCGCCCGAAGACCCGGACCAACAACCAGGCGGCTGAGGCCTCGTTCGCCAAGGCGATGTTCTCCACCAACGACCTGGTCTCGGTGACACCGGAAAACGGCAACGATCAGGCCCAGCAGGCCAGTGCGGAGATCGTCGGCTACCTGATGCAGCACCGCCTGACCAAGGCCATCCCGTGGTACCAGACGGCGATTGGCGCCTATCAGGAGGGCCGGGTCTACGGGGTCTGCTTCTCGTACCAGTATTGGGACTTCGAGGAGGTCGAGGAAGAGCCGGAGCCCTCCGGCATGATGGGTGGGGTGATGGATGCCCCGGATGATCCCGAGCTGGAGGAGGGCAACCCGGCCACCAACGAATACGAGGTCTACGGCCAGAGCGGCCATCGCCCCTCCGAGGACAACCCGGCCGGGGATGCCTGGGGGATCAGCAACCAGGACGGCATCGAGGAACACCTGCCGGATCCCGAGCCCGCACCACCCAGGATTCGTGTACTGCGCGACAAGCCGGCCTGCGACCTGCTGCCGCCGGAGAATGTGCGGTTTGAGCCGAACGCGGACTGGCGGAACCCGATGAACGCCAGCCCCTACGTCATCCGCCTGGTGCCGATGTACGCCAACGAGGCACAGCACAAAGCCGAGGCCAACGGCTGGAACGAGTTCACACTCTCCGAGCTGATCGAGGCCGGATCCGATCTGGATACCCGCTCGGACCAGACCCGCAAGCAGCGCCAAGGCGAGCACCGGCAGGATCCCAGCGATCAGGACGGTGGCGAGCGCAACGAGTTCACGCTGGTCTGGCTCCACGAGAACTTCATCCGGGTGAAGGGCCAGGACTACGTCTTCTGGACCGTGGGCACGAGCCTGTTGCTCAGTGAGCCCGAGCCGATTGAGGACGTGTACCCGCACCTGGCGCAGGATGAACGCCCGATCACCATGGGTGTGGTCACCCTGGAGGCGCACAAGAACTACCCGATGTCGCCCACCGAGCTGGTGGCCCCGCTCCAGGAGCAGTCCAACGACATCACCAACCAGCGCATCGACAACGTGCGCCTGGTGCTGAACAAGCGCTACATCGTGCGCCGCCAGACCGGCGGTGGCGGCATTGACCTGGCCGCACTGGGGCGATCGACCCCGGGCAGCTCCGTCATGGCCTCGAATCCGACCGACGATGTCCGGGTTCTGGAGACCAACGACGTCACCAGCTCCAGCTATCAGGAGCAGGACCGCCTGGATCTGGCGCTGGATGAGCTCTCGGGCAACTTCTCCCAGCAGTCGGTGCAGAACAACCGCAACCTGAACGAGACGGTTGGCGGCATGGAGATGATGAGCGCCGGCGCCTCGGAGATCTCCGAGTACATGATCCGCACATTCATCGAGACCTGGGTGGAGCCGACGCTGTCTCAGCTGGTGCGCCTCGAGCAGTATTACGAGACCGACGAGACGCTTCTGGCACTGGCCCAGCAGCAGTCGGACCAGTTCCAGCAGTTCGGCGAGACCCCCCAGCTGGACGAGCTTCTGCGCCAGGAGCTGACCGTCAACGTCAACGCAGGCTTCGGCAAGACGAACCCGCAGCAGAAACTGAACAGCCTCAACCAGGCGATGAGCAGCGTCCAGTTCCTGCCCACGGCGCTGGCTCGGGTGGACGAGGAGGAGGTCATCAAGGAGGTGTTCGGCAACGCCGGCTTCCGCGATGGCAAGCGCTTCTTCAAGCCGCTCGAGGAGTTCAAGAAGCAGAACCAGGGCCCGAACATGGAGCCCGACAAGGAGAAGGAGCTGGCGCTGAAGGAGCAGCAGCAGGAGTTCGAGCAGCAGATGGAGCAGCAGCGGTTCCAGTGGGAGCAGCAGAAGTTCCAGGCCGAGCTCAGCCAGAAGCGCGAGCTTGAGCTGATGAAGATGGCTAAGGACTACGAGGTCACCCTGGAGCAGCTGAAAGCCAACCTGGGCATCAAGGCCCAGGAAAACCAGACCAAGCGCGAGATCGAGGCCGGCCGCCAGACCAACGAACAGGCGGAGATGCTTCTCCAGCGCCAGAACCTGAATCAGGGGCACGATACCTTTGGCTGAACAACCGCACCATCCCGAGGAAGACGTCATCCAGGGCGAATCCGAGCGGCTTCTGTTTGCCCAGTTCGACGTGGGCGACCAGATGGAGGAATTCCTGCGCTCCACCCAGGGTCAGTACCTGAGAGGGGTGGCCGAACAGGAAATCCAGGAGGCTGTCAGGACTTTCCTGAACAACAATCCGCAGAACCAGCCCGAGACCGTTGCCCGGGCATGGCAGAGAGCCAAGAACGCGAAAGAGTGCTTCCACTGGATGATGGAGGCCGTCCAGAACGGGCGTGACGCCGAGTTCCAGTTGCGCGAGATGGACGACGAAGAGCGCCCCTGACGCCTAACACCGATAACCCAACCCAGAACCCGCCAAGCGCGGGTTTTTTATTGCCCACGAAAAGGTGAAGACCATGACCGATGAAGCTACCCAAGAGGGCGTTTCAGGTTTCGGCAGTGACCGTCTGAAACAGATCCAGAGCATCCACGAGGACCGTGTCGCCGAGCGTGACCAGGCAACCGAGCCCGACGAGGACACCGAAGCGGATGATGCGCTCGCCGCTATCCACAAGCGCGGCCAAGACCTGGACGACGAACTCAAGAAGCTCGACGCCAACGGCGGGGAAGAGCCTGAGCCCGAGGACGAGCCGGAAGAAGACGATGATGAACCTGGCGATCAGCCCGGCCAGGACGATGACCCGAACAATCAGGGCGGCGATCAGGACCCGCCGGAGGACGATGACGAGCCGGACAGCCCGCTGTTCTACGAGAACGGCCAGTGGATGACCCGGGTCAAGGTGGATGGTGAGACCAAGACCATCCCCTTCGATCGCCTCCAGGCCGCCGCCCAGAAGATGGAGGCCGGAGACAAGCGCCTCGAGGAGGCCAACCGGCTCCAGCGCGAGATTGAAGAACGTGAACGGCGACTGCGCGAACAGGAAGCGCAGCGTCCACCCGAACAGCCACCCACCCAGGGCGCTGATGGTCAGGCCGGGACCGACACCGGCCAAAGCGAAGACGTCAAGGATCTGGCACGCCAGTACCACGACGCACTGCTCAAGGGCGAAGACGACGAAGTGACCAACGACCTTCTCGCTCGGATCGCTACCGCCAACCGGCAGCAACAGCCGGAAGTCGATGTGAACGAGATCACCCGGAAGGTTGAGGAACGAGTCGCCGAGCGCCAGCGGCAGATCGACGAGGAGCGTCAACAAGCGGAGCGCCAGGCCGCGGTCAACACCGCCTTTGAATCGTTCAAGAGCGAGTTCGAGGACGTGGCCAATGACCCGCAACTGATGCAGATCGCCGACCAATTCACCATCACCGTGTCGAGTGAACACCCTACCTACACGCCCCTGCAGGTCATGCGTGAGGCGGGTAAGCGCACACGGCAGTGGTTGAAGGAAAAGTCCGGTACCAACGATCAGGACACGCGGCGTCAGCGCAAACGCAACCAGAAGACCGCTTCGGGGTCCGGGGCACGACAGCCCGGGAAGCCGGAGCCGAAACCCAAAACCCGGGCGGATGCTCTAAACGAGATCCGCGCATCAAGAGGGCAGCAGCCCCTTGGATAATCAGAGGTAACGAACCATGGCACAGCTTTGGAAGGTCGACACGCTGGGTGGCTTCATGTACAGCGATCAGCTGTCCGACACCCTGCGTACTTCGCTGCAGCCGCTCTCCCGATTCCGCCAGTTCTGCGATGTTGAGGACGCCAAGGAAAAGGGCACGGGCGAGCTGTTCAACTGGAACGTCTATTCGGACGTGAAGGAACAGGGGGGCGAGCTCGATGAAGAGCAGGAAATGCCCGAAACCAACTACGACATCAACCAGGAAACGCTGAAGGTCACGGAATACGGCAACAGCGTTCCCTACTCGCGCAAGCTGGACCTGTTCAGCAAGCACAACTGCGAGCGGGTGATCAACAAGACCCTCAAGAACGACGCCAACAAGGCGCTCGATAACGGTGCCTACAAGCAGTTCGCCAAGGCCCCGGTCGAGATGGCCCCGACTGGTGGCACTGACGCCACTGCGGTGACGTTCACTGAGGGCTCCACCACCATCCAGAACAACGTCGGCATGAGCAAGGAGCACGTGAAGGCGATTGTGGATGAGATGGCCGAGCGCGACGTGACCCCCTTCGATGGGGAGAACTACTGCGCCCTGGGTCGCCCGACCACCTTCCGCCCGTTCAAGGACGATCTCGAGGAACTCCACAAGTACGTGGATGCCGGCTTCGCACGCATCGCTGCGGGCGAGATCGGGCGCTACGAGGGCTGCCGCTTCTTCACTCAGACGAACATCAAGTCGAAGCAGTGGGCGAACGGCAAGTCCGACGAGGCGTTCTTCTTCGGTGCTGACACCGCCTGCGAGGCGATCGTCGAGCCGGAGCAGATCCGCGCGAAGCTCCCGGGTGACTACGGCCGTTCCCGCGGGATGGCGTGGTACTACGTTGGCGGGTTTGGCATCGCCCACACCCAGGCGGACAACGCCCGGATCTTCAAGTGGTCCTCCAACGAGTAAGCGGGTAGGGCGGCTTCGGCCGCCCGGCTCACTTTCCAGTAATCCAGTGAGGTGAATCATGGATAACAGCAAGCAGCGCAAAGGCGCCAAGTCCGACGAGTCTGCCGCTCAGGAAGGGCTGCGCGACAAGTCGAAGTTCGATTCCAAGGACATGTACACGCCGCATGAGAAGACGCAGCGCATGCCCAAGGGAAGCGATCGGATCGGGGGTGACAAGTAATGGGCAAGACCTACGACACTCCCGTCTACATCACGCTCACGTACGAGCAGCATGATTTCGGCGCAGGTGGCGACACCAAGGAAATCGTATTGCCCAAGGGCATGCGTGGCCAGATCGAGGACATCCTGCTCTCGAACGTGACCGAGCAATTCACCAACACCACGACTGAAGGCGCAGTACAGGCCGGTGTAAGCGGCGATCTCGACAAGTTCGCCGACTTTGGCCTGGGCACCACTGCGTCCGGCTCCGCCGATGCGGCCAGTCGTAATGAAGGCGATCTAAAGGGCGGCGTCCTGGCGGACGATGAGACCCTTCTCGTGACTCTCGTGGCCCCTACCGGCGGTACGCCGGCGGGCGTCGCGGATGTTCACGTCGTCGTGGCTGCGCACGTGTGAGGCGTGCCGGCTGACCTTTGCGGCCGCCCTCCGGGGCGGCCTTTTTCGTGAGGTGGATCATGCACAAGAAATGGCCCTACGACGAGGTGTCGCGGGACGTGCGAGAGCTTGAGATTTGCGACGGGGACAAGGGCCCGCGCGATTTCGACGAGCTGATGCGCGACCGTGAGACCGGCATCAACGCCGAATCCGATGAAGGCATCCGCGATGGTGTGACCAAGGTCCGCCGGATGAACCCGGATCACTACATTCCCAACCCGAGGTGATCGCATGAACCTGGATACTGAAAAACCCTACGGCTACGTCCGCGGCAGCCTGCTGGGCATCCGTTACGAGCAGAACGGCCACCTGTTCGATGCCCATGGCAGGGAGGTGGACCGCGAGGGCAACCTGGTGGGCAAGGCTCCAGAATCGGCGACCCAGACCACCAATGACTCCGGCGACGGCCAGGGCGACGGTGGTGAGCAGACGAATCCGCTGCTGGAACTCAATGGCGAGCAGGTGCGCATGGCTGACCTGGATGACGACCGCCTGCGCGAGTACGCCAACAACGAGCTCGGATTCAGCTTCACCAAGAGCAAGAGCCGCCCGAAGATGGAAGCGGAGATCCTCGAGGTGCTCGAAGCTGGTGACGACTCCGGCGACGGCCAGGGCGACGGTGGTGAGCAGACCGGCCAGAACGATGGCGCCGCACCCGAGGGTGTGAAGTCTATGGCCCAGCAGGCGGCGGAAGAAAAGGCCGGGGCTGAGCAATGACGTTCAAGTCGCTGTGCAACGACCTGACCCGGGAGGCTGGGATTTCTGGTGGTGCGACGATCGCCACCGTGGCCAGCCCCACCGGGGAGACGGCGCGGGTGGTGAACTGGATCCGCCGCGCGGATCTGGACATCCAGGGGCTGTACTTCGACTGGAAATTCCTCTGGAGATCCCATTCGCTGACGACCCAGGCCGGCACGGCTACCTACACCGGCCCTGAGGATGCCCATTACTGGGACCGCGACAAGACCGTGGTGGCCGGGAACAAGGGCATCGAGATCGTTGAGTACGAGCTCTGGGAGGGCTTTGACGACGGCGCCACCGGTCAGCCCTGGCTGATCATCCTGATGCCGGACGGCGGGCTGAAGCTGTATCCGACTCCGGATGACGCCTACACCGTTGAGATCCCGTATTACCGCACGCCGGTGGCAATGGTGGAAGACACGGATTCCTCCGTGATCCCCGAGCCATTCCAGGATCTGATCTGGATGCGCGCCATCCTCAAGTACGCCTTCTACGAGGCCGCGCCTGAGGTCATGGAGCGCGTGCGCACGGAGTACCCGGAGCGCCTGCGGGCCCTGGAATCCCATCAACTGCCTGGTCGGCATCGCTACATGCTGGCCCAGGACCCTGGCCCGCTTGTGGTGATCCCGGAATGAGAGATACCCGCCGCGAGTATGCCCTGGTCTTCGAGGGCGGACTGGATCTGGAGAGCTCGTCGCTCACCGTCCAGCCCGGGCGCATGCGCGCCTGCAAGAACTTCGAGGTGGATAAGCTCGGGGGCTACACCCGGATTCAGGGGTACGAGCGCTTCGACGGCCAGCCGGCGCCATCCGAGGGTGCGGACAGCACCGAGATGACCAATCGGCGCAACGCGATCGGAAAGCCTCCAGGTGTGGGGCCGATCCGGGGTGTTTTCCCGTTCAAGGACAAGGTGTATTGCTTCCGGGACCAGTCGGACGACAGTGCCGGGTTCTTTGAGTCCAGCGCCAGCGGCTGGGTTGAGGTGACAACGCCGGCTCGGACCAAGGGCGGGCGGTACCAGTTCGCCCCGTACAACTTCAAGGCCACGGCCGAGACCGAGGTGCTCATTGGCGTCGATGGTGTGAACCCGGCGTTTATGTGGGATGGCACGAACTTCACCGAGATCTCGATCCCCGGCGAGAGTGAGCCGCCGAAGTTCTGCCGGGTGATGAGCAACTACCTGTTCCTCGGCATCGAGAAGGGCCTGCTCTACTACTCAGTGGTGGGCACGCCAACGGATTTCGATTCAGCCAACGGCGCCGGCGTAATCGGTACTGGCGGTTACCTGACTGGTCTGGAGCCGTCAGTTGGCGGCGCCCTCGCGGTCATGATGCGGGACCGGATCTCGATCCTGCAGGGCAGCGGCCCGGCCGATTGGGTCGAGGAGAACCTGCGCAACCACGATGACAAGGTCGGCGCGGTCGCCTACTCGGCACTGAACTACAACCAGCTCTACTATCTGGATGACCGTGGCATCACGAATCTCGCGGCCACTGAGGCATTCGGCAGCTTCGCCTCGATCACGATGTCCACTGGCGTGAATCCCTTTCTCAGGGTGCGACAGGGGCTCCTGGTGGACGGTGTGGTCAGCCGGCGCAAGAACCAGCTTCGGTGGATCTTCGACCCGGCGGCCGGCGAAACCGGTTCCGAGGTCCTGACGGCGACGTTCAACGGCAACCAGATGGCCGGGTTCAGCCGCCAGGCCTATGACCACAAAATCACGGTGATCGAGTCCAGCACGCTCTCCACTGGGGAAGAGATCATCGTCGCCGGTACCGAAGACGGCTGGGTTATGCGCTTCGACAAGGGCAATTCCTTTGACGGGGCCCCGATCGAGTCCTACTTCCGCCTCCCGTTCGTCCACTTCCAGACGCCGCAGCGGCGCAAGAAATTCCTGAATGCGCTGTTCAACATCCAGGCCCAGGGCACGGTCACGGTCAGCGTCAAGCCGCTGTTCAACTACAACGACCCGGACAAGACGGCCCACGTGGTCTCCAGCATGGACACCATTGGCGGTGGCGCGAACTGGGACGAGGGCAACTGGAACGAGTTCAACTGGTCGGCCCAGATCAACTCAGAGGGCTACGCCGACATCGCGGGCACCGGCCGGAACCTGTCGTTCGTGCTCTACAACAACTCCGCTGACACCCCGCCCTACACCTTCTACGACGCGCTGATCCACTACATCCTGAGGAATTGGCACCGATGAGCAATGACTACTTCACGAATCAGCAGACCCTGATCCCCGGGGACCTGGCGCGAGCCCAGGACGTGGAAGACAAGGCGGATGCTGTGGAGGCCGGGTTTGATCTTCTGCCCAAGCCGCGCCCCGCCGGTGACGGGTTTGCGGAGCCGTTCCATATCGCTGAGGCGACAGAGGACACCCATGCCGCCACCCGGGGCCAGCTGGTGACGCTGGAGCAGCAGGCCGGGACGCATGAGGCCAACGCCCAAACGGCTGAAAGCGGTGCCGTTGCCGCACGCAACAAGGCCGAGAAATGGGCTGACGAGGATGAAGACGTTGAAGTCGAGACCGGACAGTATTCGTCCAAGCACCACGCGGCGAAGTCTGCAGGGAGCGCCTCATCCGCAGCATCCAGCGCGACTGCTGCAGGCAACAGTGAATCAGCCGCCCAAGGGCACGCCAACGACGCGGCTGACAGCGCCACGGAAGCGCAGGGTTACGCCGCCTCCGCCGCCGGCATGATCCCGGCCGGGGGCTGGGATGTTTCCAGCGGAAACCCGCCAAAGCCCTCGCTCAACGGCTCCACGAAGTCCGGCTTCTACCGGATCACGTCGGGATCGGGGACCCTCAATGGCGTCTCCGTCCGACCAGGTGATCAACTGGCCTACGACGAGCCGAACGATGTGTGGTTCACCTTCGGACCCACTATTCATGTCTCCGATCAGGAGCCGACAAGCGGCGACGGGAATGACGGTGACATCTGGCTCCAATACAAGAATTAGGGAGCGAGTCATGCCTGCCAGCACAAAGGATGGATCAACGTTCAGAGAGGTACGCCCGTGGGCCAACGTCGGAAACACCTGGAAAAAAGCCGTTCGCGGCTGGATCAAGAAGGGCGGTGTCTGGAAGCGGTTCTTTCGCTCGACGCCAGAAACTTGGACTCAACAACAAAGCCTCGGTACCAATGACGGCGTGGCTGTGACCTTCGGTAACGGCGTTTTTGTTGCAACAACCCGACTTGATGCCGCCATTTGGCGATCGACAGATAACGGTCAGACCTGGGTTGATCAACAGCTGCCAATAAACTGGGAGGATACAAACATCCCGCAACTGGGTTATGGAAACGGGGTTTTTGTGACTTGCATTGAGATTAACGACGGATCAAATGACCGGTATGTGTGGAGATCGACAGACAGCGGCCAAACCTGGACACAACAGACGCTTCTCAGCGGAGAAGCAATTGCCTTTGCATACGGTAATGGTGTATTCGTAGCCGCGACAGAAAATGATCTATGGAGATCAACGGACCACGGGCAATCATGGCAATTGCAACAAACTCTGAGCCTTCCCAGTTTTGCTAGGCCAGAAGAGATTAGTTATGGCAATGGCGTGTTTGTTCTCTGCACGCATTCTGGAGGATATAACTCCGTTTGGAGATCGACGGATAACGGCCAGTCATGGTCAGAGCAGCAGGTATTGGATAGCCCTGTTTTTACTGTCGCCTATGGAGATGGGATATTTATCGCTGGCACAGACGAATACTTCTGGAGATCAACCGACTACGGACAAACTTGGACGCAACAACAAGCGCTGAGTCAAATGAAGAAAAGTTCTGTTTTCGTTCATGGCATCTTTGTTGTAGGCACAGGTTTCTCCGCCTCCGATATCTGGGTATCAGAAGATGGGGGCCAGACATGGGAGCAAAAACAAACCCTGGATGACGATATTGAGGGATTAGCTTATGGCAATGACACATACGTTGCCCTCACTTCTCCCGGGACAATATGGCGATCTATCTAAGCCAAAGCTCTTAATAGACCTGAAAACAAACTAACCAATTGAACATAAAGGCGCCAACCGGCGCTTTTTTTATGTCTGAACCCTGCGTTCCCACATTCCCGAGAGGGTGAGAAATGGTATACGACCCCAATAAAAACCAGCAGCCGGGCGGGCCGGGATCGGTCCAGGCCACCAGCGCCCCGAAGCCCAACCAGAACAAGAACAAGTCTGCGCAGGGCGGAATGATGGCTCAGGCGACCCAGAACAGCCCCTCCCCTGCGAATAACACGGTGTCGACCCAGGTTGAGCCGCCACAGGGCCAGCAAGGGCAGGAGGCTCAGCAGGGCTCCGGGCAGTACCAGGTCACCAACTGGAATGCCCAGGGCGGAAGCGGCGAGACCCAGCCCCCGGCCCCGCAGCAGTACACCGCGGACACGCGGGAGGTGAGCGAGGACGCTACGGTGCAGGGGCGCATGGAGGGTCTGCTCTCCGAGGGTAGCCGCTACATGGAGGTGGCCCGGCAGAACGCGGCCCAGCAGGCCAACTCCCGCGGCCTCCTGAACAGTTCCATGGCGGCCGGGGCCGGTGAGCGTGCCGCGATTGAGGCGGCCATGCCCATCGCCCAGCAGGATGCCCAGACCTATGGGAACCGCGAACTGGCCAACATGGATGCCACCAACCAGCAGCGCCAGTTCAACGTCACCCAGTCCAACAACATGGCCCAGAACCAGTGGTCGCAGATCGCCGCCCAGAACCACGAGCGGGTGATGCAGAACCTGGATACCGAGTCACGCAAGGAATTGATCGACTTCGAGAGCCAGTGGAATCAGACCATTGAGCGGGATCGCTCGGCCTCCAACGCCTACATGCAGGCTATGGATTCGCTGTCACGGGCACTGAGCAATAACAAGCTCTCGCCAGAGCAGCAGAAGAAGGCCACGCAGGAGATCACCGGTCAGCTTGGCTCCTACTTCAACCTGCTCAGCACACTGGATGAGGGTGAGGGTTACGACAGCTTCATCGATCAGAACTACAGCGCCGGCGGAGATTCTCCTGGATCCAGCTCCACTTCCAGCCCGTCGATTTCAGGCGGGGGTGGCACCTCATCCAATCAGGGCGAGACGCGCGCCGGAAAACCTATAGGACCTTCAGCGTGGCGAGACCCTCAATCCGGCGTCCGTTACCCGGACAAGCGATAACAAGATCTGATCATAAGGACCAATCATGGGATTTGTGAGTGATATCGGCGACAGCATTTCGGATGCGGTAAGCGATGCCTGGGACAGCGCCAAGGACTGGGGCAGCGAGATTGCCGAGGCAGGCCGTACGTTCTTCGACGATCCACTTGAGGGCGTGGGGGACCTGGTCAAGACCAGTTTCAAGCCGGTTGAGTGGCTGGCGGTCAACCCGCTCAAGGAAACCTGGGAGAACAAGTACGGCCGCATGGGGATGATCGCCGCCGGGACGTATCTGACCGGCGGGGCCATGGCCGGCGCCGGTGGTGCTGGGGCAACAGGGGCCGGCACAGCGGCTGGAACGGCTGCGGGCGCTACAGGCACGGCTTCGGCAGCCGGGACGGCGTCAGCCGGGCTCAGCGGGACCGTGGCCCCGGTCGGGAGCGTGGTTGGCGCAGCGGCCCCATCAGCGGCCGGCGGCGCAGCAGCTGGAGCGGCGGCCGGCGGCAGCGCGGCGGGATCTGGGGGAGGCATGCTGTCCTCAGCGGCCAACTGGGCCAGCAACAACCAGCTCCTGGCCAGCACCGGCCTGAACATGGCCGGTCAGGGGCTCTCTGGCTATATGACCAGCCGGGCGGCCGAGGAGGAGCGCAAGCGCCGGCGCCGCCAGGAACTGGAGGATCGCAACCAGCAGTCCGCCTATGGCGTAACCTACGACGGTACCGAGGACGCCGGCATCAACACCGGCGGCATGCTCAACGAGGCCATCGGCAACTACCGCAATCCGAGGCCGTCCCCGGCACAGACCACATCGGTCCCCCAACAGCAGGTCCAAGACCCCAACGCCCAGCAGGTTCCCTGGTGGCAGCGCCAAGGAGGTAACGCATGAATCAGCCCGCAAACCCCCAGCAGTCAGGCCAGGCCCAGGGTGGCCGCCAGCCCCGCCAGGTTAAGACGCGAGAGGCGACCCCGGAAGAGCAGCAGAAGTACGAGCAGATCACGCGCGAGGCGCTGCTCATGATTACCGAGAAGCCCGAGCGCTTCGACGCCTTCATGCAGGCGGTGGAAGCCGGGGCCCCGCGCCCGACCCAGGCCGTGGCCCAGATCGTGGCCGGGCTCATGGACAAGGCCGAACAGCGTGCTGGCCAGATTGAGCGCGATTCGGTGCTCGAGGGTGTGGCCGAAGCCCTGATCACCGAGGTCTACAACATCGCCGTCGAGGAGGGAATCCTGGATCAACAGGTGATGAACGAGGACGTGTTCGCCGCCACCTACCTGGAGTTCGCGACCATCTGGGCGAAATCCCATCCGGAGCGTCTGGATGAAAAGGACCAGCGGGCCCTGGAGAAGATCATGGCGCTGGAACAGGCTCAGGGTGGACAGGGGGGCGGCGGCCAATCCCAACCCTCACAGCAACCGGAGCCGCGCCAGCGTGGCGGCATGATCGCTGAGGCAGGAGGTACGGCATGAACCAGGGCATGCGTGGACTGTTCGCCGGCGTCGGTAATGCCCTGTCGCAGACCGGCCAACAGGGCGTCAACGATTTTTTCAAGGACCAGCGCCTGAAGCTGCGCCAGAAGCTCAATGCGGAGGCCAAGGAGGAGGACCGTGAATTCGAGCGTCAGATGGCCGAAACCCAGGACCAGCGTGAACGTGAGCGCTTGAAGCTCCGGGCCAAGCTCAATAAGGAAGGTCAGCAGACCAACTGGTCCGACGTCACCGATGAACAGGGCAACCTGATCGGCCAGCGCAACGAGGAGACAAACGAATTCCGGCCACTGAAACGCGGTGAAGCAAAAATGGACCCGGCCACCAAGTACCAGCTGGACCGGATTTCGGCCGAAGTGGATCACCTCTGGGAAATGGAGCGGCGGATCCGCACCGGGGCCACCGGTGACTTTGGCGAGATCGGCGTGGTCACGGACAACAACCGAGACGAGGTTCTCAAGGACGTTCGCCGGCGCATTCAGGCCAATGAGCGCCAGATGAACCAGCTCTTGGAAAACACCCCGGAGCAGGGCAGGGGTCGTGACCCTGAGGCGCTCATCCTCGAGCAGGCGCAGAATGTTCCGGAAGGCGAGCGCGGTGAATTCCTGACCGATCTCCGGAACCACCCTGACGCCAGCGACGACCTGGTCCGCCGGGTGCAGGAAAGCTGGGGCGAGGGCGGCGCTCAGGGCCGGGATGGTGGCGCCGGCACCGGGGCAGAGGGATCGACGACCGGTAAGGATGAGCAGCCAGAGCCGCGCCCCCGCCCGGAAAGGGGCGACGATTCGGGAGCCGATGAACCCGCTGGCGCCGGCCTGCTCCAGCAGTTCCTCCAGGGCAATCAGGGCGGCCAGGGTGGAACGGGCTCGGATATCCGGGTTCCCCTGCGCCCCGGCGCGGATTCGGGGGCATCTGGCGAGCAGGACAACCAGCCCACTGAATCCACGAACCAGGGTCAGGCGGCCGGGGACGACAATCGTCTGGGCCCGGCCATTGAGCGCGGGCTTTCGTGGCTCGCGGATCGACCTGAAGCCTGGCGGAAGGAGCGCGTCGAGAACGCGGTCAAGGAGATGGAGCGGATCGCTGTGGAGGGGCCGCCTGAGAATGAGGCAAGTCTGCGTGGATTCTTCGCCACAACGGCTCCCTACCTTAACGATGCTCCTCCGGAAATCCGTGAACAGATGATCGAGATCTTCGGGGAAGAACGCCTCAAGCCATTCCTCGAGAGAAGGAATCCTTGAATGGGAAAGTATTCTGACACCATCGACCAGGCGTTTCGTCAGCCACAGTCCGGAAACCGGTTCAGCATCACCAAGCCCTCTCTCCCAGAGGATGACGGCGGGCGTGACCGGGCCGGCTCCCGCGATCAGGAGGAAGGGGTAGGCCTGGGCGATTATGGCAGCGCTTTTGGCATGGGGGCCGGCCAGCTGGTCTCTGGGGCTGGTTGGCTCTTCGGCAGTGACGAGATGCAGGAGCTGGGCCAGGAGACCACGGATTACTGGGAACGCCAGCTGTCCGAGCCAATGCGCGAGTCCATGAGCAAGCGCTTCGTCACCGAGGATTTCGGCGTGGGCGAGGCCGTCACGGATCCGAATTCGTGGGGTGGCGTGCTCATGCAGTCCCTTCCCAGCATGGTGCCGGGGATTGGCGCGGCTGGTGCGGTGACGAAAGGGTCCAAGCTGCTGGGGGCCGGACAGAAGCTGGCCAGTGGCCTGGGCGCTACGGCCGGCTCCACGGCGGAAGGCGCCGTCATTGGCGGGATGGTCGGGGAGGAGACCGAAAATGCGGTCATGGAGGCTCCGGAGGAGGAGCTGCAGGAGTCGCCGTATTATCAGGATCTGCTCAAGACCAATGATCCGGAGACCGCCCGGCGCAAGGTTGCCGAGAAGGCCGGTGAGGCGGCGGCCCTGCCGGCGAGCGTTGGCGGGGCAATCCTGGGCACGGCCTTCAACAAGTTCGTCGGTGATGCTGTCACTGGACGCCTGTCCAAGCGGATCACACGAGAGGGCCTGAAAGGCGCGGCTCTTGAAGGTGCGACGGAGACCGCCCAGGAAGGCCTCGAGGCCACCAGTTCCCAGTACGCGCTCAGCGAATACGCCGGTCAGGAGATGAGTGGCGCCGACATCCTTAACCAGATGGCTGCCGGCGGCGGCGCGGGTGGCCTCACTGGTGGACTGATCGGTGTTGCCGGTGGCATGGCCGGTGATCGGGAGCCGGATCCTGCGGAGAAGGCTCAGGCCGCTCAGGATGAGGTGTATGAGCAGGGCGGTGATCCGCTCCAGGCTGCCAATGCCAGTGCGGCGGCTTTCCGGGATTCGATCGCTGAGGGCAACTTCTCGCCCGACACGCCGCTGGGCGACATTGACTCCGCGATTGCTGATTCGGGTGATGCCGAGGCGTTTGATCTTGGCGGACAGACTCAGCCCGCCTCCTTCCCGCGCAGTGAGGCGGATCGCCAGAACGCCCCTATGTTCCCGGAGCGAGAGCGCGAGACCCTGGCCCAGCAGTACGCCAATCGCGCCCCGCAGGATGAAGACGCCCCCATCCTGTACCAGCAGGATGGTGTGACCGTTCGCCAGCGTGACGGTGACCAGCCATTCGAGGCCTCTACGGATGATGGGCAGTTCAGCGTGCGCGGAACCAGCACGTTCGATGCCCGGCGCAAACTGAATCAGCAGATCCAGCGCAACCAGAAGCAGGATCCGATCCTGCAGAACCGGGACCGCTCGCGTCCGGATTACGTGGCTCAGATGCAGGATATCTCGGAGAATCCGGATTATGACCGCGTGAGCGTGAGCCGTGAGCCCAATTCAGGGGCGCCCATGGTGTTTGAGCGTGGGCAGCAGGATTCCATTCCCGAAGAGGACCGCGGTCGCACCGAGACTATCACCATGGATGATGGCCAGGGTGGCACGCGCAAGATTCAGGCTCAGTATGCCGTGGTCGAGGCGGACCATGTGGCGGCGTCCAATCAGGCCGACGGGACCCAGAATGAGGCGTATGGACGCAAGGGCCTGACGGCGCTCAACAACGGCCGCACGGCTGGGCTCCAGAGCGCGTTCCAGAAAGGTAATGCCGGGCAGTACGTCGACGCCTTCAAGAACGACGAAGGCCACGGGATCAGTCGGGAGGCAATCGAGAGTAAGCGCAATCCCATGCTGGTGCGCCGCTTCGATGAATCCGCCCTGGAAGGCATCGAGGATCCGGGCGCCGCCTCAAACGTCTCTACCAGCGCCGAGCTCTCCGCAGCTGAGCAGGCCAATACCGACGCCCGAAAGCTCGATATCGACACGCTCGCACAAGCTCAGCCAGGGCCCATCGACGGTCCGGCGAACCGTGATTTCGTTCGCAGCTTCATCGACACCGTGGGAGGCGCCGGCAAGAATAACCGCCTGATCGATTCAGAAGGCCTGCTCACCCAGGACGGGATGAAGCGGATTCAGGGCGCACTGGTCGCACGCGCTTTCGCAGACGACACGCTTACCCAGGAACTGACTGAGGCGACGGACAGCGATCTGCGCACGCTGGGGGATGCTCTGGCCGACGTCGCCGGGCGCTGGGCCCTGATGCGCGAACGCGCCTCCGAGGGATCCATCAATCCGGACATGGACATCACCGAGGCGTTACGTGCCAGCGTGAACATGATCCGGAAATCCCGTCAGCAGGGACAGGCCCTGTCTGATATCGCCGGGCAAGTGGATGCGTTCTCAGGCGAGACGGACCAGATGGCGAAGGATATTCTGAGCCTGTTCTATCGCGGCAAGAACTACACATCCATTCGTGGGCGTGAGACCATCACCAATACGCTGAACGGATTCCTGGATGGAGCCCTGGAGTCCGCCCCTGAGCCGGATATGTTCGGCCAGATGACCACCCCCGAGCAGGTTCTGGAGGCCCAAAATGGCGAACGACAGCAGCAAGAGCAGCCAGCTTCATCAGGGGTACAACCTGATGGGCGAGAAGCTGAAACAGATGGGCAGGCAGGAGAGGGATCTGTCAGCGGTGCAGGCCGGCGAGAGGATGCAGAAGCGGGCCAAGAAGATGAGCAGCAATCAGGCGTAACAAAGGATCCTGACCCGCAGGACGAGATCGCCACAGCTGCATCCGAAGCCGAAGAATCTCCCACCGAAGCCCAGAAGGAAGCCGGAAACTACCGCAAGGGGCACATCCGGTTTCAGGGCTTGGACATCACCATCGAGAACCCCCGGGGCTCCACGCGCTCCGGGACCGACCCTGACGGGAACCGTTGGGAATCGGAGATGGCCCACCACTACGGCTACATCAAGCGCAGCGAAGGCGCTGACGGCGACCACGTGGATGTATTCGTCGGCCCGGACACCGAGAGCGACCAGGTGTTCGTCATCGACCAGCAGGACGGTGACGGCAGTTTCGACGAGCACAAGGTCATGCTCGGCTTCCAGAACCAGAAGGCTGCGGAACAGGGCTACCTCGACAACTACGAGGAAGGATGGACGATCGGCCCGGTCACGCGTATGGGCATGGATGAGTTCAGGCAGTGGCTGGATAGCGGTGATACGACCGCGCCCCTGGCCGACCCGCCGGCGCCGCCTGAACCGCAACAGCAAGAACCACAGACGCCCTCTCCGGAGGGCGTTTCTCGTTCTGGGCAGGAGGAATCTGGCGAAACTGATCAGCCGCAGGATGCCGAAACCGACCAGACCGAACCCCAGCAGCCAACGCAGCCTATCGAGGACTTCGGCGAGACTATCGCCGGCGCCCGCAAGGAAATCATGGCCGAGTATCGGGCCAAGATGGAGCAGGCCAAGGAGCTTGATCCTTCCGAGGTTCCGCTGTCCAAGTCCTGGCCGGAACCCAATTACCAGAAGATGCTGGACGATGGGGCTGACCCCGAGGTGGTGGCGGCCATCCATGCTCTGCGCGACGAGATCCCGACCAAGCCGCAGAAGAAATGGAAACTCCGGGGCTGGGCTGAATCCGTCACAAGGCTTCGCGGTATTGCGGAACGTATGCTGGAGAGCGCCAGCCTGGCGGATCGAATGCTGACCGGGCTCAAGGAAGAGAGCAAGTTTGAGCCGACCGTCAACAAGATCGCCATGTACGAGCAGCTGGGACACGACACGTCCCTGAAAGGACTCCGCCTGCGCCATGAGCATTATTCGCGTTTCCGAGGCGAGGAGGACGTGAGTAAGTGGGTCGTCTCCCGTACCGCGAAGAGCAATGCCTTCGGGAATATGCCGGTATTCATGGGGGTTGGTGACACCCGGAAGGAGGCCATCGCCGATTTCCGCCAGAGGCTCCAGGAGCAGGGTGAATCGGCGCCCCGAGAGAAGGCCGTCCGGTTCGATATCTACAGCGATCGTCAGACCGGAGACATCTTCATCGGGAAAAAAATCGGGAGTGATCTGGTCCGGATGCGCAGCGGTTTCGACTCGGCAAACGAGGCCCGGGATTATCTGCGTGACAATCAGCAGGCCCTGGAAGATCAGCTCGCCCGGATGAAGGACATCCCGGATCACCGGAAAGAATCGAACGCTCCCCGGGTGGGTGCCGATCACCGCAATGGCGGCGATGTCACTCCGGAGGCCTTCCAGGAAGCGTTCGGGTTCCGGGGCGTCCAGTTCGGTAATGCCGTCTCACAGAGCCGGCGCCAGGAGGATCTGAACAACGCCTACGATGCGCTGATGGATATGGCGGGTGTGCTCAATATCCCGGCCCGGGCCCTGTCCCTGAACGGGAAGCTCGGTCTGGCCTTCGGTGCCAGGGGCAAGGGTGGCAAGCGCCCGGCCAAGGCTCACTACGAGCCCAGCCAGGTGGTCATCAACCTCACCAAGCGTGACGGCGCCGGAAGCCTGGCGCACGAGTGGTGGCATGCGCTGGACAATTATTTTTCCCGCCAGAAGACGGACGGGTTCGCCACAGAGGGCGTGGTCGGGGCTGACGTGCGCCCTGAAATGCGTGAGGCCTTCGAGACCGTCATGCGCACGGTCAACCGCACCGGGTTGCGGGAACGCTCGCGGGCGCTCGATAAGGTCCGGACGAAGCAATACTGGTCCACCGGCCGCGAGATGACCGCCCGCTCTTTCGAGAGCTACATCATTGAGAAACTGAAGGATCAGAACGGCAGCAACGATTATCTGGCGAATATCGTTTCCGAGGAATACTGGAGCGCAGCCGAAGAACTGGGCATCAAGGATGGCGGAACCTATCCGTACCCCGAGGCGGCCGAGATCGAGCAGGTGCGCGGCGCTTTCGACGAGCTCTTCAACACCATCGACACGAAAGAGACGGATCAGGGCACTGCGCTGTTCAGCCGGTCCGGGGTAGCGCAATCCATCCAGGGTGTGCGGCAATCCTGGAACGCGCGGGGCATCGATAACGCGATCCGGGAAAAGAACGGCGTCATCACGGTAGACAAGATGGTGGTTCCCGAGGATTCCCGGGGAGAGGGCGTCGGGACGGAGGCCATGAACGAGCTGATCCGCTATGCGGACGAGACTGGGCAGGCGATCGCCCTCAGCCCTTCCGAGGACTTTGGCGGCAACCGGATTCGTCTCGGTCGCTTCTACCGGCGCCTGGGATTCGTGCCCAACAAGGGCGCGAATAAGGACTTTACCGTCAGCGAAGCCATGATCCGGCAGCCTCAGGGTGAGGCATTCCGGAGGGGGGCGGCGGTTCAAGGCCGGCCGCTCACTGCTGATGAGGCCCGCGCTATCGCGGACGAACTGATGCAGGGCTGGGCCGGGCGCCCGCAGGTCATCGTGGCTGACACCATTTCCGAGTTTCCGGCGGATCTGAAAGCTGCCATCCGCAACGCCGGTGCCGAGGGCGATATGCGGGCCGTTTTCTGGAATGACCAGATCTACGTTCTGGCTCCCCGGATCCCAAACCGCCGCGCCATGGAGGAGGTGATCTTGCATGAGGTGGTCGGCCACTATGGGCTGCGCAAGATGCTCGGTAACGACCTCAAGCCCACGCTCAACCGGATCTATCTCTCGTTCGCCAACACGGATAAGGCGCAGGAGATCCGAGACATCTACTTCCCGGACGGTGATTTCGATTCGGCGAATGCCAGTCACCGTATGATCGTGGCTGAGGAACTGCTGGCACACATGGCGGAAACCGGCCGACGTCCGACCCTGCTCCAGCAGGCCATCGCCAAGATCCGGGAGGGGCTGCGCCGGCTCGGGTTTGCCCTGGACATCAATGAATCGGAACTGCTCAACCTCCTGAGAGGTGCTCGCCGCACCGTGGAAAATGGCGGGTTCTCTCGGCCGTCCAGCGCCGACACCAACTTCCGCCGCGCCTATCACGGCACGCCGCACCGGTTTGATAGGTTCAGCCTGGAGGCCATGGGCACAGGTGAGGGCGCCCAGGCCTATGGCTGGGGACTTTATTTTGCAGGCAACCGTCAGGTAGCGGAATTTTACCGCAAAAACCTCACGCTGGATTATGCCGGCCAAAACCTGGACGCTCGCGGCCTGGTTGAGAGGGTCGCAGAGGACATGGAGGGCAGCAACAAAGGGGAGAAGGTCAAGGATGTACTTCAGCGTCGGCGCGACAATGTTGAAGACCCCGATTTCAAGGCGCGGATGCAGGCAGGTATCGACTTGATTGATTCCGGTTTTGAGCCGGGAGGCACGCTCTATGAAGTCGAAATCCCCGACGACAACGATCTACTGGATTGGGACAAGTCCATCAGCGAACAACCCGAGCAGGTGCGCGAAGGGATCGAAGCAGCAGCCAATGAATTGGCGGAGAATGACCCGGCAGGCGGCCGAATCCCCCAGGGAATCATTGATGATGACGGAACGGGGGGTGCTTTTGTCGAGGCTCTTGCGGCCGGCATGGGCCGTGCCGACGAGAATCAGGCCAAGCGTGAAGCTAGCGAGCTTCTGGGGCGCCACAATATCCCCGGACTTCGCTACCTCGATGCCAATAGCCGCAATACAGACTGGGAGGTAACGCCGCCAAGCAGAACTGTATCCGGAAAATGGATGGTCAAGGACGCCAGCAAGCCGAACTCTCGAGGTCTTTTCTTTGAGACAGAAGCTGAGGCCCAGGCCGCACTGGAAGAAAAGCAGGGCGATAGCCACAACTATGTAGTGTGGGACGAGGACGTCGTATCTATCCAGGCCGTCAACGACGAAAAGGCGCAGGCTGAGGCGATGTTCAGCCGTGCCGGCCGCTCCGGCAGTGATCGGACTCCGTGGCCCAGTGACTTCCCGCGAGTTCCGTTTGCGACGACTCTGGGCCAAGCAGACGCCCACCCTCGTTATGAGGAGGCGAAAGCTGGGGATGTTGAGGCTGCGCGCGATCTGGTTGAGGACCTGGTTCCGGATGAGGCCATGGACAAGGTCCGGGAGATGGTCGGCGACGGGAACCCGGTTGTGGTGCCCGTCAATGCGGAGGAGTCTACCGGCACCAACCGGATCCCGGCGGCCTACGCCGCCAAGATTGCGCAGGAATTGGGCCTCGACGTTGAGCCAGGCATCGTTCAGAGCGTTCGTGCTCAACGCACCAATGCCCGCGCGGACCACCGTCTGGCCAACCATGCGGTGTTCGACGGGGAGGTCGAGGCTGGCCGGGATTACCTGATCGTGGATGACACCATGACCATGGGCGGCACTCTGGCCAGTCTCAGGGGCCACATCGAGGCCAATGGCGGCAACGTGATCGGGGCAACGGCGCTGACCGGATACGGTGACAGCGGCCAGCTTGCCTTGACCGAGAAAATGCGCGACGATCTGTGGGATAAGCACGGGGCGCCGCTCGACAACTACCTCCGAGAGGAATTCGGCTATGGCATCGAATCGCTCACCCAGGGCGAAGCAGGACACTTCCGCAAAGCCGTATCACTTGACGCCATCCGAGATCGAATCACTGCGGCAAGACTCGATCAGGGCGATGGATCAGCTGATGAAGCCGGCAGCCCCCGCCAGCCACCAGAAGTAGATGACGACAGCGGGGACGGCGAACCCCGCTTCTCCCGTGCAGGCAACCGCCTGGATCACGCCTCGGAACACTTCAATGACCTGAGCGACAGCCAGCGATCAGCGCTGAACAAGATCGCCCCGCGCACGCCCAAGGAAAAGGCCTCGCAGTGGATCACCGAGCGCATGGACCGGTGGCAGACCAAGGTGCGCCAGGGGGCCATTGACCGTTTCGCTGCACTCAAGGACGTGGATGAGGCCCTGTACGGCCGGGACGTAATCGAAAGCAGCACCGCGTCCTCGAGCTGGGTTCTGGCCCAGATGTCCGGTGCCGCCTCGGGTGCCCTCAAGACCATGCTCACCAATGCCCGTGTGCGCCTGGATCCTGAGCAGAAGGTCATCAAGCCGATCGAGAACACGAAGGGGCTGAGCGAGACCCTGCGACAACTGGGAAGCTCTGCGGAGATCGAGCGGTTCTTTGGCTGGATCGCCGGCAACCGTTCCGAGAAGCTGATGGCCGAGGGGCGGGAAAACCTGTTCGAGCCTGATGAGGTCCGGGCCCTGATGGAGTTGAACCAGGGCCAGACCGAGAACGGCGAATCCCGCCAGATGCTCTACGCCAAGGTGTTCCGCGAGTTCCAGAAGTACCGCGACGACGTGCTGGATATTGCGGAGAAGTCCGGAATCATCACCTCGGAGCAGCGCCAGACCTGGGCGGACGAGTTCTACGTGCCGTTCTACCGCTTGGCCGATGGCGAGGGCGGGTTCACCGGGCCGAAGTCCTCCGGGGGGATCTCTCGGCAGGAGGCGTACAAGAAGCTCAAGGGCGGCAGCGAGAACCTGAACGACCTGCTCGAGAACACGATGATGAACTTCCATCACCTGATGCAGGCCAGCCTGAAGAACCAGGCTGCGATCCAGGCGATCGACAACGCCACCGAGCTTGAGATTGCCCAGCAGGTGGCCGAGTCCGAGCGCGACACCGAGAACTCCACCTTCATCCTGAGAAACGGCGAGAAGGTCTGGTACCAGATCGACGATCCGCTCGTATTCAAGGCGGTTTCGGCCCTGGCTCACCCGGGCATGAACAGCTCTGCGATGAAGATCATGCGCGGGTTCAAGCGCCTGTTCACCAACTTGACCACCACCACGCCTCAGTTCGTGATCGCCAACCTGATGCGGGACGCCATGCAGGCCTCCGCCACCAGCGAGGTCAGCAAGAACTTCCTGGCCAACATCGCGCGTGGCAGCAAGGCCTACGGTAACCCGGAGACCCGGGCCCGCATGATGGCCTCCGGTGGCTCGTTCAGTTTCGGTCACCTGTACGGGGAGAATGCGGACGAACTGAAAATGCAGCTCTCCGGGACGCTCTCCGATACCGAGATCCTAAGGACGCCCTCAATGGTCCCCACGGCGATGCGCAGCATGTGGCGCAAGTGGAACGAGATGACGGAGTTCACGGAGAACGTGAACCGGGCTGCGATCTTCGAGGCGAACCGCGAGGAGCGGGGCGACCTGTACGCCGCCTTCAAGGCCCGCGACCTGATGAACTTCAGCCAGCACGGGGCCTGGCCGGCCATGCGCGTCCTCATCGACGTGGTTCCCTTCCTCAATGCCCGCCTCCAGGGCCTCGACAAGATCTACCGTTCAGGGGTGAAGCCGGGGCTGATGATGGCCATGAAGAAGGGCACGGAGACCGATGCCATGGCCGCCAAGCGGTTCTGGAGCGTGGCCGGGACCATGGCCCTGGCCTCGATCGCGCTTTACCTGGCGAACGAGGATGACGAGGAATTCCAGAAGCTCGAGGAATGGCAGAAGGACACCTACTGGTTCTTCCGGGTCAGCGAGAATCACGCCATCTTCATTCCCAAGCCGTTCGAGGTGGGCGCCATTGCGACCCTGGCCGAGCGCCTGACTGAGCAGGCGGTGAGCGACACGGCCACCGGTGACCTGTTCAAGGAGCGCCTCACGCACATGCTGACCGATACGTTCGCGTTCAGCCCGGTGCCACAGATCGCCCAGCCGACCCTGGACGTCTACGCCAACTACGATGCGTTCACGGGCCGGCCGATCGAGTCCATGGGCATGGATCGACTGAGCCCGGCCCTGCGCCGGCGCTCGAGCACCACCCGCGTGGCTGAGTGGATCAGTTCCGCCTCTCAGGCCGCCCTGGGGCCGGACAGCATGGCCACGCTCTCACCGGTGCAGGTCGACCACCTGATCCAGGGGTATTTCGGGCAGGTCGGCAGCTGGGCCGCGGGCATAACGGACACCGTCATCCGTACCGCTCAGGGTGAGACGGCGCCGGCCAGCCGCTGGTACGAGAACCAGCCGATCCGCCGGTTCTACCAGAACCTGGGGGATGAGGACCGCTACACCCGCTACGGGTCCGTGTTCTACGATGCCCTGCGCGAGACCAACCGGGTCTATTCCGACATCAAGGAATACCAGGATCTGGGCCAAACTGAGGCGGCGCTGGAACTGTTCCAGGAGAACCGCCAGAAACTGGCTTACCGCAAGGAACTGAACCGGGTCCAGCGCAAGCTGTCGAAGATCAACAAGCGGATCGAGCAGGTGCGGCGAATGAATCGCAGTTCCGAGTACAAGCGCCGGGAGCTGGATCGCCTGCGCGGCATCAAGAACCGGATTCAGGAGATGGTCGGGCGCCGGCTCGAGGAAATCAGTGCCGGCTCATGAAGTTTCTGGAGCGTTCGCGTAACGGCTCACCGCTTCGATTTCACGACCCCGCCACCGGCAAACGCCACGATTAGGAGCCCGATCACCAGGGGAGGGTAGGCCGCCATGAGGGCGGCCCCGGTTAACCCCAGCGGGATCCCCACCAGGCTGGTCGTCAGCCAGACCCCGCGGGTTTTCCACTGGGCAGGGAAGCAGATCTCGACAATGAAGAAGCCGAGCACTAGGAACAGTAACCCGACCCCGAGGATTGGGGCGATCATCGCGTTCTCCCGCCGGAAAATTTCAGCCTACCAGAGCACAGTTCTCGACCAAGTCCCACTTGAGTGACTTTAACCCGGATCGGTTCATGCTGTACTTTTGAACCAGATCGGTACACACAAGGAGATCTCATGCAGGATTTTCTGATCACCACAAGCCTCGGGATGGCCCAGGCACTGCCTGTCGTTGGCGTGTTCTTCCTGATCGGGTGGGCAATATTGAGGCGCCGCCGGATAACCACGGGCTGGATCCTGACCGCCTTCCTCTCAGCATGGGCAATCAGCGGCATTGCCATTCCCATGGGTCCCCCTGACGTCGTGCCCTGGCAGTGGACCCTCGGGGTGTGCTTCGCGGCCGTGGTGCTCTTCACGTTTACGATTGGTCTGGCCGGGGATCGAAGGGCTGCATGACTCGTGATCATCGTGTTGTGTAGCTCTGTGAAAGCTCCAGACGGTTCTCCCCGAGCCCTTCCTCGTGAATCCTGGCGATCTCCGGGCCAAACTGGATGATGCTCTTGCCATCCAGCGCAACCGATTCGGTCCCGTTCGGCCAATACATAACCTGAATGCGCTCAGTCCGGGCTAGATCCTCAATATCCCAATCCTCGCCAAGCTCCCGATTTATGGCTTCTCGGACAAGATGGTCCTTGTGGGCGGCAAAGGTTCGTGCAGCCTGCTTCGAAATCTGCTCAATCATGTCTCTCTCCGCTGTCCCAAAACCTGTCCCAAAATTTTCGGCATCTCGACATACCCCGACGCCAAGTGGCTGATTTGCGTATCGCTGTGTGTCGAGGCGTCAGCGTTTTTCAGGTTCGAATCCTGCCACGCCGACCATTTTCATACCGCAAAATCAGCTACTTGGTTCTCCGGCCTTTCCCTTTGTCCCAGTTCTGTCCCAATTTCTTCATCTCCTGCTCACTTTGATCGCCGTGAATCCACCGAGCATAGGTCGATAGCAGAACCTGGATGCTGTGCCCCAGCTGATTGGCCACGAATGTCGGGTTCATTCCGGCCATCAGGCATACCGTGGCGTAGGTGTGGCGCGTGTTGTAGGCGCGGCGGTGGCGGATCCCGAGCTTGCGCAGGGCTTTGACGAACCGAAGCCGGGGCTGCTGGTCGCTCTTCCAGTATTGGCCCTGGTATCGCGGGCTCATGAAGATCCGGCTGCTGGCCATGTAGGTGATCGGCTTCACCGTCTCCAGGGCCGAACGTGAGCGGGCATTCAGCAGCACGTCCCGGGCATTGTGGGTCTTGGTGTGCTCGTTCAGGCGCCCCTTGCTCTGGGCTCTCTGGACGCGCACAGTGCCTTTCTGCCAGTCCACGTCATCCCACGTCAGGGCCATGATCTCGGACGGGCGCATCCCGGTCCAGAAGGCGAATTCGTAGTACGCGGCATAGATCACTTCGGTGCCGGTGTAGTTCTTGTAGAGCCAGGCAATGATCTGCTCGGCCTCTTTCTCGCTGAACGGATCGACCGCGGGCTTCTGGTGCTTCTGGTTCTTGATCCGGCTGGCCGGGTTGCGGTCAATCAGCTCATCGTCCACGGCCAGGTCGAACACCTTGCGAAGCGGGATCAGGGCATTGTTTCGTGTCTTGGCCGAGGTCCATTCGATATCGGCCACGGCCTGACGAAGCTGGCGCGGGGTAATCTGGTTGATCGGGATCGCGGCATAGAGCGGCTGCCAGTATTTCATCAATAGCTTGCGGTACTCGTTCCGGGTGTTCTCCGAGACCGTCGTGGTATTGAGGAAATCCTGGGCCAGCTCGCCGAATAGCGGAACGTCCGAGTTCACGCTGTCCGGATTGCGATACTGGGGGAAGTGCTCGGCCAGATCATGCCAGGTCAGGATCTCGAGCTTGGCCTTGGACTTTATTTCAGCGCGTAGACGGGCCGCCGCTTCGAGGTTTGTCTGCGTTGCCTTGCGGGGCCAGACCGGCTCGAATCGTTCGCCTCGCCAACTGAACCGGATTTTGATACCGGAACCGTGCGGCCGGCAGCCGGTTGGGTATTGCTTGTCAGCCACTTCTTCCACCCCTTGATCGAAACCCAGATGTTTCCGTCCGGATCGCGGACGTACTGCTCGCCCTCGACCCACTTACCTTCCTTGATCTTACCCCAGGCCCACTGAGGGCCCTTGCCGATCATCTCGCAGAATTGCTTGTGGGGCCACCAGTCGATGGATTCCGCGTCGATGGCAACGCGGTCTTCTGCTGCCTCAGTCACCGATCACCTCCAAGTAGTCTTCCCAAGCCCGTTGCACCCGAGCGAATACCGCGTCATGACCTCCTCGATCCGGGTGAGCTCGCGCGCGTGCACTCATGTAGGCTGCTCGTACTTCCGAGTAAGGGGCTGTTGGGCTGACTCCAAGGATGTAAGGCCAATCCCCATCCGGATCCGGGTTGTGCTCGAGGGCAGTAAACCCGGCGAAGTGCGACCGCAAATCCCCGACGCCCCAGCGCTCCATGCCGCGCATGGCGCCCAGGTGGGCAGCGATGGCAGCCATGTTGTCGGCAACCCGGTCCCAAGTGTCGCAGGGGAGAACGTGTGGCTCGCCATCCAGCTCGAAGTACACGGCAACACCCGAATCCTCCGGCGGCTTCCGCCCGCTGTAGGGCAGGCCGTCCTGCCGTACTGGCACATCGGTGCTGATGACGACCTGGTCCGGATCAATCCGGTAGGTGTGGCCCGGCCGGGTGAAGGCGCCGATTTCCCGGAGCACCCGGCCCCGCGCGTCAGCGATCGTCAGCGGACGCCCGTCTCGATTGAACCGCGCTCGCTGCCGGTGGGCGGGATCAGTCCGCGGGAACCAGTGCGGCCAGTGCAGGGGGTATGCGTCCACTGTCATCGAAGAACTCCCGGCCACTCCTCGAGCGGCGTCTGATATCCAATGCGCCCAGGGTGGCGCGGAGCGCCCGAAAGGGTAGTACCCAGGCACCAGATCTTTGCCCCTTGCCCTCGGAATATCCGTTCAACCTCGGCAACCCGCGCCACAGGCGCATTGTTTCCAAAAGCGAAAATCACTTCCGGGAAAACTCCGGCTATTGCTTGAAGGTGGCGATCATTCTCTGGCCCGATGGGATCATCCACAGCCCATAGCCCTGCTGGATCCGTAGAACGGAGCGCGTACAGGTTGGCGACCATGATTCCTCGGCACCCCCACGTGCGTGCGAAGCCCCGACACTTGCGGATTGTGGGATCATCCGTTTGAGCGTCAGCTGTGCTCGGGTTGAGCATGATCCAGAGCGCGGCTCCTCGCCCTGGGAAGTCCACTTCGGAAGGACGGTTCAGGACGTAGCGGTATCGACCGCACTCACTGATTATCGCGCCGGCATCATTGATAGCCATCAGTTCAACTCCCGCTCAATCGCATTCAGGGTCTGAGGATCAACGTACCCCAGCCAGTGAGAGTCCTCGAGGACCTGCCGGAGCAGGGCGCGGGCCATGGATCGCTCATCCAAAAGCTGACACATGGCGCCGAATTTCGTGTTCCTGGCCGTTGCGATTACCTGCCGGCGGTCCACTTCTGATTCATCGTTCTGAACGGTGGATAGCCGATCAAACCAGCCTGGAATTGATGCTTGGTCGAAATCAGTCATTGACCCTCCTGCCGTGTAGCCTTAATCGCATGGAACGCATTCGGGTGGAGCACAATGCGCTCTTCAATGTCGCTTTTCCGTCGCCCGCTGAACCCTGGGTGGTCATCGTTGAACGCGCCATGGGACGGCCAGAAGTCCACCAGCCACCTTGCGTACCCGTCTCTTGCGCCCTCGCGCGCCGCTACCACCCTGACCGTCACGCCCAGCATATCCTCCGGGCCTTTCTCGGTTTGCAGGTATCCGTGTTGTGGCATCACTCCACCTCCGGCGGCTCGTTTGCTGGATCCAGCAGCACGGTCTTCAGCCGCGCCTGAAGCATTTGCAGCTCTGAACGGCTGGCGTTGCTTATGCACTGGCAGAAGCCATTGGTGCCAATGCCTGATTTGGGTCCGGTGACGATGCAGCCGTGGTTCGAGCAGCCAGACCAACCCTGGAACAGCTTTTCCCTTAACCCTTCCGGCACGGCGGGCTGTGGGGCGGCCAGTTTTGCCAGTTCTTCCCGGATACGTTTTCTGTCTTGGGCAAGAGCCCATTCCACTGGGAATCGCTCTTCATCACCGTCCTCGCGAAACTCGTTAAGGGGCGGTACTATTTCATCAATGACTGCCTGCCACGCCACAGTCTCCCCGCCCTGCTCGGACCGGCGGGCCGTTTGCCCTGATACCAGTTGTTGCCGCACCTGCTTGAGCCAAGCCAGACAATCGAAAGGGTGCTTCTGGTGGTCAATCTCCGCAGAACACTCGGGGCATACAGTGAACCCGGACTCTATGTCCCTGATCGACATATCCAGCAGGCTCAAATCGCAGTCGTAGTTGTAGTCTTTTTGTGCTTGGGAAAGCGCAGCGGCCTTCTGGGAGGCTTGCCATTGCCGCAATGCCCCGACCGTCAGCTCCGGATGGTTTCCCGGCGAGCGCTCCACGACATCGGAAGGCCATGTCGGGATCACCGTGTCATCGCTCATACCATTGACCTCGGCCATGGTCAGCGCGGCCTCCATCCATTCCTCGAGCGTTGCTGTTTTCATCTGCTCGTCACTCATCGTTGGTGTCCTCCCGACGCTCGCCGGATCGTATTCATGAGGTCCTCACCTTGATCTGCCTTGGGCTCAGGCTCGAAACACTCGTCACAGAGCAGGTCGTGCCAGCCTTCTGTCTCCTGATCATCAGTGATGACGCGGGTGCCGCATTGCTCGCACTCGAAAGTGCTCGTGCAAAAGGCGCATGGCGGATTGATGTGGCACGAACAGCCATGATCAAGAATGCTCTCAGTCATCCCGCATTCCCTCCTGATTGATCCGCCGGATCGCTGAAATGATCGGCTTCTGGCGGTTTTCTCCGTAGCGCCTGAGGATCTCCGCCATCATTTCCGCGAAGTCGTGTTTCCCGGTACGCGGCGCAGTCTTCAGCGAAACCTTCCTGTTACTCATCGCTCGCCGCTCCACTTGCCCGGTCAAGCCGCTCTATCTCAGCCGCGATCAGGGCGCCGGCGCGCACCAGGTCCCGGCGCGGCCCCTTGCTCTTGAACCATGAGGCCTCGAACGGCCACGGCCCGGGCGCCTCTCCCTCCTGCCAGTTCACGGCTACGGGGTGGCCCTGGGTGAGGCAGGCGGCGTGCAGGGCATAGACACCGCCCGCAACGGCCAGCTCTCCATCGGTGTGCTGGTCGTCGTGTTCCGGGCTCCAGTGCTCGCCCTCGACCTGGCGCAGCCTCTCCGTCGCGATGTCATAGATGGCGTCCGCCATATCCTGGTCGACCGTGAAGATGCACCACCCCTCGGCAAGGCCGTACTGGGGCCCCTCCATGAGATAGCGGATCGTTCCGCGAATCTCGTGCCCGGTGTACTTGAGCGGGGCGCCGTCCGCCATTTCAGCGCCGGTGAAATGCGTTTCCCTCAGGCGAACCCTGTCCCCAGGTGTGAAGTTCCGATCATTGAACCGGATCTCCCACTTCTTCGTGCCGAATAGTGAGGCCCGGAAGGCCTCCGGATCTGTTTTCAGTTCGTGTTCTGTGGTTTGCTCGCTGATCATGACTCGGCTCCCGTTTCTGACAGTTGGTAGAGCATCGTGAACCCCTTGTAGCCCGGGCCTTCAGGTGCTCCGAAATACCAGCGTTGTGTCTCGATCCGGCCTTCACGCTCCAGTTCCAGGAAGGCGCGGGTGAATTCATCCACTTCCCAGCGACAATCCCGATCGTGGATCTCATCGATCCCGCAGATCCGGTGCACCATGAAAGAGATCATTCCCAGGTCACGGTGCTCCGGTTCGATCGGCGTGGGCTCGTCCGATTCGTCGTCGTCCCAGATTGACCACTCCGGGTGGTACACCCAGCCAAGTACCTCGACGATCTTCTCTTTCAGGACCGGATCGGCCTGGCGCCGTACTGGCTGCAGCTGAGGTGGTCTAGCTGGTTCCGGCTTGTTGAAGAGGCTGAGCTGGGTCATGCCACACCCTCCCCATGAGAAGGTGCTGGGATGCGCTGCTCATGCACGAAGTTCGCCCGGACCAGGGCTTCGGGCCACTGGGGCGGCACGCTATTCCCGCACATCCGGACCTGGGCGTATTTCGGGAGCTTCTTCCCGTCAGCGCCCTGATCGATGATGTAGTCCTCAGGGAACCCGTTGGCGAGAAACAGCTCGCGCGGCTGCAGCATCCGCATGCCAATGTCGGTGATGACATAGGTGCTGCCGTCGATGTTGACGGTCACCAGCTGCAGGCGATCCTTGGTGGTGCAGGTCGGGGCTGGGTCTCGCAGGTCGCGGCCCGTTTCTCCGGATCCAGAGCCATAATAGGGCGCCATGAAGGCGGCCACGAGGCCGGCATGAGTGGCGCTGGCGCAGACAGTGGAAAGAGGCTCGCCGGCTGCGCGGGAACGTCTCGCGGAGCCCTTCATGTTGATCATGTGCGCCGCGACTACCGAGTGGTGATCCGTGGCGGTAACCGTTCCGATTGGCTGGCGCAGGTCAGTGCCGATAACCCCGGTGTAGTGCTTCGCCAGGAAAGCCGTGACGAGCGCGTGCCGGTTTTCTGTGGTCACGGTTGCCGCCGGATCCCGGATTGACCAGGTGCACCCGCTACGGGCTGATCCGTGGTCGATGGCGATCATGTGAGGGGCTTTCACCTCGTCGCCCGCGTTCACGATGAATGGGTCTTCAGCTTCAACCACGAATCGCTTAATCCCGGTAGCGATGCGGCGCATGGTGTTCTCGGCCAGTGGGCGCTTGCGCTCGAAGATGCTGGGGCAGGGCAGCGACCAGTCGATGCATTCAGCCGCGGATCGGTAAGGCTTCTGTCTTNNGGAAGGGAGTCCGGGGCTCCGTGGCTCGGCTTCGGCCAGACGATCTTGCGCCCGTCCCGGCGGGCAATAACGAACAGCCGCCTGCGGATTGTGGGCGTGCCGTAGTCGCATGCGCGAAGCTGGCGCCAGTCTACCTCGTAACCGCACTCCCGGAGCGACTGCACCCACTTCCGGAACATTTCGCCTTTCCGGACAGGGCAGGGGCGGCCTGATTCATCCAGGGGGCCCCAGTCCTCAAATTCTTCAACGTTCTCCAGCATGATGACTCGGGGCGCAACATCCTTGGCCCACTCGATGACGATGTCCGCCAGGCTCCTGCGACCGGCGCAGACAGGGCGGCCGCCTTTCGCCTTTGAGTGGTGGGTGCAGTCCGGGCTTGCCCATCCTAGCCCCACTGGCTGGCCGCCGGTGATTGTCAGCGGTGAGACATCGAATACGCTTTCGCAGTAGTGGCGCGTGTACGGGTGGTTGTTCTTGTGCATCGCGATCGCTTGCGGGTCATGGTTGACCGCGATATCCACCGGTCGGCCAATGCCACGCTCGATGCCAAGCGAGGCCCCACCGCCGCCGGCGAAAAGATCAACTACCAATTCCTGCCCGAGATCCAGGCCCATCTGAATGGTCATGCCACGATTCCTCCGTCACACTTGTCCAATGCCCGGCTGCTGACAGGTCGAGACGCGATCAGGCTTTTCCCATCCATGCGCAGTGGCATCATTTCCCGGGCGATCCTGAGCGCCGCGAGGCGTGCCCGCTCCTCACCCCGAGCCCGCACGTAGATGCGCCGGTGCTTCACGATCTTGCGCCCACCTGGTTTCCGGTGACCGATCAGTACCTGGTAGGGCCAAGGCCTGTTCGGATCTTCCCGCAATGGATGGTCTGAGCTCAGGGTCTGCGTGTTCATTCCAGCCGCTCCACTTGTTGCCATTCAGTTGGCGTGATCCACCTTCCGGTGTCCGTGATCACGGTCCCCTCGGTTCGGATGTGGGAGACACGGAAGTGCTCCCCGTCCGGATGGCGGTACGTTGGGCGAGCCGGGCGACCTGGCAGGTTCCGGAATTCCTCGCTTAAGTTTTCGGGACTCAAGTCAAGAGCCATGTATGCCTCCGGAAAGGGCGGGGCCGGGCCCCGCCTTCTGGTTATCGTTTTTCGAAGTTGCCGACGTAGACTGTGGTTTCTTCGCCGAACGATCCCTCGAGGCGCTCCCGGAACTCCTGAGCGATCTCTTCCTGNNCTGGATGGCTTCAAGCTGGACCATGCGTAGCGTCAGCTTCGGTTCGTCGCCATTGCCGCCGGAAACGCTCAGCCGAAGGTAGAAATCCCGGTGCCCGAGGCACTGGTAGGGCTGGCAGTTGAAGCGGAAGCCCGCCGGGAGCTGGTCGCGGCTGCTGGCCTCGATCTTCTCCATGGCGCTACGGCTGCCGCTGAAATCACCGTCCTCGTGGCTCTCGTTCCGGGTTGTGTTGATGTCGATGGTGCGAACGGCGCTGATGGCTTTCTTGAGATCCTGGGCTCCACCGTCGCCATCAACAGCCGTCAGGTGAGGGAGCCAATCCTGAAGCCAATCCGACAGCTGGCGCTGAGTCATGCGTGTGCCGTCGATTTCAAGAATTGCCTTCAAGGGCGCGGTCTTGATCAGTTTCAGGTTGGCCCGGTGGTTGCCATGGCCGGGATTCGCGATATCGCCCAGATCGAAAAACGCATGAGCGCTCATGTCCTCGGGATTGATGAAGCACAAGCCACCGTTGTTGTCCCGGATGTAGCGGGCGAAGTCGTCGATGAAATGCGTGGTCAGCTGACCGCGGAATGCCGCAGGCGCATCAAGGTACTTCTCGAGGGATTCGACCTTCATGTCATGCGGAACCAGCGCCACCGGGGTATCGGTCTTACCCGTGGCGTTGCTCTCCGCTGCGAGCGTCAGGCTTCTAAGGCTATCGAGTGTTGCTTGTTCCATTGATCGGCTCCTCATGCCGTGAGTTTGATGCTGACGGAAGCGATCCCTCGCTTACGCCTTTTGCTCGTTGGCCTGGCCGTGCTTGTCGAACATCTGGTCCTGATCTTTCGGGAACAGAGTGAGCTCGCCGCCACGGTTGACGTACAGGGGTGTCTCGGTGGTGTTCTCCTCGGAGACCTTCCCCTTGCTGGTGGGTTGTTGGTAGGTCAGCTTGTGGCTGCAGGTCACCTGGCTGCTGTTGCTGATCTGCTTGAAGTCCAGCTGAATGGTTACGCGGCCATGGCGGCCGTGTTCGACCACACCGCTGGCCACCTGCGAAAGGGCAGCCGCGATCTTCTGCTCGAAAACACCGCCATCCAGGTCCTCGATCAGTTGTGCTGTGTTGGTTTCATTTGCCATGGGTCTTTCCTCTTGCTGTGGTTGCTCTTCGTTAAAACCCGCACCGGTGACTTTTCGGTACCGTCACCACCTGAGTGCGAATGATCCGGCCACCATCCCGCCGTTGAGCATGAGGGACGGCTCTACCCGGTATTGCGTCCAGGTCGCGGCCAGAATCAGACTTGGGCACCAGCGCCTTTTCCCCTGGTTATCTCGCATGAAGCAGTCCCGGTACCCGTACACCAGCCCTGGGATTGCTGAGACCTGGAAGTGGCCCTCGCTGCGGCTCAGGCGATATCCGCCGAACCACGATTCCTCGCCGTAGGAGTTGCTGAAGGTTCCGACCATCACTTGCCGGTGCTCGATCGCGACAAGGTCATGGGTCTCGTTCATCCCGTCCCGGTTGAAGAGATGCGTGGACCAAGCGCCGACGTGGAGCCGTGTCTCAGCGTTTGAGGCGACACTCAGAAAGAGCAGGGCGAAGGCCGGGACTTTCATGACGCCTCCTGCTCCGCCTGTTTGCGCTCGTGGATTTCCTCCCGGTCGATGATCACGGACTGCGGCGCATCGATCCCGAAAGTCACCTGGCCGGATGAGCGCGAGCGGGTTTCAATCTCGATATGCTCGCCGGCGCCGGTGGTGATGATGAGTTTCTCGCCAATGCGGCGTGAGAGAATCAGCATGTTGTTTCCTCCTGAAATTTTCGGCCGGCCTTCGTGATCGCAGACCGGACTTGGCCCAGACGGCGGCCTGCTTCCGCCCGTCGCTTTTTGAGTTGGCGAGTACGCTGGCAATGGATGCAGACCTCGCCTTCCTCGATCATGTCTCCCCATACCTCTTCAAAGCTGGGTCCGCCGTCATATGGCGAATCGCTTGCTTTCCACTCCTGATAGGCGTTTTCGATGCAGTTGTCGTGCATCGGGCAGAGCGGAAATCCCTGACTTCCCTGGATTGGCTGAACCCGCGTGCAGTTATCCAGGCTCTCGCTCGTGCGGCGGCGCAGTTCTTTGACCTGTTCCGCCCAGTAGGCATGGCTCGCCATCAGCCGCTTCATGCCTTTCTCGTCCATGACGGCCTCCCTACGCCGACGCCTTGGCGCTGAGATCCGAGTCCTGCATGGCCCAGTAGAGCTCCATGCACGCCCGGGCATCCGCCATTGCGGTGTGCGCCGTGGTCTGATCCATTTCGACTCCGAGGAATGCCTCGTAGGCTTCGGAGAGCTTCGGGGCTTTACCCCAGCCGAGGCGGTGCTTGGCCAGGAACATCGTGCAATCGTGATCGGACTTCTCAGCCCAGCGCTCGATGGTCTCGTCGTCGCTGTAGCGCTTCGTCGCGATACGCAGGATCCGCTGGTCGAAGGTCCGGTTGTGGGCGATACGGGTGCCCCGGCCGTTCCAGAGGGAGAGGAACATCTCCAGGGCCTGGTCCTCGGGAACACCGACGTCCAGCGCCAGCTCGGTTGAGATCCCGTGGATCTCGGTAACTTCTGCCGGGATATCCCAGCCATCGGGCCGAACGATCAGATCCAGCGCACCGAGCACCTTGCGGGTGTCGACGTCGGCCAGAATTGCGCCGAGCTGGACGATGTGGGGCTGGGCCTCCGAGTCGGAAGGTGACTTCCAGTCGGGGAGGCCAGTTGTCTCAACATCGTAGAAGAGGATGGTTTCCATGATGGATTCCTTATGCAGCTTGCTCTTTGGGTTTGATTGACTTCCGCCGCACTTCGATGGTCAGCACGTATTCGTTGCCATCCTCGTCGTAACGGAGATCGTCCAGGGCGTCGTCGCCGATGATTTCAGCGAGATAGAAGTAATCGTCCTCCCGCAGATCCTCCCCGAGGTTGCCCGGTTGGAACGACGCAGCTTTACCGAAAAGCTCCTGAGACTGGCTGTGCGCCTCGGTAATCTGCTCCTGCTGTGATGGGGCGGACTCGGTCTGGTTCGCCTGCTGAGACTCGGCAGCTTCGCGCTGCTGGCGTTCCCGTTCTTCACGCTCGATCCGTTCCTGTTCCTCGCGTTCCCGGCGCTCCTGTTCGGCCTGCTCGTACTCGCTGACCCGCTGCTTCACGATGGCCGCGAAGTCTTCCGGGGCCTTGGTCGCGATCCGGTCCAGGTCGTTGAACAGGAAGCGGTGGTCCGGGGCGTGTTCATCCAGTTGCTTCAGGTTGTCCTGAATCAGTTCAGCCACCTGGTTAGCCTCGACCTTGGCTTTGGCCAGTTCGTCATCAACGGCTGATTGGATCTTGTCGAGCTTGCTGCGATTCTTGATGGCGCTCGCGAAGTCTGGATCCTTCACAGATCCGGAATTGGTGGAAAGGAAGGGTTGCGGAAATCCTTTGTTCAGGTCACGGATGTGGGCGTCGAACGCATCCCGGCCAGCCCTGACGATTTCATCTTTGCGCTGCTGCTTCTGGTTCTGAACGTCCCTGTTGAGCGCCAGACGAATCTTCCTGGTTTCCTCTCGGACGTAATCGATGGTTTGCATGAGCTCATAAATGTCAGCGGTTTGGCTGAGCGCGTTATCCTTTGCCGCATCAAGCCTGCTCTCCACTCCGGAGCACCACTTCACCGTTGATTCGGCGGTAGCGAAATCCTCGTCAGTCTTGAGATCCCGGTTGATGTTGCCCAGGACCTCCATGGCGTGATCCTTGAATTCATCCAGGTTGGAAGCCTTAACCATCCCGGTAACTTCAATGTGCAGGGCAGGTAGGTTTTCGGGGGTCTTGGCGATCACCTCCTGCTTCGCCCTCGGCGGTTCGTAGTCGGCCAGGTCTTTCTCGAACTGGTCCCAGCCGGCGATCAGGCGCTTGATGCGGTCCTCATCGCGTTGGTACCACATCCACACAGCGGTTTCCTCGGTGCCCTGGGACGCCATGAACAGGATCTTTTCGGTCTTCTCGGACACCATCATCTGGTGATCCATCTGCCACTTGTAGTGCTCCGGAAGCTCCTGGGCTTCAACGGCCGCGGCCAGTTCGCCATTCAGCCACTTGTGCTCGAAGCCGATCCGCCCGTTCATGGTCAGCCCATCCAGGGAGGCCAGGAACCGATCATCGTCATCGGCTACCCCGGTGACCGGGAAAAGCTCGTCGTCAATGACGCCCTCGGCAATGGGCCGGGCTGCTGCCTCGGCTGCGTGGCCATCATCAAACCGCTTCTGCTGTGCCGGGGAGATATCCTGTTCCGGCTGGCACTTCTTCTGGTACTGCAGGTCAGCGCGGCTCATGTACTTGTGCTCACCGAATACGGCGGCGGCCTCACTGGCCGTGAATCGCTTGGCGCGTTCCCGTTTCCAGTCATCGCTGCCCTGCTGGACGTTCAAGATCTTCATGCTGTTTCTCCTTCCTCAAGGGCGTGAATCTGCTTTACCTGGTCGTCACTGAGGACGTACTTCGACTGGAGGAAGCCCACAATGTCTTCGGCACTGGTGCCGTTCTCGATGCTTTCCTTGAACTCGGGGAGCTTCTTATCGAGGCGTTCCTGCGGGTATTCCGGAAGTGAGGGACGGCCGCCTGACTCGTCAGCCTGCTTAACCGGGCCCATATCCCGTTCGTAGCCTTTGCCCTCCATTTCCTCGGCGGTCGGCTCCTGACCGATCTCCGGCCAGCCTTTTCGAAGGGCCTGCGCTTCCGCGCACTTCGCCAGCTGAGCGAACGGGCGCTTTTTCCACATGGCATTCGGCGCTTCGTCCTTGGCCGACTGGGCCGCATAGTTCTCCAGCCAGAATTCTTTCGCCGTGTAGGCAACGATGCGCTCGCCAATAACCTTGTAGACGGTGTACTTGCACCACTCGGGGTATCGGACCTTCACTTTGACCGGGTTTTTGTTCCAGTCGCTGCCATCAAACTCTTGCTCGATAGTCGGGCCGAACTCGGGTTCGTCGTGCCCGGCCTCATCGCCTGAGCGGCTGGCTTGGATTCGATACATGCCGATCCCGGGCATAGGCACGTCGCGCCACGCTTTCTGCCCGGTCTGGGCGTCCTTGACCTGCATCGGGACCAAGTGGACTGGCTTGAGCATGATGTCGAGGCCGCGAGCCCGGCAGTAATCCACCGCCATCAGGATTGATTCATCCTTGCAGCCGGGATAGATCGTGTTGCGCAAAGCATTCCACGTTGGCTCATCAAGTCCACGAGAGGCGGCCCATGGGTTGTTTTGGAACCACTGCTGGGTCGCTGCCTCTTGTGCCTTATGAATGTGCGCGGGTTGGTTCATCGTCACGTCTCCCTTCGTTGTCGGGGTGTTCAGCGGGTTCGTTCAGCTGCCGCCTGGCCGGCGCGCTCGGCGTCGATCCCGGCGGCTTCGATGTAGATCAGGTGGAGCTGGCGGCCGGCCTCGGCTTCATCGGTCAGGGACTGCACCAGGGCGTTCATGAGCCGATGCCAGAGCGGGAGGTGATTAACGGCTGCCTCCAGAACGTGGCTCGTTTCCGAGTCGCCGCTCATGTGCTCGACCAGACGCTCGTCACGGACCCGCTCGTACATGCCCTCGGCACGATGACCGCGGTCCAGCCGGCGCTGCTCGCGCATTTCGTCCATAACCACCGGATCAGCCATTGGAGCCTCCCAGTGATTTGGCAGCGGCCTTGTAGATGAAGACCGAGTGATCCTGGATGACCTTATCCACGGCCTTCGCCTTCAGTTCGGCCAGCATCTGAATGCTCTGGTGGTCATGGCTGGTGCCGACCAGGGCGAGGGCCAGTACGTACCGGTCCGGATCAATGTCCTTCATGGCTTCAACGACCTCATCACCCCAGAGAATCCGGCGCTGTGAATCCGGATAGATGTGCGCGTCCTGCAGGCGGAGGAGTTGGCGGCGGATGTTGCCCTCCAGCTGGCGCCGGCGGTCCTCGACCTCCATGGCCTGACGCGTTTCCCGGTTGACCTCGTCGTTGTTCGGGACAATCGCTGGCGTGACGTGGATCTGTGCTACTTCACTCATGGCCTACCTCCTGTAGGATCTCTGTAAGGTTGGCGGTGACCTCGGCGGTGCAGTTGATCTTCCCGCCACGGCGGCGGAAGCGCTCCCGCGCGGCCTCGACCTTCTCCTGCGTGCACACGTCCGAGGCGTAGGTGACCAGGTGGTCATCCAGAACCTGGCGAGCTTCGGCCAGGGCCTCGGCCATTACCCGTAGGTCACGCTCCGGGCACCGGGCGTTCTTGGTTTGCTGGTTCATGCCGCACCTCGCCGTTCTTCGTATTCCCTCATCAGCTCGTCGGCGCGGGCGTAAAAATCCCCGTCGATCATCTCGACCAGGCCGAACCAGGCGCCTTCGACGTCGTTGGCTTCACAGAGCTTGAGCCGGCCGTTGATCGTCTCGCTGGCCAGTACCGTTCCGTCGTTCTGGGTTTCGATTTTCACCGCTCCATCTCCTGAATCACATAACGTGTTATAGGTGACAATATCACGGCGCATGCTTTTGTCAACACAAAACGTGTTTATCAGTTACAAAAAAATCCCCGCATGGACAGCGGGGCTTAGAAGGGGGAGGGGAGGGCTACCTCAGTACGGCCCACCAGAACACGCGGCCGATAACTCGTATGGAATCGGCAACCTGGTCGGCGGAATACTCCTCCGGGGGATGTTCAGTCTCGTTTTCCGAACGCAGCTTCAATCCGCCACCCGGGATCCGATACAGATATTTGACCCTCAACATTCCCTCGTGATCGATCGCATAGATGTCCCCGTCGTGGACCTCTGTGATTCCTTTGTCCACGCCAATGGTGGCTCCGTCCGGGATCAGCCCGGACATTGAATTTCCCGCGACGTAGGCGCACCCGGCATTTTCGGGCTGCACTCCTGCACGGCGTAATGTGGATCTCGCGAACCGCAGCTTCGCGCCGTGGTTCTCTACTACCTGCGTTCGTCCTGCTCCAGCCGCCAACTCAACCTCCCGAAATAAGGGGACTTCCACTTCGTCGGATTCCAGCTCAGTACCGTCATCCCAGGCCTCCATAGTACCAGCCCATTGGAGCTCTGAACGCGGGTGGCCACCTTTAGCGGAAGAGGGGGCGTCCGGGATTCGAAGCTTTTCCGCATCGACCCTGGGACCACGAGGTCCACTGTCTTCGTTAGGCGTTGTGATCTCTGGCCCATCGCCGGTCCACAGCCATGCAGGAGTAACCTGCAATGCCTTGGCCAGCGCCTTTATGTCCGATGACTTCGGCTCCCGATCGCCGCGTTCATAGTTTGAAACCCGGCTCTGGGTGGCCCAACCGCACTTCTCGGCCAACTGAGGCTGAGTAAGCCCAAGTCGTTTTCTGGCCTGCTTAATCCGATCTCCTATCTCACTCATGAATGAACTCTCGCGGAGGCTGGCGCCTCTTCGTTGGGTTTGAACTCGTTCCATTGCCTTCTATCACAGCAAAAAGCTATTGCGTAATGACGTTTTGTGTTCTAATGTCCTTAGAAACACGTTTTGAGATACGGTGTGATGAACAGACTCAAAGAGTTTCGCCAGAAAGCAAATCTGAGCCAGGACGAACTGGGGAAAGCCCTCGGCGGTTGGGTGCAGTCTCGGATCTGCAATTACGAGCGGGGCCGAATCCCAAGCCTGAACGACTGCCGCCAGATTGTCCGTGTCCTCAACGAGCGTGGTGTGGAGTGCACGATCGATGACGTGTTCCCGCCCGAGAGCGAAGCAGCGTAAGGAGTATCCACCCATGTACAACGACCCCCGACATATTCGAAAGCATGCAGTGAAGGTGAGCCTCAACGATGACGAGGCCATCTTCGTGGAAAAGGCGGCAGAGCTCGCCGGCAGCCAGAAGTCCGCCTTCCTTCGCGAACTGGCCCTCCAGAAGTTGGAGGAGCTGCGTGAGGAGAAGGATCGCGAGAAAAGTGCCTGACTACAACGGACAAACGAGTAACCGGGCAGTGGGGCAGACATGACCATCGAGACGATCCGGCTCAGCGATCGCGAAAACGAGGCTCTGCAAGACTACGCGCGGGCCAACGGCGTGGACGCTGATACTGCGTTCAAGGACCTGGCCTGGGCCGCCTTGCAGGACCGTGTGGGGCCGCGCTTCAAGCGCAGCGCCACAGTTTCGGAGTTACCGAAAAGGGCACAGAGAGGTACCAATCAGTGAATACCATCCCTGGCCATTGCCGGGGCACCTACGGCCAGCCCAGTGGGTGGCATATGCAAGCCGGGATCGGGTCCGGCCCATAGCAACGCTGGCAGTGCGCAGCTGAAGGTGACTCCGCCGCCCGGGGCAGAGCGCACGGACAGCCCGGAGAGACGGGCAAACGGTAAGGAGGTGGTCCTGGGGCATGACCGGAAACTGCCCCGAACGTGGTGCCAGATGACCGAAAACCAGAACCGGAATGGGAGGTAGTCATGTGACCGCGTCGGAGCCAGCTGCAGGCCGAAGTGCAGCGCGTCAGGGCGAAACCCGGCCCGCCATAAGCCCGGGAGACGAGCAGAAGGAACGCAGCCATGCGTGAAACCTGGAACCTCAAGATTCCTCTGCTGATCGCTGTCCTGATCGCCATCGGTGGATTCTTCTCCGTGCCGATCGCAGCGGCCGAGGAGGAACCGGACGAGGTCGTGCTTGATCTGGAAGCGGATCCGGTGCCGGCGGAGATGGCCGGCGATACCAATCCGCCTTTCCACCGAACCCAGCCCATCGTGGGCGACGGTTTTGGACCCAACGATTTCGGAACCATCGGTCGTGATGACCAGGTCGCCCAGGGAGGTGTAGCCGCTTCGCGCGGCGATGCAATACGCCCTGGCTGACACAAGTAGACGAGCATACGAAGCCCTGTCCGGCTGCGGTCGGGCAGGGAGCATCCGGGAGTGTCCTTTGCGTTAAAAGCGCCATGGCCCCTAGAGGGCATTCCACGGATGCGGAACAACTGCTCAGAGCCACAGGAGGCGTCATGCAGTTTCTGGTGATCGTGCACGGGGAATTGGTCGACCTGGACGCGCCTCCGGTTCTGATCGATCGGCTGCAGCGCCTTGCCACAGAACGTGGCATGAGCACAGCCCAGCTCGCTCGCCAGATATTGGAGCGGGTCAATCCGCAGGAGTCGTCAGACGAAGCCTGACGGCCAGGCATAAAAAAAGCCCGGCGGCTGGCGGGCCTTACCGGGCTGATTTTCACAAAACGCGAGGTTGAGAATGACACATTTCAAGGTACCTGTCGAGCTTCGGAGGCGCCAGCTGGAACTCAGAATCCAGCTTCTGAGCGCGGTATGCCGATCCGATAACGGCAAGAGTGTTCGAGCCAGGGAAGCACGAGGACGTGTCCAGGAACTGGAGCGCGAGCGCGGCCAGCTTCAGCTGGCGCAGCGGTGTCGCTGTATCAACGGTGGGAGGGAGGCGGTGTGATGTCAGTCCAGACGCCGATGCAGGGCAAGACAAGACAACTGAAACCTGAGTTCTTCCGGGATGACCGCCTAGTGGTGTGCTCAATGCTGGCTCGCCAGTTTTACCTGTGCCTCTCGCTGTACAGCAGTGAAGACGGGGAAGTTCAGATCGCGAGGCCCGAATACCAGGAAGTTTTTCTCCCGCAGAAGAGCATTGACCGCCCATCCCTCCTTTTGGAGCTCGAATCCCACGGCCTGATAGAGATCGCACCAGACGGCGGTGTTTGGCTTCTCCATATGAGCCGGTTTGTCTCGGTAACGAAAAAGACTGAAGCAAGAGCTCACGCAGCGGGAGCAAGGCGAGCGGCAGCAAGGAAAGCCCTACCTCCGTGGGCGTGCAGAGAGTCGATCAAGCATTTCTATGCAGAGGCCCACCGAAAGCAAAGAGCTACCGGTGAGCGATGGCACGTGGACCACATCATCCCACTCCAGGGGGAGACAGTGTGCGGTCTTCATGTCCCCGAAAATCTCCAGGTCATACCTGCAACACAGAACATCCAAAAATCCAACAGATTCGAGGTCTTGTGATGGCGGCTCTTCCATACATACAGCTATATGTTGCTGACTACTTGGCCGACACCATGCACCTGACCACAGAAGAGCATGGTGCCTACCTGCTTTTGATTATGAACTACTGGCAGACCGGTAAACCCATCCCGAAAGCCCGTCTGCAGAAGATTGCCCGCCTTCCGAGCGAGCGCTGGGCGACCGTTGAAGATTCGTTGAGCGAGTTCTTCACCGATACCGGAACAGAGTGGGTCCACGAACGGATTGAGCGAGATCTGGATGCCGTGCACAGAGCCCAGGAGCAAAAGGTCGCAGCAGGAAAGGCATCCGCTGAGGCCAGAAAACGAAACCGACAGCAGCAAAACAAACGAGAAAGCAACGACCGCTCAACGACCGCTGACGATCTGCTCGAACACGAAGATAACGAGACGTCAACGAATAAAGATACAGATACAGATACAGAACCAGATACAGAGACACATACAGAGACACATTCTGGGGCTGACCGCTCATCGCCAGAGGACGATTCGCCAGCCGAACAAAACGAGAACAGGCAATTCCCACTCAAAGACGGGACCACATTCGAGGCGGAGGAGAGTTACGTCTCGCAGCTGCAGGAAGCACATCCCCACCTGAACATCGAGCACGAATTGCGACGGGCTCGGTTGTGGCTCGTGAGCAATCCAGGGCGACGAAAGACCCGAGCAGGCATGAAGCGTTTCTTAACGAACTGGATGTCCCGCCAGAAGGCATCCGGGA
>JABAHQ010001526.1_pt1 | contig 59237 bp, 55 predicted proteins | sample 7062091 | NCBI WGS metagenome assembly JABAHQ01 (sample SAMN14534359, study PRJNA622989) | marine sediment metagenome | biome: marine biome [ENVO:00000428]; feature: marine pelagic biome [ENVO:01000023]; material: deep marine sediment [ENVO:00002113] | place: India: Gulf of Kutch | collected...
ACGTCCTCTCCCTCCTCCTGGCGGCTCAGGCAGGCATCCAGGGCCCCCCGCCCGATGTGGCTCTCGCCGCCGCGCACCCGCCATCGGCCCGGATCGCCGCTGCCGTGGGCGGTGCCGAGGCCGCGCCGGCTCCCGACGACTACTGGCAGCAGGAGGTCCACTACACNNCCCTCGTCTACCGGAACCGCTCCCCCGACGCCCTGGACGAGGTCTTCTTCCATCTCTGCCTGAACGCATTCCGGCCGAGCAGCCGCTGGGCCACGGTGGAGGAGCGGGAGCGCTTCGACTTCCAGTCCCTGGAGGACCCTGAGTACGCCTACGAGCGCCTGGAGTCGATGGAGATCGACGGCACCCGTCTGACGCCGGAGTATCCCCACGCCCCCGACTCCACGGTCGTCCGCTTCGCCTTGCCCAGGGCGATTCCTCCGGGGGGCACCGCGACCTTCTCGTTCCGGTGGCGGGCGAGGCCCTCCACCCTCTGTCGCCGCCAGTGCCGGCGGGGGCGCAGCTGGGACTTCGCCCAGTGGTATCCCCGGGTGGCCGTCTACGACCGAGGGGGCTGGCAGGCCCTCCCCCTCCATCCCCAGGGGGAGTTCTACGGCGAGTACGGCGTCTACGACGTCACCCTGGACCTCGCCGAGGATCAGGTGGTGGGCGCCACGGGCGCGGTGATCGCGGGAGACCCTGGCTGGCGTCCCGAGCCGACGAGCCCCGTGGCCGCGGTCGGCCTCCAGGGCGACTGGTACGAGGAGCGGGCCGAGCCACGCTCGCCCGGCTTCCTCGCGGGGAGCCCCGATCCGGGCCGGAAGCGGGTGCGCTTCTACGGCGAGAAGGTCCACCATTTCGCCTGGAGCACGAGCCCCGAGTATCGCTACGAGGCCGGCCGCCACGGGGACGTGGCCGTCCACGTCCTCTTTCGCCCGGGCGACCTGGACTGGGACCTGGGCGCGGTGGTGAAGCGCTCGGTCCGCTCCCTGGAGTGGCTCGAGACCGTCTTCGGCCCCTACCCCTATCCCCAGATCACGAACCTCCACCGCCTCGAGGGGGGCGGGACCGAGTTTCCCATGGTCGTCATGGACGGCGGGCCGGGACAGGGGCTGATCACCCACGAGCTCGCCCACCAGTACGCCATGGGGATCTTCGGAAGCAACGAGTGGAAGGACGCCTACCTGGACGAGGGGATGGCGAGCTTCCTGACGAACTGGTTCGTGGAGGAGGTGGGGGAGGCGAACCTCTGGCCCAGGGTGGTTCGACGGGTGGAGGAGGCCGAGGCCCAGGGAGCGCTGCCGGTGCCGGTGGCGACCCCCAGCCACGAGATGCCCGACTACGGGACCTACGGAATGCTCGCCTACGCCAAGCCCTCCGTCGTCTACCGGATGCTCCGGGAGCTGGTGGGCGAGGAGGCGATGCGGGAGGGCCTGGCCCTCTACTACGAGCGCAAGGCGTTCCAGCACGTGGTGGAGGACGACCTGCGCCGGGCGATCGAGGATGCCTCGGGGATGGAGCTGGGGTGGTTCTTCCGCCAGTGGCTCCACACCACCGCCACCCTGGACTACGCGGCCACCGAAGTGAGGCAGGTCCGGGAGGAGGACGGCCGATGGCGGACCACGGTGACGGTGACGCGCGACGGGGAGGCCTGGATGCCCGTTGCCGTGGAGATCGGCCCCGAGCGCGTCACCCTGGAGAGCCGGGAGCGGAGCCGGGACATGGCGGTGGTCACCACGGTGCGGCCCGCCGAGGTCGTCGTGGACCCCGACGTCGTGCTGATCGACGTCGACCGGTCGAACAACCGGGTGGTGGTGGAGCGGTAGGCGGGAGCCGCCGGCCTACAGGTCCGGGATGCGGGTCCAGGTGTTGGTGAACTAGTGCTGCAGCTCCTGGCCCGGCCAGCCCAGCTCGTAGATTTCCCGGAAGCGGTATCGGTCCGCGATCTCCACCGTGAGTCGGGCGCGGATCCCCGAGCCGCTCTCCACCTCCTCGGCCACGCAGACGAAGCCGCGAGCCTCGGTCCGGCAGTCGGAGCGGATGACGTGGCCCTCCTCCATGAACTCCCGGAGCACGACGGTTTCCCGCTCCCGGTCGAAGCTGTACACGGCCAGCTCACGGTGATAGTCGCCCTCGGGGCTCTGCTCCTGGGACAGGCGCACGGAGGCGTGCCGGGAGACGAGGTAGAGGCCGTCGAAGACGAACTCGTAGCTTCGTCGCCCCATGCCCCGACCCAGCCGTCCGTCGATCTCTCCCTCCCACGTGCCCTCGAGGAGCCGGTAGGGCTCCCAGGGATCGGGGCCGGGCTCCCCCTGCTGCGCCGCGGCGGCACCGCATCCCCCGAGCACCAGCGCGATCAAGACCAGCCGCCGGGCGCCGGCGAGCAGGGTCGACTCTCCCGCGATCGAAACTCGAAGCATCGCTCTCCTCCGGGGCCGTGAACACGGATCCTCGCTCCCGTGCCAAGGTGCGGGAGAGGCGGTCCGGCGCGATTGGAAGAATTCGCCAGCCTACTCGACGGAGAGGAAGGAGAGGGCTCGGCCGTCCACGAACGCTCCCGGGGTCATGCCGGAGAGGGCCTTGAAGTCGGCGATGAAGTGCGCCTGGTCGTAGTAGCCGCAGGCGTAGCCGACCTCGGTCAGGGAGCTGCAATCGGACTCCCGGAGCACGGAGCACGCGTGGAGGAATCGGACGAGGCGCGCGTAGCTCTTGGGCGGCATCCCCACCGCGGCCCGGAAGATCCGCTGCGCCGTCCGGGGGCTGACCCCCAGCTCCCGATAGAGCCGAGAGGCCCGTACGTGGCCGCGGTGCCGCCAAACCGTTCGCACCGCCTCTGCCACTTCCCCTTCGCGGCGGGGCCGCAGGCGGTCGAGGAGGAAGCGCCGGATGTGCGCGACGCGCTCGTCCAGACCCCCGGCCGCGGCGAGGCGTTCCTCGAGCTCGACCGCCGCGGGTCCCCAGACGTCTCCCGCCGGGACCACACGGTCGGCGAGCTCCGAGACGGGCATGCCCAGGAAGTGAAGCGCGCCCCACGGACGGAAGCGAACCGAGACGAGACCGGTGGCCCGGCGCGGATGGATCTCCAGATACCGGCGGGTCTGGCCCACGAGGGAGCTGCGGGGCTGGGGCGCGAAATCGTCGCCCGCGAAGCGCAGCGACATCTCGTCCCCGTAGTGGAAGACGAGCTCCACGATCCCGTCCGGAGCGATTCGCTCGGGCGGACCGAACTCGCCGGGCGTGTCGATCTCCAGGCACCAGATGAGCCGTACATACGGACGCAGGGGCGCCGGAGGCGCGAGCTCGACGAATTTCACGATCTCTGTCCGCTCGTTCTCGTCCCTCGGGGACGAAGGGTCGAGGGAAAGAGCACTGCAGCGAAGAACAGGGCTCGATCCTCGGTACCCGGCGAGTCCGAGACCCAGAATAACGCCCCGAGGGGCGCTTCGTCATCGGAATCGCGACGGGGGCGGGCCTCGGCTGCTTCCGGGGGCCCGAGCGAACGACCCTTGACGGATGATGTAGTGTCACTCTATATAAAGTGCCGCTATGTAGCTTCGGGACCTTCAGGGACCACGCTTTCCGGCACCCGCGAGCCTTTCATGACCGATCCCGCCGCATCCCCCGACCCCGAATCCCTCCTCCCCCTGACCCACATCACCTACCACCTCCTCCTCTCCCTGGCCAGAGGGGAGAAGCACGGCTACGGCATCATCAAGGACGTGGCCGATCGCACCGAGGGGCGCCTCGAGATCGAGGCCGGCACCCTCTACGCGGCGATCAAGCGCATGCGGGACGACGGCCTCATCGCCGAGGTGGATGCGCCGCCGGAGGCCGACGCCCGGAGGCGGTACTACACGGTCACCCCCTTCGGCCGGGAGGTGCTCCGGCTCGAGTCCCGGCGCCTGGAGTCGATGGTGGAGCTTGCCCGGGAGGCCGAGATCCTGAGGCGTCGACCGTGAGGCTCCTCCGGGCCCTCCTCTGGATCCTCCCCGGGGAGTTCCGGCGGGAGTACGGAGCCCAGCTCCTCCGGACGGCCCGGGATCGGCGGGAGGATCTCCCGTCCGGTCTCGGGGCCGTGGGCCGGGCCCGGTTCTGGGCCCGTCAGGCCTGGGCCGTGGTGTGGGCGGCGGTGGTCCTGAGGAGGAGGGGTCCCGGCGGCGGCGCCTCTCGGGATCCGCGAGGGCACCGGGAGAGGGAGGAGGATCTCATGGACGGACTCTGGAGCGACCTGAAGCACGGGGTGCGGGCCCTGGCGGCCCGGCCGGGATACGCGGCGGTGGGGATCCTCACCCTCTCCCTGGGGATCGGGACCACCACCGCCATGTTCAGCGCGGTGAACTCGGTCCTCCTCCGTCCCCTCCCCTACCGGAGCCCGGAGCGGGTGGTGACCCTCTATCAGCTCGACACCCAGGACGGCGAGCGGGCCGAGGGCGTGTCGGCGGCCAACGTGCGGGACCTGGCCGAGACGAGCGAGCTCCTGGAGGCGGTGGCGGTGGCGGAGCCCTGGAGCCACGACCTCGTGGAGGACGGTCGGGCCGTCAGCCTCCGGAGCTGGGCGGTCTCGGAGGGCTTCTTCGAGGCGATCGGGGCCGTCCCGCACCTGGGGCGGACCTTCACGGCCGACGAGTACCGGCCCGACGGGGAGCCGGTGGTGATGGTGAGCCACGCCACCTGGCGGGAGCGGTTCGGGGGGGACCCGGCGATCGTCGGCGGCACGATCGTTCTCGACGACGCTCCCCGGACGGTGGTCGGGGTGCTCCCGCCGGGATTCGAGTTCCCCGGCCCGGCGGAGCTGTGGTCGCCCCGTCCCCCCCGGTCCTGGGACGCGAACAGCCGGTCCTCGGCCTACATGGAGGGTGTGGCCCGGCTGGCCCCCGGGGTGACGGTGGCCCGAGCCCGGACCGAGGTCGAGCGGATCGCCGCCGGCCTGGCCCGGGAGTTCCCCGAGACGAACCGGAACATCACCCTGAGGCTGGTTCCCCTGCGGCGGTTCCTCTTCGGCGACGTGGAGCTCCCCCTCTACATCCTCTTCGGCGCCGTGATCCTGGTCCTGGTGATCGCCTCCGCCAACGTGGCGGGCCTCCAGCTCGCCCGGGGCGCCGGGCGGACACGGGAGTACGCCCTACGCGGGGCCCTGGGGGCCAGCGCCCGCAGGCTTCTCCGCCTGGTCTCGGTGGAGAGCCTGCTCATGGCCGGGGTCGGATCGGCGCTGGGGATCGGGATCGCGTACGGCGGGGTGGAGCTGATCCGCAGGTTGGCGCCCGACCACCTTCCCCGGGTCGACGAGTTGGCCATCGACTGGAGGGTCCTGCTCTTCGCGGTCCTGGCCGGGGTGGTGGCCGCCCTGGCGTCGGGGATCGTCCCGGCGCTGACCGCCTCCCGGACCGACCTTCAGCACGCCCTCTCCGAGGGGGGGCGGGGATCCATCGAGGGCCGGAGCGCCCACCGCCTGCGTGACCGGTTGGTGGTGGGGGAGATCGCCCTGGCCCTGGTCCTCTCGATCGGGGCCGGGCTCCTTCTGCGGAGCTTCGAGGAGGTCCTCTCCAACGATCTGGGATTCGAGCCCGAGGGCCGCCTGGCGGTCCAGGTCTTCGCCTACGACGACCGGGGGCGGCCCCGGGCGGACTTCCTCCAGACGAGCCAGGAGGAGATCCGCTCGATCCCCGGGGTCGAGGCCGTGGCCGTCACCACCGACCTCCCCACCGCCGACGACGAGACGATCTCCTCGATCGAGACCAACGTCCCCTTCACTGTCGAAGACCGGACGATCCCGCCCCCGGGGCAGGAGCCGATCGCCGCCGCCGCCTCGATCTCCGAGGAGTACCCCGATGTCATGGGGATCCGCGTCACCCGGGGCCGGGCGTTCTCCACCCTGGACCACGCGGAGTCGGCGCCGGTGGTCATGATCAACGAGGCCCTGGCCCGGCGGCACTTCCCCGACCGGGATCCGCTGGGGGAACGGCTCCGGGTGCGGATCGACGAGGGCGTGCCCCGGGAGATCGTGGGCGTCCTGGCCGACGTGAGGCCCCGGGGCCACGAGTCCCGGCCCCGGCCCGAGGTCTACTTCCCCATCTCCCAGGTGCCCTCGGCCTCCCTCACCTACGTGGTGAAGGCGGCGATCGACCCGGCCCGCCTCGTTCGGCCGGTGCAGGAGGCGATCTGGGCCGTGGAGCCGGGCCAGGCGGTCTGGGCCGCCCGCCCCCTGCCGGACCTGCTGTGGGACTGGATGAAGCAGCGGAGCTTCAACACCGCCCTCCTCACGACCTTCGCGCTCCTGGCCCTGGCCCTGGCCGCGATCGGGATCTACGGGCTCATGAGCTTCACCGTGGAGCAGCGGGTGGGCGAGCTGGGGATCCGCCGGGCCATGGGCGCCCGCTCGGCCGACGTCCTGCGGGCGGTGTTGGGGAGGGGAGCCCTTCTGGCGGCCGTGGGAATCGTCCTGGGGCTGGCGGGCTCGGTGGCGCTGTCCCTCTTGCTCCGGGGGATGCTCTTCTCCGTGGAGCCCCTGGACCCCTTGACCAACGTGGGGCTTCCCGTGGTGGTGATGGGCGTGGCGCTCCTGGCCTCGTTCATCCCCGCCCGCCGGGCCACCAGGGTGGATCCCATGGCGGCGCTTCGGGTCGAGTAGCGGCGGCCGGCGATTCGGCCGCTTTCGGCCCGGGCTCGGGGCCGGAGCGGCTGTCGGCGTCGGCCGTGCGGTGCCGCGTCAGCCCGAGTCCCCGCCACCCCCGATCACCCCGGCCTCCCGCAGCCCGGCGATCTCCTCCTCGGAGTAGCCGAGGCGCCGGAGGGTTCGGTCGGTGTCCTGGCCGAGGCGGGGGACGGCGACTCCCTCCGATCGGTAGCGGAAGAACGGTCCCTCCAGCGGCGGGTGGGGCAGGGTCATCTCGCGCCCCCCCTCGGTCCAGCGGACCGTCTTGCCCGGCGTCGCCAGGTGCTGATCGGTGAGGAGGTCGGCCGGGGTCTGGGGGGGCGCGTAGGGCACCCGGATCTCCCGCAGCGTGCGGATCACCTTCTCCATGGAGCGTGCGCCGATCGCCTTCCGGACCCCCTCCTGGACCCGATCCCTGTGCCGGAGGCGCCCGTCCTCGTCCCGGAGCCGGGGATCGTCGGCGAGGTCGGCGAGTCCGAAGGCCTCCGTGAACCGCTGCCACTGGGCGTCGCTCACCAGGGCCAGGAACACCTGCTTCCCGTCGCCGGTGGGGAAGTAGTCGTAGACCGCCCACTTGTAGATCCCCTCGTTCAGGGGCACGGGCGGCTTTCCGAGGATGCAGGAGTACGCCATCGACTGGCCCATGAGGAGCGCCGCGGTCTCGAACATCCCCACGGTGAAGACGCGCTCCTCGGGCGGGAGGGGGAGGCGCCTGAGGGAGGCGAGGACGCCCATCACCAGGAAGGCGCCCGAGGAGAGATCCACCACCGAGAAGCCGACCCGCAGGGGACGGCCGTCGAGGCCGGTCATCTGCGTGATCCCCGACTCCACCTCGATGGGGTGGTCCATCCCCAGACGATCCTCGTACGGCCCGGGGCCGAAGCCTTTGACGGAGCCGACGATCAGGGAGTCGTGGGCGGCGGCCAGCTCCATTCGAGGCGTGCCGAGGCGCTCGAACGCCCCGGGCGAGAGGTTCTCCACCAGGACGTCGGCCTCGGCGAGCAACGCCCGGAAGACCTCCCGACCCTCCTCCCGGGCCAGGTCGAGCTCCACGCTGCTCTTCCCGTGGTTCAGGAACTCGAAGTCACCGACGCTGTGGGAGCCGGGGGGCGCGTAGCGCTGGGAGTCGCCGGTGCCGGGCCGCTCGATCTTGACGACCTCGGCGCCCATCTCGGCGAGAAGCATCCCGGCGAAGGGAACGCTCACCACCTGCCCGACTTCGACGACGGTCAGGTCTCCCAGGGGCCTCCCGGCGCTATCGCCTCCGGCCATCCGCCTCCGTCCCGCCCCGCCCGTCTCCGGGAGGGGTCATCCCTCCTTCTCGTACGTGCCCACGAGCTCGGCCCGGGCCAGGACGTGGCCCTCCATCGCCTCCTGGAGCTCGGCCTTGGTGGGCTCGCCCAGGTCCGGGAGCTCGGCGTCCAGGGCGAAGAGCTTGTGGAAGTAGCGGTGCCGGCCGATCGGCGGGCAGGGCCCCCCGTAGCCGGTGCGGCCCCAGTCGTTGAGCCCCTGAAGGGTGCCCTGTGGCAGGTCCCCGGGGGCGATCCCTTCTTCCAGGCCGCCGGCGTCGGTGGGAATGTTGTAGAGGACCCAGTGGGTGTAGACGCGCTGGGGAGCCGCGGGATCGGGAGCGTCGGGATCGTCCACGATCAGGGCGAGGCTCCGGGCTCCGTCCGGAACCCCCGCCCACTCCAGGGCGGGCGAGATGTCGTCGCCCTCGCAGGTGAAGCGCCGGTCGATCTCCCCGCCGTCGGAGAACGCCGGGGATCGGATCTCCATCGTCATCGTCGTCCTCGGTTGTGGGAACGAGTCAGGGAAGCCGGACCTCGGCCTCCCCGGTCGATACCGTCTCGCCGACCTGGTTCACGCCGGCGATCTCCACCGTGACCGTGGTACCCTCTTCCTCCTCGGTCTTTTCGGTCACCGTCCCCCGGTACCAGACCGTGTCACCGTAGAGGACCGGGGCGCCGATGCGCACGTAGAGCTTGGCGAGGACGCCCTCGTCCCCCATCCAGTTCGTCAGGAGAGGGGAAACCCAGGCGAAGCGCATCACCCCGTTGTCGAAGGGCCCCGGCATCCCCCGCTGGCCCGCCAGGCGGGGGTCCTCGTGCTGCTGGGAGTTCTTCACGGGCCAGCCGATCCCGGGGATCTCCACCGCGCTGTGGGGAGAGTCGAGGCAGTCCCGGTACCCCAGGGAGCCGGCCCGGTACGAGGGCCCGATCCCCGCCTGCCAGCAGATCATGTCGCCGATCGTCAACGGACCCCGGACCAGGGTCGGGAGCTCGTCCCCCACCTCCACGTCCCCACCCCGGAGCACCTCGCTCCCCCTGCGGGGCTCCCGCTCCTGGGCCCGCCCGATCGCCTCGATCTCGTCGTCGCTGTACTCGTGGATCGGCCGCTCGACGAGGAGCTCGTCCCCCACCTGGGTGGAGCGGATCATCGTTCCGGTGGCGCTGGCGACCTCCTCGTCCCGCTGGTTCCGATAGGTCACCTCGGAGATGACGAAGATCAGGCGCCGGCCCGAGCCGCTCTCCTTCTCGAAGAGGTCCTTCTGGACGCTCTCGGCCCGGAGGGAGTCCCCCTCCAGGATCGGCCCGAGCCATCGGTACTCGACCCCGCCGATCAGGGAGGCGAGGGGCGCGTCCATGGGCGCGCCGTGGAGGATCGGGTAGAGCACCGACGTCAGGAAGGTCGGCGGGGCCACCCGCCGGCCATAGGCGGTGTCGGCCGCGTAGTCGGCGTCGAGCCAGAGGGGATTGTCGTCGCTGATCCCGTGGGCGAAGTGGCGGATCGCGTCGGCCGTGGCGCCGTGATTCCAGGGGGTCCGCTCCTTTACGGCCTTCCCGGTGAGCTCCTTCGATCGCTCGACGAACTCGTCGATGCGGGCGTCCACCGCCTCGTCGGAGAGCTGGGTGGGCATCTCTCGGTCGCTTTCTCGATGGGAGTTCAGGCCTTGGCCCACGCCCCGGAGCTGCGGGGATCGGGGCCGCCGGAGAGGCGTCCGGTGCCTTCGTCGATCCCCACGGCGTGGAGCGCGGCCACGTGGGCGTTGTTCTGGACCTCGATTCCCCGGGCCTCCAGCTCGTCCTTGAGGTGGAAGTAGCGGTTCGGCTCCAGCTCCAGGACCTCGTCCTCCCAGTGCCACCGGGGGGCGGAGACCGCTTCCAGGACCGACATCTCGAAGTCCACGGTGTTGCTGATCGTGTGCTGGACGGCGCCCAGGATCCGGGTTCCGCCCGCCGCCCCCGTGACCAGGATCGGCCGGCCTCCCCGCAGCACGATCGACGGCGAGATCCCGGTGAGGCGCGCCTTGCCCGGCGCGATGCTGTTGGGACGGCCGGGCACGGGGTTGAACTGGAACATGCAGTTGTTGTAGGTGAAGCCGAGCCCCTCGGTGACCGTGCCCGACGCCGAGCCCAGGGTGTGGGTCAGGGCCACGCAGTTCCCCATGGCGTCGGCGGTCGCCAGGCTCGTCGTGTGCATCGGCTCCGGGGGCTCCTCCACCACGTCGGGCGGGAGCTCCCGGCGGTCGATGTAGCGGCGGAGCTCCGCCGCCCGGTCCTTCGAGACCAGGATATGGGTGGGATCCTCGATGAACTCGGGGTCGCCGTGGTAGCGGCGCCGGTCGATGAACGAGAGGATCTGGGCCCGGGCCACCAGCTCCACGTGATCCGCCTCCCCGTGCTCCCTGGAGGCGAGGTCGTAGCCCTCCAGGATGTTCAGGATCTCCAGGACCTGGGCCCCGCTCCCCGGCAGGGGGTTCGTGTGGATCTCGTGCCCGCGGTACGTGCCGTGGAGGGGCTCGCCGACGTCGGGCTCGTAGCGCTCCAGGTCCTCCCGGGTGATCAGCCCCCCGTGCTCCTCGAAGTCCGCCGCGATCCGGTCCGCGATCTCGCCCCGGTAGACCACGTCGGCGCCCCCGTCGGCGATCAGCTCCAGGGTGCGGGCGTAGTCCCGCTGCACCAGGCGTTCGCTCGGCCTCCACGGGCGGCCGTCGTTGAGGAAGATCCGGGCCGAGGCCTCGGTGGTCTGGACCTTCGTGAAGAAGGGCACCACGCCCCGGCGGGACTCCGTGTTGGTGGTCCAGCCGTCGGCCAGCTCCTCGGGGATGACGAACCCGTCCCAGGCGAGGCGGATCGCCGGCTCGACGAGCTCCGCCCACGGCCGGGAGCCGAAGAGCTCCCACGCCGCGTGGAGGCCCGCGACCGTCCCCGGGACCGAGATCGCCTTGTAGCCCACCTGGTTGACGTCGCCCCGGACCTTCCAGCGGTCGGCGTGGCCGTAGATGCGCCCCTCCAGGGCGTCGAGGTAGAGGTCCGGGGTGGCCTTGCTGCCGGCCCGGGCGTGGAAGTCGATCAGGGTGGCGCCGCCGTCGTCCGCGCTCCAGACGACCATGTTTCCGAAGCCGCCCACGCCGGCGGAGAAGGGCGTGGTGATGAACTGGGCGAACGCCGTGGCGATCGCCGCGTCCACGGCGTTGCCCCCGGCCCGGAGGGCGCCGACGCCCGCCTCGTTGGCGATCGGGCCGCGGGCGACCACGATGCCCCGGGTGTCCTCCGCCTTCCCCCGCCACTCCTGGGCGTCGGCCTCGGCGGCGGCCGCGCCTCCCAGCGCGGGACCCAGGGCCGCGGCCCCCAACCCCAGGGCGGCCGCCCTCGAGACGAAGGCTCGCCGGGAGATGCCGTCCGTCTTCCGTCCTTCTTCTCTCCGCGCCCCCCTCTCCGCCGTCCGGTCGTTCCTGGCCATCGGATCCCTCCGCGCGCCGTGAGTCGCTCTCGGCCGGCGACTCTCCCGGGCCCCTTTCGGACCCTGGCAACGTTGGCGCTTGGAGGGCTCCTGTCCAGCGGAGACGCCCTGTTCAGGCCACGTCCAGGTCCGTCAGGCCGAAGCCGTCGCCCACGGAAAGGAGGGGCTCTCCGGCGAGCCGGGCCGTGGCGTATGTCATGCAGTCGCCGAAGCTCAGGTGGGCCTCGTGCCGCCCCTTCCCGAAGCGGCGGTACGCGTCCACGGCCTCCCGCCAGTGGACCTCGCCGAAGGGAATCTCCAGGATCCCCAGCTCGTCGAGGATCCGCTCCAGGAGGCCCGGCGCCTCGGCTCCGAGCCGAGCGTGAAGAACGATTCCGGTCTCGGCCAGGGTCGGAGCGCCCGCCGCCACCGGGGGTCCTTCGGTCATCCGCTCCAGGATCTCCTCGAAGCCCGGCTCCTGAAAGACCACGGCGAGGAGGGCCGAGGCGTCGACGATCACGCGCCCTCCTCCCCATATCCCACGATCCGCTCCCGCTCCTCCCGGTCCGGGGCGGATCCGAGCTGCTCCTCCGGGACCCGGGACCAGACCTCCCGCTCCAGGAAGCGTCGGATCCGTGCGGCCCGGCTCTCGTCGGCGATTCGGAAGCGGAGCCGGGCCCGGCGCTCGGCCAGGGCCCGGCGCACGGCTTCGGTTTTCGTCTCTCCGGTCAGCTGGGCGACCTCCTCGACGAGGCGCTCCACTTCGGGATTCTTGATGTTGAGGGCCATGGAACGGGCTCGTGGATGACGGATTCGCTGATGGTGGAATTGAATGTAAGGTCTTCATTTATATCCCCAAGAGCGGTCGGTCAACGCTCCGGAGGCCCCACGGACGGGCCGGCCCCCGGGTGGAGCGCCCCCGTGTCCCGTGGGCGGGCCGTCCCCCGGGCCGAGCCGCCGGGTTCCGCGTTTGCGTCCCGGCGCGGGGGTGCCGTATAGATGGAAGAACCTGAAAAGAAGTTGATCCGCTCGCTCGGCGGGCGGTGACACGATACAAGCGCCCGCGGTCGGTGCGGCTGTTGTCGGATCCGGGCCGGGGGCGGTCTCGGTGCCCGCGAGGGTGCCGGGGCGGGCTCGTTCTCCTCGTTGGAAACGGAGGGGTTTCCCCGAAGGAGTACGGCGGGGAGGACGGGTCAATTCTTCTTCTGGATTCCTCCCGCGAGACACCGATGAAGGCTCCCCCCCAGAGCTGCGACCGTCGAGGATTTCTGGTCCGGACCGCCGCCCTCCTGGGGGCCGGCGTGACGGCCGCCTGCGAGAAGGGCCCCCTCTCCCCCCTCGTCGGCGGAGACGGAGAGGGAAGGGACGGTGCCCCAGCGCTTCACGGCTCGGGCGCCCTCCACGTCTACGCGAACGAGAGCGGCGAGTTCGCAGGCCGTGAGCCCTTCGTGGTGGGTGTCCTCCTCGCCGACGACCCCGAGATCCACGAGCCGGCCCTGGCGGGGCTGCGGGACGGGTACCTCGGGGAGCTCAGCTACGGGAACAGCGATCGCTTGAAGGAGGACTATGCCGAAGCCGCCATGGACCACTTCTTCGGCAGCGAGGGGCTGGCGTTCGCCGCGGTGGCCACCAACGCCAGCCGCTCGGCGGGCGGCGTGGACGCCACGGGTCTCTACGAGGAGCTGCTGACGTCGCTGGGCGGAAACGGCGGCGGCGTCTCCTTCCACATGGAGGGCCGCTACTACGATCCGGCGCCCGATGACGCCCTGGAGATGCGCCTCGAGGGGATCGCTGGCGTCGACGTCGAGTTCATCCCGTCCCAGGACTCCGAGCTCCTCCAGCTCGGCGACCTCCTCACGGGCAGCGTCCGAGGCGACATGGCCCGGAAGGCCAAGGGCCGCAGCAACCCCCGGGGCAACTCGCCCCATGGAAACGTGAAGGACCGGCTCATCGCTCGCCTCAAGGAGCTGCTAAACGTCCAGCGGCTCGCCCACCCCTCGTTGGCGAGGCGGAAAAGTTCAGCGTCGAGGTGCTGCATCCCCCGTTCTGAGGCGGCCGGGGGCTAGTCGTGCCGGTCCCGAGCCTGCGGGTCCGGATCGCCGGGTCCGCGGCGTGCCTCCTTCTTCTCGCCGGGTGCGGCGCTCCGTCGTCTCCCACCGATCCGGATCCCCGCTCGGCGGCCCGGGCGAAGCTCGATCCGCCGATCGTGATCGACCCGCCGATCCCCCTCGGTGAGGCGTTCGACGAAGAGCTGATCCCCGTTCTGGAGCCCCTGCCGAACCCCGGGGGCCCGGGCGACGCCTTCGGCGGGGCGGTGGCCGCTCTCGAGGACGCAGACGGGGACGGGGTGACCGATCTGGCGGTCGCCGCGCCCCGGGCGGACCGGGTGCACGTCTTCGCGGGCGAGAGCCGGGAGCGGCTCCACGCCTTCGGCGATCCCGACGGCGAGAGCGGCTTCTTCTTCGGCAACGCCCTGGCGGCAGCGGGCGACGTGGACGGTGACGGCCGGGACGACCTCGCGGTGGGCGCCGTGGGGACGCCCGACGAGCCGCCGCCTCCCGGCGACGGCTGCGTTCCCGGGCCGAACCGGGACTGCCCCGACGGCCCGGCTTCCCATCCGGCGACCGGACGGGCGTTCCTCTTCTCCGGTGCCGACGGGGGCTTCCTGCGTTCCCTCCGGCCGGATCGTACCGCCTTCACCTTCGGGCTGCGGGTGGCCGCCCCCGGGGACGTGAACGGCGACGGGGTGCCGGATGTGGTGGTGAGCGCGCCCTTCGCGCCGGGCGGCTTCATCGGCTACGGTCAGGTGTTCGCGTTCTCCGGAGCCGACGGGGACGTGATCTGGTTCCGGCGGGACCCGCCGCGCTGCGTGATCTTCGAGACGCCGATCTGCGGCTGGGACTTCCCCTCCTTCGGCATGGGGCTGGCGTCGGCGCCGGACCTGGATCTCGACGGCGTCGGGGACGTGCTGGTGGGGGATCCCTTCAACGCCTCGTTCGAGGAGGGCCACGAGCAGTTCCGGGATCAGCGCCAGCCTTCCCGGGTCACGGCGCTCTCCGGCGCCACGGGGGACGTGTTGCGGATCCACGAAGAGGCCAGCAGGGAGACCGAGACCGGCTACGGGGGCGCCCTCGCCGCCCTCGGCGCGTCCGAGGGCGCCGCCGCCGGCGACTACGTCGTCGGCGTCCCCGTGCTCGGGAGGATGGAGCTCTTCGACGGCGCCGCCGGCTCGCCGATCCGCGAGATCGTGAGCCCGGGCGACCCAGGAAGCGACCGCTTCTCCTCCACCCTGGCGGCGGGCGACGACTACGACGGCGACGGCCGACCGGAGATCTGGGTGGGCGCCGCCGAGTCGGGGACCGTCTACCTGATGAACCCGTTCGGACGCGTGCTGCTGTCGGTCGACGGGTTCGGGACGGGCGCGCCGATCCCGCTCACGTTCACCCTGCAGCTCGCCCCGACGGGCAACCTGGGCTTCGACGGCCGGGGGGATCTCCTCATCGGCGACGGGGCCGAGGACGCGGCCTACGTCCTCCGGGTGGAGACGCCCCGGTCCCTCCTCCAGGAGGAGATCGCCCGCATCGCGGCCATGGCCACCCAGGGGGTCCTCAATCGGGGCCGGGCCCGCTCCCTGGACGCCAAGGTGCGGGTCTCCCTGAAGGGCGCGGAGCGGGGCAACCCGAACCAGGCCACCAAGCCCCTGGGCGCCCTGGTGAACGAGGTCACCGCCTACGAGCGGGCCCGGATCCTCACCGACGAGCAGGCCCGCTCGCTGATCGAGCCGGCCGACGTGGTCCGGGAGTGGATCCGGGACACGTTTTGAGGAGGCCCGCCCCCCGCTCGCCTATTCGGACCGGATCGCCTCCTGGGGATCGATCGACGACACCCTGCGGGCGGGAAGCCAGGTGGCGGTGAGGGCGAGGGCGCCCACCACCAGGGCGGCGATGGCCAGGGACGCCAGGTCCTGGGGGGAGACGCCGTAGAGGAGGGAGCGGGCGGCCCGGGCGGCGGCCACGCCGGCCACGAGCCCGACGCCCACCCCGATCAGGACGAGGGGCACGGCTCCCACGACCACCTCCCTCCGGATCCGCCGGGCCGTGGCGCCCAGGGCCAGCCGGATCCCCATCTCCCGGGTCCTCGATCCCACCCGGAATCCCACGATCCCGAAGACGCCCACCGCCGCCACCAGCACCGCCATCGTCGCGAGGGCGCCCACCAGGGACCGGGTCAGCCGGGGGATCGCCAGGGCCCGGTCCGCCATGGCCCGCATGGGGAAGACCCGGTCGATCGGCTGGGACGGATCCGCGGACCAGACCGCTTCCCGGACCGGGTCCACGTACGCCCGGGGATCGCCTTCCACCCGCACGAAGAGCGCCATGTTTCCCCGGGGCTCGCCCTGGTAGGGGACGTAGACGACGGGCGGCGCCGGCTCCGCCGGCCCCCGGGCCCGGACGTCGGCGACGATCCCGACGACCTCGAGGTCCCGGTACGCCTCCGGCGAGAGGGAGAGGCGGCCTCCGACGACCGGTTCGTCCCCGAAGTGCTTCCGGACGAAGGCCTCGTTGACCACCGCCGTGGACGGCGGCCCTTCCATCTCCCGGCGCTCGAGGCCCCGGCCCTCGAGGACCCTCATCCCCGCCGCGGCGAAGAGCCCTTCGCTCACCCGGCGCCACTCCTCCCGGATCCCCCGGCCCGGCGGGGGCGGGGGGCGGTCCGGGAAGCGGACGCCCTCGAAGTCGTCCTCGCCCTGGAGGGGGACGTAGTCGTTCACCCCCGCGCCCACGACCCCCGGGACCGCCCGGACCCGGGTCAGCACCTCCCGGAAGTAGGCGGCGCGGCCGGAGGCGTCCCGATCGTCCACCGCTCCCACGTACATCGTCAGCACGCCCTCGGTCTCCACGCCCAGGTCGGTGGCGACCAGGTTCTCGGCGCTCCGGAGGGTGAGGCCCGCGCCGAGGCAGAGGACGGTGGCCACGGCGAGCTCGGCCACGACCAGGGATCCGGTTCCCCGGGCGTCGCCGGTCACCCGCCGCCCGCTCCCGCCGGTCCCGGTGAGGGGGCGAGCCGCCAGGGCCCGGGGCAGCGCCGGAAGGGCCAGGAGCACGCCGGCGAGGGCCGCCGCCAGGAGGGCTCCGCCGCCGACCCACGGATCCAGGGACGAGCGCAGGACCGGGACCGTCGCCGCCGACTCGGGGATCGGCACCGCCGCGGGCGCCATCGCCGAGAGCCACGGGAGCGCGATCCACGCCACGCCGAGGCCGAGGACGCCTCCCGCCACGCCCAGGATCCCCGACTCCAGGAGGAGCACCCGGCTCACCTGCCTCCTCCCGGCGCCCAGGGCCACCCGGGCCGCCAGCTCGTCGGCCCGTCCCAGGGAGCGGATGCGGAAGAGGCCGGCCAGGTTCGCCACGGCGACGAGGAGGAGGAGTCCGGTGGCCGCGCCCAGAATCCAGAGCACGGGACGGACGGCCTCCACGGAGACCCGGGTCAGGGGCTCCACCAGGACGCTCCAGCCCGATAGCCCGGGGTCCTCCCGGGCGATCTCCCGGAGGATCCCGGTCATCTCGGTCGTGGCCGCGCCGGCGGTGGCTCCCGGCGCCAGCCGGCCCACCAGCCAGTAGTGGTGATGGGTGCGGTCGTCCGCCGCCAGCTCGTCGTCCCGGAGGGGCAGCAGCACCGGCGGCCGGCCCAGGAACTCGAAGTCGGCGGGGAGGACGCCCAGGATCGTGTGGGGCTCGCCGTTGATCGGGAGCGCCCGCCCCACCGCGTCGGGATCGCCGTCCAGGCGCTCTCTCCAGAAGCGTTGGGACACGATCGCCGTGGCGGGCGCGGACGAGGTCCGGTCCCGATCGTCGAAGCCCCGCCCCAGGGCGGGCGAGACGCCCAGGACCCGGAGGAAGTCCACCGACACGTCCAGGGCGCCCAGGGAGAGGGGCCGACCCTCCTCCACGACCACCGCGTCGCCGGGGTGGACCGCAGCCAGGGCCTCCACGGACTCGGCGCGCCGGGAGAGATCGACGAAGTTGGGCCCCGACACCACGTCTCGGACCTGTCCGTTGGCGGGATTGCTCCCCCAGGCGAGCACCACCCGGTCCGGCTCCGGGTAGGGCGGCCGGTGGAGCAGGGTGCCCCGGACGAAGCTGAAGACCGCCGCGTTCGCGCCCACCGCCACCGCCAGGGTGAGGAGCGCCGTCGCGGCGTAGCCCGGGCTCCGGCGGAGAGCCCGAAGCACGAAGCGCAGATCCAGCTCGGCTCCCCGTACCCCCTCGGCGATCCAGCTCCCGGCCCGCCGGGCCCGGACCACCGCCGCGCTCCACGTCAGGTCCGCCGCCACCTCCAGGTGCAGGAGGAGGCGGCTCCGACCTTCCGCCGTGGCGTAGCGGTGCCCCACGACCTCCCTCATCTCCCGGCCGTAGCGGTCCCGGTAGGCCCGGGGGTAGAGCCGGAGGAGCCACCGGATCAAGGCGGGAGGATTCACGGCTCCGTTCCCCCGGCCAGATCGAGGGAGCGGGCCGCTTCCACCAGCCCGGCCTGGCGTCGGGTCTCGGCCCGAAGCACTTCCAGGCCCAGCTCCGTCGGCCGGTAGATCTTGCGGGGCGCCCCCCGGCCGCTTGGGGGGACTACCGCCTCGGCGTGCTCGATCAGCCCCTCGTCGGTCAGGTGGGCGATCGTCCGGTAGAGGGAGCCGGCGTTCAGCCGCACGCGCCCCTCGGAGCGCTCGTCCAGGCGCTCGAGGAGCTCGACGCCGTAGGTCGGCTCCTCCGCCAGGAGGAGGAGGACCAGGTGGTGCACCGCCTTCAGGGGGAGGTGGCGCTCGACGTCACCGGCGGGCCGGGTCATGGCGCGCTCCGTTAATATGCGTTTCGCATAATAACAGAGACACTACCCTCGTCGGGGTCCGCCGTCAAGGAACGAGGACACCCGGCCCTGGAGGTCGTTCGGGCCGGGTCGCGGGGGCCGCCGGTAGGCGCCGCCCCTCACCCCCCCGCCCCGGCGCTCCCCGCGTCCTCCCCCGCGTTGGGCGCCCGGGCCGTCACGGTGAAGCGCAGCGTGCCCGGCTCCTCCACCCGGACCACCCACGTCACCTCCTTCGCCTCGTGGGGTGCGGCGGGGAGGTGGCCCACCTCGAGCTCGGCCTCGCCGTGGAGGAAGCGGAGCTGTCGGTCGGCGCTCAGGGCCGCCTTCACCGGTTCCGCCCGCTGCAGCATCTCCTGCATCCGGGTGGCGGTGGGGATGAGTCCCGTGTTTCGAACCTTCGCGGTGACCCGGTAGACGCCGCCCTCCAGGTCTTCGGTCTCCACCGAGGACACCTCGACGTGGGGCAGGGCCTCGGCCAGCATGACGTTCATGGCGTGCTGGCGCTCGGACTCGCCCCGGAGGTACTCGCCGGGGGGAGGGCTGGTGTGCTTCTTCCAGCCTCCGATCTCCACGGGCCCCAGCTGCGGGTGCTCGAAGGGGGTCCACTCCTTGAAGAGCTCGCCGTCGAACTCCTCGTCGTTCCAGGCCATCCGCTCCAGGTCCGAGATCTCGCCGTCGCCGTCCTGGTCGTAGTCCCACGCGGCCCGCCACTGCTCCGACGCGAAGGAGGTCATCCCCAGCGTCGCGTAGGTGAACTCGATCGAGCCGCCGTACGCCGGATAGCTCCCCTCGTCTCGGGGGTCGTTGACGAGCTCCCCCTCGGGGTTCCGCCAGGTCTGGCCCGGCTTGGTGTCCTCGGAGCCCGGGGGCCAGCGCCAGTCGTAGACCGAGGTGGCGAGCCAGTAGCCGGTGGCGTCCAGGGCCCGGGCGCCCAGGAGGCGGTGTAGCGCCAGGTCGGGCTCCGGCATGGCGTCGTCGGACCGGGTGGTCGGCGGCCGGAGGATCACCCCGCCGCAGCAGTGGTGGTCGATGTAGGCGGCGATGTTGCGGTGCTCCTCCAGGTACTCGACCAGGGCCCGGATCTCCTGGACCCAGAGGGGATAGGGGCCGGCGCCTCTCTGGGTGTGGACCGGCTCCCAGTTGCCAGGGAAGTTCCGGTTCTGATCCACGCCCCCCAGGGGATCCTCGTTGTACTCGCCGTCTCCGTCGTCGTCCCTGCCCTCGAGCATCACCCGGTAGAAGGTGCCCTCCAGCTCGTCGGGGGCCCGCTCCTCCATGAGCCTCGGATCGTCCTCCGAGACCTTCATCTCCCCCGCCGGGTCCTCGACCCGTATCATGAGCACCTGGCCGTCCCCGTCCAGGTCGTCGCCCAGGTCCTCGTCGGCGAGCCCGTCGCCGTCCTCGTCCCACGGCGCCGCGCTCCGGCTCCGGCCCCGGTGTGGGGTGGAGTGGTAGTGCTCGGTCTGGTCCGGCATGATCCGGGGCGCGATCTGGACGGTCCGGGTGTCCAGGATCCGGGTGATCCGCTCGTCCGAGCCGTAGCCCTCGAGGAACTGTTGGATCGAGTAGAGGGTGCCCTCGCAGACCACCACCTCGGAGGCGTCGAGGCAGCCGTTCAGGAAGAGGGTGGGCTTGCTCTCGGGCGGCCCGGTCTCACGGTTGGTCATGGTCATCACCCACAGATCGCGGCCCTGGTAGCTCTTCCCGATCGACTCCAGGGAGGCGAGGCCCGGGTAGGCCTCCTCCGCCGCCCGGAGGAAGGCCTCCATCTCGGCGTGGTCGTGATAGCGCTCGGGGTCGAGAGAGAGCTGGGCCGCGGACGGGCTCGCGGCGAGCGCCGCGGCCAGGAGCGGGGCGGCGCCGACGGGGGCGAGGCGGCCCCGGGCGCCAGCGATCGGGGCCGCGACCGACCCGAGCGGGGGCCGAGCCGATTCGGGGCGGCCGAAGAAGAAGCGGAAGATGGGGACCAGCGAGCGCATCCGGACCTCCCGGTCGGTGGGTGGAGCGAGGGAGTGGGGAGGATAGGATCGGGGGGAGGGAGGGGGCAAACCGGATCACCCGACCGTCAGGATCACCTTCCCCCGCAGCTCGTCCTCGATCATGTGCCGGAACGCCTCCCGAAGCTCGGCGAGGGGATAGGCGCTGTCGACGACCGGCGTGATCGTCCCGGCCTCGAGGTGCTCCCGGAGGTTCGCGATCGACTCCGCCCTGCTCGGGATCGAGGATCGTCCCATGCGAAGCTGTCCGGTGAAGAAGGAGCGCACGATCAGCCCGATGAAGCGGGGGAAGAGCCCGAAGATCCGCTTCCCCGACGCGCCGAATCCCTCGTGGCCGATGAGCACGTACTTCCCCTCGGCCGTGAGAGCGCGCCTACACGCCCGGAGCGAGTGGTTCCCGGGAACGTCGAAGATCAGGTCGTGGCGGACGCCTCGCCGGGTGAAGTCCTCTTCGGTGTAGTCCACCACCTCGTCCGCCCCCAGGGAGCGGAGCATGTCGAGCTTTCCGGTGGTGTCCACGGCGGTCACCCGGGCGCCCCGGGCCTTGGCGATCTGCAGGGCGATGGCGCCCACCCCGCCACCGGCGCCGTTCACCAGCACCCGGTCCCCCGGACGGACCACGGTGCCGCCCCGCAGGTTCAGCAGGGCGATGTATCCCGAGGTGGGGACGGAGGCGGCCTCCTCGAAGGAGACGCCGTCGGGCTTGGGCGCCAGCAGCGCCTCCGGCACCGACACGCATTCGGCGAAGGCGCCGCCGTTGGTCCATTCGTTGGACCGGGACGTCTCGCCGAAGACCAGGTCCCCCGGCCGAAAGCGCGTCACCTCGCTCCCCACGGACTCCACGACGCCGGCCACGTCCGTCCCGGGGATCGGGTTCCGGGGCCGGAAGATCCCTCCCCCCATCAAGCGAAGGACCCACGGCTGCCCGGTCACCACGTGCCACACGTCGGGATGGAGCGAGGCCGCCCGGACCCGCACCCGGACCTCGTCGTCGCCGACCTCGGGCGGATCCACCTCCCGGAGCACGAGGTCGTCCGGAGATCCATACCGTGTCTGGACGATCGCTTTCATGGCCTGGTCGACGCTCGAGGGCTCGGCCACGTATCTTCGCCGTGAGCCGAAGTGAAGTTGAAGTTAAGCTGGTGATCATTCGGAGCGCTCGTCGGAGGCGGACGATGGAGCGGGACATGGAGCTGGTCCGCGAGATCCTCCTCGTCGCGGAGGAGGCGCCCGCGGACGATCGTCACCGCACGATCCGAATCGACGGCTACAGCGACGCGCTGGTCGGCAAGCACATCGAGCTCCTCCGGGACGCGGGGTACGTCGAGGCCGAGCTGGTTCGCACCGAGACCCACGGCACGGTGAGCGGAAGAGTTCTCCGGATCACCTGGGCGGGCTACGAGTTCCTGGACGCGGCGCGCTCCGAGACGGTGTGGAACCGGGCACGCCAGCAGGTGGGAGATAAGCTCGGCTCGGTGCCCGTGGAGGTCCTGAAGCAGCTCCTGGTCCGGCTCTCGGTGAACGCGCTCGGTCTGTAGGCTCGATTCCCGACACGGGGAGAGGCCCGGTTCCGCCGGGAACCCTGCCGAGGCCATTGCGGTTGCCGTCCCGAGGGAGCCTCGATTCACTCGACCGGTGACGGAGGGTCTGCGACGATGAGCCACCCCCACCCCGACATCCTCTCCCTGATCGGAAACACGCCGATGGTGGCCCTTCGGACGATCGGAGCCGGGACCGGGTGCCGTCTCCTGGTGAAGCTCGAGAGCCGGAATCCCACCGGCAGCATGAAGGACCGCATGGCCGTGGCGATGATCGAGGCCGCCGAATCGGACGGGCGCCTCCGCCCCGGAGGCACGGTGGTCGAGTACACGGGCGGGAGCACGGGCGTCTCCCTCTCCCTGGTGTGCGCGGTGAGAGGGTACCCCCTCCACATCGTCACCTCCGACGCCTTCTCGGCGGAGAAGCTCGACCACATGGAGCTCCTGGGAGCCGAGCTTCGCGTGGTGCGTAGCGACGAGGGGAAGATGACCGAGAGGCTGACCCGGGAGATGATCGACGCCGCGGCCGCGCTCACCGAGGAGCACGACGCCTTCTGGACCGATCAGCTGAACAACCCCGATCCCATCGGGGCCTACCGCGCCATGGGCGACGAGATCCGGGCCCAGGCGGACGGAGAGGTGGACGCGTTCGTGCAGTGCGTGGGCACCGCGGGCTCGATCCGCGGGGTGGGGGAGAGGCTCCGGGAGTTCGGCGACGGCGTGGAGATCGTGGCCGTCGAGCCGGCCGAGTCGGCGGTCCTGTCGGGCGGGCCGACGGGAGCCCACAAGATCGATGGCGTGGGCGCGGGCTTCGTGGTGCCGCTCTGGGACGACGACCTCGCGGACCGGATCGAGCCGGTCTCCACCGACGAGGCGGTGGCCATGGCCGCCCGGCTGGCCCGGGAGGAGGGGCTCTTCGCGGGCACCTCCACCGGCGCCAACCTGGTCGCGGCCCTCCGGGTCGCCGAGGGCCTGGAGCCGGGCTCGACGATCGTCCTGCCCATGTGCGACACCGGGATGAAGTACCTGAGCAACCCTTCATACCAGGCGCGGTCGAGCTGGCGCGAGCCCGGCGCGGACGCATGACCGCATGAGCGGAGAAGCCATGGATTTCGACCTGAAAGAGAGCATCGCCGTCCTGGAGCGCACCCCCTCGGTCATCCGGGCGCTCCTCGAGGGCCTCCCCGAAGAGTGGACCCGGCGCAACGAGGGCCCCGAGAGGTGGAGCCCCTTCGACGTGGTCGGCCACCTCATCGACGGCGAGGAGACGGACTGGATGCCCCGGGCACGCATCATCCTGGGCCGGGGCGACGACCGCCGCTTCGAGCCCTACGACCGCTTCCGGCACCTGCGCCTGAACGAGGGGAAGGCCCTCGGCGAGCTCCTGGACCGCTTCGAGGAGCTCCGGGCCCGGAATCTCCGGGAGCTCCGGGGCCTCAAGCTCACCCGGGACCAGCTCGAGCGCACCGGCGAGCACCCCGAGTTCGGCACGGTCACCCTGGAGCAGCTCCTGGCGGCATGGGTGGTCCACGACCTGGGGCATCTCGCCCAGGTCGCCCGGGTCATGGCGAAGCAGTACCGCGACGCCGCGGGGCCCTGGGAGGCGTACATGTCGGTGCTCCACCGGTGAGCGCCGGGGATCCCCCCGTGGGGGTCGCGCGTCTGCTCCGGCGCGCGCTCCGACACATGGAGTGGGCGGACGCGAGGATGTGGGACGCGGTGCTCGGTTCGGAAGCGATCGAGGCCGACGCCGGCACCCACGAGAGCGTGCACCACATGCATACGGTCCAGCGGGCGTACACCCGGATCTGGCGCGGGAAGACCCTCGAGCTCCCCGAGGCGTCGGAATTCCCGGAGCTCGCCTCCCTGTGCGCCTGGGCCCGGTCACCCTGGCCGAGAGCGTGCTCCAGGTGACCTCCCACACGGCCCATCACCGGGGCCAGGTCCTGGCCCGGATCCGGGAGCTGGGAGGCGATCCGACCCTGATCGACTTCGTGGCCCGGCTCTGGCGGGGACGGCCCGCGGCCGAGTGGCCGGCAATCCGCGCGACCAAGCGGTGTACCACGTGCCCCTCACCCTCCGGAGAATGCCATGTCGTCGAATCGCGATCGGTCCAGTCCCTCTACGACGCCTTCGCCCACGGCGACGCCGATACCGTCCTCGGGGCCCTGCACCCCGGGGTGGACTGGCGGGAGGCCGAGGGCAGCCCCTACGCCGACCAGAACCCCTACATCGGACCCCTGCGGGTGGCGGAGGGGGTCTTCGAGCGCCTCCTGAGCGACTTCGAGGGCTTCACCGTCACACCCGAACAGCTGGTGGCGGACGGCCATACGGTGGTTTCCCTGGGCCGCTATGCCGGCACTCACGCCGCCACCGGGGAAGCCCTCGACGCCCAGTTCGTCCACGCGTGGACGATCGAGGACGGCCGGGTGACGCGCTTCCAGCAGTACACCGACACCGCCCAGTTCCAGCGGGTGACAGGGACGGCCTGAGGGCGCACCCGGACGGCCCGAGCGGCGGGCGGGGCCCGATGGTCGCCCGGTCGCTTCCGTCACCCGCGGACGCCATCGCGAGGGCTCACGGCGTCGCCGGCACCGACGCCTTGTCCCCGTAGAAGAGGGCGTTCAGGAAGAGGCGGTTGGAGCCGTACCAGAAGCCCCGGAAGTTGGGGTTGTCCAGGAGCAGGATCACCGAGCCCCGGCCCAGTTCGTCGGCGAGGACCGAGGCGGTTCCCCGGAGCCGCGCCGTGTTCTCCTCGGAGAGGAAGCCGCTCAGCCGGAGCCGATCGGTGTAGCGCGCCACGGTGCTGAAGGGGTTGTCGCTGGGCGGCAGGACCAGGTTGTGGTTTCGCCAGACGGCCATCCGGCGGCGGTGGAGCCCGAAGCCGATCGGGTGGGTGGGATCGACATCGACTTCGACCATCGCCCCCGCGATGCGCTGGCGGGCGGCGAGCGCTTCAGCGCGGTCGTAGTCGATCCGGTCTTCCGGCCCGGCTTCTCCGTCCTCGTCGTCGCTCACGCTCACGTGGGGAGCGAGGCCCGAGCGCGCCGCCCAGTGGGCGGCGGTGCGCAGCGCCACCAGCGTGCCGCCCCGGCGCACCCAGCCTTCGACCTCCTCCACCATCCCCTCGTCCTCCAGGATCCTCTCGGCCCCGGAGACCAGGATCAGGACGTCGTACTCCTCCAGGGGGACCCGGTCCAGGTCCATCCGGTCCACCTTGGTCACGGGCATCCCGACCCGGGTATCCAGGAGGTGCCAGACCTCCCCCGCCTCGTAGCCGGACGCGCCGGCGCCGATCGGCATGAGCACCTTCGGATTGCGGATCGGCCGCACGTAGTCGCTGCCCAGGTCGATCCCGTCGGGGAGGGTCGACGAGGTGGCGGTGGTCTGGAAGGGGGCGCCGGCGGTCTCCTCGGCCTCCCGGATGACGGCGTTCAGCTCGTCCGGCGCGAGATCCTGGGCCGCCACCGGCACCGAGACGCTGCCGGCGGGATACGGCCACTCGCCCCCGGCGGTGCGGGCGGTGAAGGGCTCCAGGGCCACCTCGGCCCGGACCCCGCTCTCCAGGAGATGATGGAGCGCCTTCGGCGCGTAGTAGTCGCTCCAGTCCAGGAGGTAGGCGAAGGCGGCCGGGGGCGCGTCCCCCAGGCCCTCGGGCCCGGGGACTGAGGTCACGCGGTCTCCCCGGGGCACCCCGCCGCCGGTGATCGCGGCGTCGGGCATGTCGTAGGCCAGGGTCATCGTCCACGCCGACGCCCGGCTCCCCGCCCGACCCGTGTAGTGGTCGGTGCGCTCGAAGATCGAGCGGGCCAGGAGGTAGAGGGGCTGCTCCGCCGGCACCACCCACGCCGAGCCGGGACGAAAGGTGTGGCCCGCCGCCCGGCGCTCCGCGCCCAGCTCGTGGACCTCGATCCGGTGCTGGAGGAGCAGCTCCAGGAAGTCCCGGTTCTTGGAGGGATCGTGGGGATCCCCGAAGACCCAGGCCCGCACACCGTCGTCCCGGGCCCGCTCCAAACTCAATGCGAAGTAGTCCCGCTGGTACTCCTGGAGCATCGCCTTCCGCTCCACCGACGCCCGCACCGTGGCCAGGCTGGTGCGCACGTGGTTCCGGATCGGGAAGGCGAAGCGCAGCACGCCGTGGGTGGGATGGGCCTGGGCGTGACCCCGGGAGCTGGCCTGCTCGAAGACCAGGCCCAGGCCGCCCAGGAAATTCGGGTAGGTGGAGCCGTAGCCAGGATAGGTGTTGTCGTAGCGATCCTCCCGGTTGAAGTAGCGGGAGCCGATCGCGTCGAGGGCGTCTCCCCAGTACTCGGCGAAGGCCGGGGTGATCTCGGTATAGAGGCGCTCGGGCAGGAGGGGGTTCCACGAGACCTCGGGCTCGCTGGGCTCGAAGAAGTAGGTGCTGCCGGTGCCCATCTCGTGGTAGTCGGTGACCACGTTGGGGCGCCAGCGGTGGTGGAAGTCGATCCGGGCGCGGCTCTCGGGCTGCTCCAGGGGGAGCCAGTCCCGGTTCAGGTCGAACCAGTAGTGGTTCGTGCGTCCCCCGGGCCAGACCTCGTTGTGCTCCCGGTCCAGGGGATCCACCGCCAGGGGATCGCCCTTGTGCATGTTGGCCCAGTGGGTGTGCCGGTCCCGTCCGTCGGGGTTGAGCACCGGCTCCACGTGGTAGACGCCCTCGTCCAGGTAGCGGGCCACCTCGGTACTCTCACCCGCCACCAGCCAATAGGCCGTGAGCATGGCGGCCTCGGCCGACGAGGTCTCGTTGCCGTGAACCCCGTAGCCCAGGTGGACGATCACGGGTCGCTCGGCCGCCGGAGCGAGCTCGGCGCCGGGCTCGGTGGCCTCCAGGTGGCGCCGCCGGATCTCTTCCAGGCGGGCGTGGTTTCCGGGCGAGGTGATCGTGAGGACCGGCATGGGCCGCAGCTCGATCGTCTCTCCGATCACCCGGTAGCTCGCCCGATCCGACACCCGGGCCAGCTCCCGCATGTAGGCCACGATCCGGTCGTGGCGCGTGTGGTGGGCGCCGATCTCGTAGCCCAGGAACTCCTCGGGGCTGGGGACCCCGGCGTCGAAGCCGCGCTGGTCCTCGGGGAAGAAGTACGCGGTGGGCTCGCCGGACCCCTGGGCGCGGGCGTCCGGAGCCAGGAGGACGAGGCCGGCGAGGAGGGCACCGAGGGCGAGGGAGACGCGGACGGGTGGTGGGGTCGGCGTGGCGTTCATGGTGGCCCGGGGATCGGGTGGCGGATCGGAGCTGTGGATCGGGAGGGACCCGCGGCGGCCGCGAGCCGCCCCCTCGAGGCGGGGGCGAAAGATCAGGGGTGGGAGGCGGGGCGGCAACCCGGAGCCCGGGAGATCCCGGCGGGTCCCACGGCTCCCCGGTTCCCGGCGTCCACCGTCCCACGCCCGGGAAGCTCTCAGAGGATGTGGGTTTCGCTAACCTTGCGGAGGTGGTATCCGGAGATTGCCAGGGTCACCGCGGTCGGCAGCAGCCTCGGGCGTCGCACCAGGGTCGCGAGAAGGAGAGACCAGAAGTGACGCCGCTCCCGACCCCGGATCCCCAGGCGGTAGACGGAGCGGACGAACGCCCCGACCCGCTCGAGGGTGAGCGGGCGCCGCGTGTCGGGAAGGCGATACTCCGACAGGAAGGTGCGCACGCGTCGGTAGAACGACTCCGGCGAGTAGATTCGCCGAAGGATCCGTCGATATCCGCGCCTGAGGGTCTCGGGATCCATCTTAGGGACGATGTTCGTGGTCCCGTCGGTGTTGTCGCCCGAGATCCTGCCGAGGAGCCGGCCCTCCCGTTTGAGGCGCTCGAAGAGGCGGGTGCCCGCCGGGGCCTGGAGCAGCCCCACCATGGCGGTCACGATCCCGCTCTTCTGAATGAAGTCGATCTGGCGCTGGAAGATCGACGGCTCGTCGGAGTCGAACCCCACGATGAACCCTCCCTGGACCTGGAGTCCGGCCCGCTGCAGGCGCTTGACGTCGTCGATCAGGTCCCGGCCCTGGTTGTGCTTCTTGTTCGCCTCGGAGAGGCTCTCCTCGTCCGGAGTCTCGATCCCCACGAAGACGGTGTCGAAGCCGGCCCGCACCATTCGCTCCACGAGGCGGGGCTCGTCGGCCAGGTTGATCGACGCCTGGGTGAAAAAGGTCATGCCTCCGTGGGTCCGCTGCCATTCGATCAAGGCCGGGAGGAGCTCGTTCTCGAAGCGCCTCCTGTGCCCGATCAGGTTGTCGTCGGCGAAGAAGATCCGACCCCGCCAACCGAGCCCGTGGAGGGCGTCGAGCTCGCGGATCACCTGCTCGGCGGTCTTCACTCGGGGTGCCCGGCCGAAGAGGGCGGTGACGTTGCAGAACTCGCAATCGTAGGGGCAGCCCCGGGAGAACTGGACGCTCAGGGAGTGGTAGGCGTCCAGGTCGGCCAGCTCCCATCGGGGCACCGGGCTCCGGGTCACGTCCGGGAACCCGGTGGGTCGGTAGACGCGCTGCGCCCTTCCCCGCTCCAGATCCCGAAGGAAGGCCGGCAGGCTCGCTTCCGCCTCGCCGAGGACGAAGTGATCCACGCCGGGAAAGTCCTCGACGCTGTTCCCGCTGCTGAAGAGGGGGCCGCCTGCCACCACCGGCACGCCGGCGCTGCGAGCGCGCTCGACGATCCGCCGTGCGGAGGCTCTCTGCACGGCCATCCCGCCGACGAAGAGGTAGTCGGCCCACGCCAGATCCTCGCCCGCGAGGGCCCGGACGTTCGTGTCCACCAGCCTCGGCTCCCAGCCCTCCGGGAGGAGGGACGCCACCGTCAGCAGCCCCAGGGGTGGGAGCGCGGCCTTCTTGCCGACGAACGGGAGGGCGTACCGGAAGCTCCAGAACGTGGCCGGGAAGTCGGGATGGACGAGAAGTGCGCGCATGGGCTCCGCGTGGGTGGAGGCTCGATTTGACGAATGGCCACGCAATGTCCATGTAACAATATCTCCGGCAGAGGAACGAGTGTGACGAAGCACCGTCCGAGGGGACCGCATTCGGTCCGACGCCGGCGCGATCCGAGGAGGGCCTCCGCCGTGAGCTCGTGTCGACCGAGATCGTTCCAGTGTCCTCTGCAGGGCGGGTGCTTTGCCGATCCCCCGCCACCGTTCGAGGACCTGGAGGCGGTGAACGCGGCGGTCGCTCGCTTCCGACGCGCCGGGGGCGACGAGCGCGAGCACCGAGCGCGACGGCTCTACCTGCGGCATCTCCCCCTGGTTCGGAAGGTCCTGGCGGGCTTCTGCTACCGCTCCCGCTGCTACGCCGGGGCTTGCCACGTAGAAGAGCTCGTGGGGGAGAGCTACGCCGTCTTCCGCGAAGCTCTCGAGCGCTACGATCCCTCCTTCAAGGTGGACTTCGTGGGGTTCGTGAGCCGCCGGCTGCTGTGGCGGCTCCGAAGCCGCCTGGACCGGCTGGAGGAGTGGTGGAGCGCGTCGAGCCTCTCGCTCGACGCCCGGCTGCCTCCCCCGACGACGTCCGCCGAGCTCGGCTCCGACGAGGGATCCCAGGAGCGCGGCGTACTCGCCCGTGTGCTCAGAGACGAGCTGCTGGAGCGTCTGGACGAAGGGGAGGCGGACCTCCTCGTCCGCCGCTACGAGCGGGGCTACACTTCCCGGGAGATCGCGGAGGAGATCGACGTCTCCCACGCCGCCGTCCGCAAGCGCCTGGAGCGAATCCGGACTCGACTCCGGGAGCGGGCATGAGCGACCTCGGAGACCGTCTCGCATTCGTCCGCGACGCCGTCGGCCTCAGCCTTCGGCGGACCGCCTCTCTCCTGAAGGACGCCGGGTATTCGGTGTCCCACAACACCGTCTACAAGTACGAGCGTGGACGGACGGTCCCGGCGGAGTACGTCGAGGCCTTCGCCGACGCGTTCGGATGCCGGGTGGAGTGGCTCCTCCGTGGGTCCGGGCGTCCCTTCGGCTCCGGGGTCCCGGCCGCGGAGGCTCCGGGGTCCTCCCCCGTGCCGGGGAGCGACGACCTTTCCCAGCCCCATCTGATCCCCGAGGCCGTCCGAGGGGAGCGAATCCGCCAGATCCGCCGGGAGTGGGAGCGGTTCATCGAGAGACACCGGACGACGACGGCCCTCCGCTCGCCGATCCTTCGCTCCTGGCGGCGCTCCCGGGCGGCGGGGATCGAGCCCGACGCGTTCGGGGATGTTCGTCCCCCTCGGGTCTCCCACGAAGAGCTCGAGGAGCGGCGGAAGCGCAACGGTCGTCTCCTGGAGGTGGCCAAGCCCCACCTCGCCTGGCTGTCCCTCCTGCACCAAAGCATGGAGCACGTGGTGTACCTGGTCTGTCGCGAGGGGATCGTCCTCGTCTGCAACGGCAGTCCCGGCGACCTCTGTCGGCGCTGGCATCTGCTTCCGGGCTTCGACTGGTCGGAGGGGGCCATGGGCACCAACGGGGCGGGGACCGCCCTGGCCACGGGGGAGCCCACGGCGGTGCTGGGTCCGGAGCACTACGTGGAAGCCTTCCAGGGCTGTACCTGTATCGCGGCCCCGATCCTGGGCTCGGGATCGGGGCCGGTCGGAGCCCTCGACCTGACGACGCGGCTGGAAGAGGGCGATCCGCGAAGCCTGTTCCTGGTCGTGTACGCGGCCGACAACATCGGCAGGCAGCTTCGGGAGAGCGGCCGCGCCTAGGCCCTTCCCACCTCCCACCTGCGCCGAACGATCGGAGGGTTTGCCTTCCTCCCGCCGATCGAATACACTCGATTTGTGTTGGATCGGTTACACTCCCTCGGGCTCGCGTCAGACCCCGTCATCCGCTCCCGCCCGGGACGGGGCGAGAATTCCTCCATGGTGTGACAGGCGTCCCCTCAGACCGCCGGAGGCGTCCATCGGAGCGCTGACGCCGTGACAGAATCGATCGGCCGCCCCGGCCTGCGGGTGCTCCTGGTGGAGGACAATCCGGGGGACGCCCATCTCGTGATGGAGAGCCTGGACGTTCCCCGGGGCGGCGGCTGGCTGGTCGAACAGGTCGAGACGCTCTCCGAGGCGCTGACCGCACTGGAGGATCGCGCCTTCGACGTCGTCCTCCTGGACCTGAACCTCCCCGACTCCACCGGCCTCGAGACCCTGGACGCGGCCCGGGCGGCCGCGCCCGACATGGCCCTCGTGGTCCTGACCGGACTCACCGAGCAGGACCTGGGGGTCCGGGCGGTCCGCGCGGGTGCCCAGGACTTCCTACGGAAGGATCAGATCACGGGGCCCCTCCTCCACCGCACCCTCCGCCACGCCATGGCTCGGGCGCGCACCGAGAGCGAGCTCCGCCGGAGCCGCGACCGCTTCCGCGCGATCTTCGAGGCGGGCCCCTGCGGACTCCTGGTCTTCGACCGGGAGGGCGTCATCCGGCAAGCCAACGCCCGGGCCGCCGCCCTTTTCGGCTACGGCCACGAGGAGCTCCTCGGATCGAACGTGGAGGTCCTGGTGCCCGAGGCCGCTCGGCCGCTCCGGCTGGACCAGGTCGACCAGCCGGGCGCGGACCCGGACGGAGCTCCCCCGGGGAACGAGGTGGGGGAAGCCAAGGGTCGGCGCAGGGACGGCGGCGAGTTCGTCGTCCACCTGAGCCTGAGCCCGTTCAAGGAGCGGGAGGAGCTCCGGATCCTCGCCGTCGTGGAGGACGTGAGCGAGCGGGCCGAGAAGGAGCACCGGATCCGCTTCCAGGCCGAGCTCCTGGGGGCGGTCGGCCAGGCCGTGATCGCCACCGATCCCGACGGGTCGGTCACGTACTGGAACCGGGCCGCCGAGGAGCTCTACGGGTACACGCGAGAGGAGGCCCTCGGCCGGCCGATCGTGGAGCTCACCGTGTCCGAGCCGGCGCGGGAGCCGTCGGCGGAGATCCTCGAGGAGGTCGCGGGGGGTCGTTCCTGGAGCGGGGTGTTCGAGGTCCGCCGGAAGGACGGGACCGTGTTTCCGGCGCTGGTCTCGAATGCTCCGATCATGGACGCGGAAGGCCGGGTCGCCGGCATCATCGGGATCTCCTCGGACATCAGCGAGCGGGTGCGCGCCGAGGAGCAGCTCGCCCGGAGCAACCGGGCGCTGCGGGTCCTCAGCCGGGCGAACGAGGCGGTGTACTCCTCCTCCGGAGAGGACGAGCTCCTGGACCACGTGTGCCGGATCGCGGTGGAGGAGGGGGGCTACCGTTTCGCGTGGATCGGCTACGCCCAGCGCGACCGGGCCCACACCGTGCGCCCGGTGGCCTCCCACGGCGTCGACGAAGGCTATCTCGACGCGGTGGAGATCACCTGGTCCGACGGCGAGCTGGGGCGGGGTCCGACCGGAACCGCGATCCGCACCGGCGAGCCGTCGCTGGCTCGTGAGATCGCCGAGGAATCCGGGTACACTCCGTGGAGAGAAGAGGCTCTGGAGCGACGATATCGGTCGAGCGTCGCGATCCCCCTTCTCACCGACGGAGAGTGTCTCGGCGCGCTCAACATCTACTCCGGCGAGACCGACGCCTTCGACGACCTGGAGATCGAGGTCCTGCGCGACCTGGGGACGGCCCTCGCCCAGGGGATCACCCTACACCGGGCCCGCCGCAGGGAGGACGAGCTGCACAGCCGCCTCCAGGGCGCGGAGAACCTGAGGGCCCTGGGGCAGCTCGCCACGGGCGTGGCCCACGACTTCAACAACTATCTCACGGTCATCACCAGCGTGGCCGACCTCCTCCTGGCGGACACCGACCTGGACGAGAGGCATCGGGCCGACATCCGGGAGATCCGGGAGGCGGCGGACCAGAGCGCCCTGCTCACCTCACAGCTCCTGGCGTTCGGCAGGAAGCATCCCACTCGCCTCGAGGTCGTCGACCCGAACCGGGCGGTGAGAGACACGGCTTCGATGCTGGATCGGATCCTGGGAGAGAAGATCGCCGTGGAGATGAGCCTCGACCCGGAGATCGGACCGATCCGGGTCGACCCGGTCCAGCTCGAGCAGGCGCTGATGAACCTGGTGCTCAACGCCCGGGACGCCATGCCGGACGGGGGCACCCTGAAGATCCGGACGGCGGTGGAGGAGGTCGGCGAGGACCTGGCGTCGCGCTACCAGAGCGTCGAGGCAGGCCCCCACGTCCTCCTCCAGATCACCGACTCGGGAATGGGCATGGACCCCGAGACCCGGGCCCGGCTCTTCGAGCCTTTCTTCACGAAGAAGGAGGAGGGCACGGGACTGGGCCTGTCCATGGTCTACGGAAGCGTCAAGCAGTGGGGCGGCAGCATCTGGGTGGACAGCGAGCCCGGCCAGGGCACCACCTTCCGGATCTACCTCCCGCTGGCCGAGGTCGTCGGTGAGGAGCGGCGCCCGGGCCGGGCGGGGCCGAGCACGGGCCCCCTGCACGGGAGCGAGACGATCCTCCTCGTCGAGGACCAGGCCGCGGTCCGCAGGGCGACGCGCAGGATCCTCGAGCGCTACGGATACGAGGTGATCGAGGCGTCCACCGTGGCCGAGGCCCGTGAGGCGATCCGGTCCCCGGATCCCCCCCTGGACCTGGTGGTGACCGACATGAAGCTCCCGGACGGGAGCGGCCGCGACGTGGCCGAGGCGCTCCTCGGGGCGGGCTCCGCGGTGCCCGTCCTCTTCACCTCGGGTGTCGCTCCCGAAGATCTGGACGCCGGACCCACTTTCGAGGCGACCGATCACTACATCGAGAAGCCCTTCGATCCCGACGGGCTGGCCCGGGCCGTCCGGGCCGCCCTGAGCCGGCCCGACGCCGGCCTGGGCGAGGCGAGCTGAGCGCCCTCAGGCCGCCGCCTCCCGGCGGCTCTCGAAGAGGATGAAGGTGCCGCCCTGGGGATCCGCCACCACCGACATGATCCCCACCTCGATATCCGTGGGCGGCACGGACACCCGTCCGCCCAGGTCCTTCAGCTTCTCCACCGAGGCCCCGGCGCTCTCCACGGCGAAGTAGACCATCCAATGGGAGGGAATCTCGTCGGGCCACGCGTCGGTCATCTGCATGATCCCGCCGTTCTGGCGCCCGGCGTTCTCGATGATGTGATAGGTGGTTCCGTGGGTCTGCGTGGTGTCGAACGCCCAGCCCAGGAGCTCGCCGTAGAACTGCACGGCACGGGCTGCGTCCCGGGTGGCCAGCTCGTTCCAGGTCATCGTCCCGGGCTCGTTGTAGAAGCCGCTGCCCTCCTCCTCGGTCTCCCAGAGGCAGAGCACGCCATCGGTGGGGTCCCGGACCACCGACATGCGTCCCGCCTCGCCCACCTCCATGGGCTCGAGCTCCACCCCGCCCCCCAGCTTCCCGGCCCGGGCGGTGACGGCGTCCACATCGTCCACGGCGACGTACGAGCTCCAGATCGGGGGCAGCTCCGCCTCGGCGTGATCCGGCGGCTGCTGCATGAGGCCCGCCACCTCGTGCCCTTCCAGGGAGAAGATCGTGTACGGCTCTCCCCCACCGCCGGGCACCTCCCGGCCGGTCCAGCCGAAGAGCGTTTCGTAGAAGGGCTTGGCGGCGTCGGGGTCCGGAGCGGAGAGGTCGGTCCAGCAGAACATCCCGTGGATGATCTCGAGCTCGGGCATCGGGCCTCCGGGCTGGAGGGGACGAGGCGCCCGAGGGCGCCGGGACGGGCAAGATGCACCCGTAGCCCCGCCGGGGCGAGGGTCTCCGGGCCCAGGCGCCCTCCCGAGCTCCCTCCGCCGGGCGAGCGTGGGCCGGCCCCTTCAGCGCCCCCCCGGCTCCACGTTCTGGTTGAACCGGAAGCGGTTTTCCGGATCCCACTCGGCCTTGAGCCGGGCCAGCCGCTCGTAGGCGGGCCCGTAGTTCTCCCGGACCCGGGCCTGGTCGTCCGCGGCCATGAAGTTGGTGTAGCCTCCCTCGTAGCCCGAGTGGGGATGGATGGCGTCGTAGTAGTCCCGGACCCACGCCACGTGCTCGTCGGTGCCCGTCGCGTCCTCCCAGGCGCCCACGATGTTCACCGAGAAGTCGGCGTCCCGGTAGCCGAAGGCGGTGGCGTCGGGATCCACCTCCTGGGGCGCCCCGTCCATGGGGTAGAGGTGCATGGTGGAGGTGACGTTGGGCACCCGGGCCCCGTGCTCCACGTGGGCCTCGATCGCGGCGTCGGTGAGCTCGTCCACGAAGTCGGACTTCCAGTAGTGCTGCAGCCCCGGGGGGATCAGGGCGTCGAAGGCGCTCTGGAGCGCGAAGTAGGGCACCCGACCCACGTGCTCGGCAACCACGGAGCCGGCCGCCCGGATCGGTCCCAGCACGTCGTCGGCGTCGTCCGGATCCCCGCTCCACGAGGCGACGACGGCGAAGAGGGTGTCGCCGTGGCGGTCCTCGGGAATGAAGGGCAGGGGCGGCGCAACGTGGAAGCCCATGAACCCGCCCAGATCCCGGGGCGCCTCCTTGATGTAGTCCCGGTAGAAGCGCATGAGGTCGCCGGCGCCTTCCAGCTCGAAGAAGATCGGCCCGCCCACCACGTCCTCGAGCGGGTGCATCTCGAACTCGAAGGAGGTGACGACGCCGAAGTTGCCGCCCCCACCCCGGAGAGCCCAGAAGAGCTCGGAGTTGCGGTCCTCGCTGGCCGTGACCCGGGTGCCGTCGGCGGCGATCACGTCGGCCGAGACCAGGTTGTCGCAGGTGAGGCCGTGCTTGCGTCCCAGGTAGGCCGAGATTCCGCCTCCCAGGGTGAGGCCACCGACCCCGGTGGTGGAGAAGAATCCCGCCGGCGTGGCCAGGCCGTAGGGGTAGGCCGCGTGGTCGAGGTCGCCCAGGATGGCGCCGCCACCCACGCGCGCCCGACGGGCGTCGGGATCGATGCGCACGCTCCGCATCCGGGAGAGATCCAGGACGAGCCCGTGGTCGCAGGTCCCGTAGCCCGGCACGCTGTGGCCGCCGCCCCGGACCGCCACGGGAAGGTCGTGCTCGGTGGCCCAGCCCAGGGCGGCCATGACGTCGGCGTCGTCGGTGGGCCGGACGACCGCACCGGGTCTGCGGTCGTGCATGGCGTTGTAGACCGTGCGGGCCTCGTCGTAGCCCTCGTCTCCGGGGCCGACGACCCCACCCCGGATGCGGCTCCTCAGATCCTCGGTCGCCGTGGCGGCGTCGGATGCGCTCATGGAATCCTCCCGTCTGCGCTCGTGGGACTGTCGCTTGTTCACGCGAGGATGTTCGGGGACCCCGGGTGCCTTCAAGTACAAAATCTGTACTGGCCATCGGGCGCCGCCGCCGCTTATCATGCGGGCATGAACAGCTACGGACAGTTCTGCCCCGTGGCCCTGGCCTCGGAGATCGTGACGCGGCGCTGGACGCCCCTGGTGATCCGGGAGCTGCTCTGCGGGAGTACGCGCTTCAACGACCTCCGCCGGGGGGTGCCGCGCATGTCGCCCTCCCTCCTGTCGAAGCGCCTGGACGAGCTCCGGAAGGCCGGGATCGTCGAGCGCAGGAGCGTGGAAGGCGCCGATCACGACGAATACCACCTGACCCGGGCGGGCGAGGAGCTGTGGCCGATCGTCGAGGGCCTGGGCACGTGGGGCCGGCGCTGGATCAGCGGCGACCTCACCGACGACGAGCTCGACGTGGAGCTCCTCATGTGGGACGTGCGGCGCCGCATCGACGTCTCGAAGGCGCCCCGGGGCCGCACCGTGGTGCGCTTGCACTTTCACGACCAGCCCGAGGAACAGCGGGACTACTGGCTCGTGGTGGAGCCGGCAAGCGAGGTGGACCTCTGCTGGAAGGACCCGGGCTACGAGGTGGACCTGGCGGTGGAGACCGACGTGGAGACGATGACCGGAATCTGGGTCGGGGACCTCCGCTTCGCCGAAGTCCTGCGCCGGGGCGAGGTGGAGCTTCGGGGGCCCCGGGAGCTCCGCCGCTCGTTCCCCGAGTGGCTCGGGCTCAGCCTCTTCGCGGGGGTGGAGAAGCCGGCGGGCGTCGGGTGACCGACGACCCGCTCCTCCCGTGAGCTACTGCGAGGACGCCCGGGGGCGGAGCGCTCACTCCACCGCGAAGCAGTAGAAGAGCCCGGCCCCGCCCGTGGCCTCCAGGTTCTCCTGGCTGCAGCCCCGGGAGGGGTGCGACGAGTTCCACGGGCTGCCCGGCGTGTCGAAGCTGTAGCGGTCGTGGTGGCCCACCATGGCGCTCCCCTCGCTCGAGCTGCTCGTCCAGTTGCTGCACGTCCGGTCCTGCCCCTGCGGGAAGGCGGTGCCGTCCAGGCGCGTGCCGGTCAGGATGTCGTGGCGGGTGACGGGGTCGCCCAGGGCCCCGGAGCCCACCGTCTCGCCCCGCTCGTCCAGGGCGTACTCGTAGCGGATGTTGGCGTTGTTGTAGTGGAGGTCGTCCACGTCGGCGGCGATCCGGAGGCCGTTGGCGTTGGCCCAGGGTCCCTCGCCGATCCGGTCCCGGGCGTGGACAGCCGGCTCGGAATCGGTGGCCTGGGTGCTCAGGTAGGCGTGCCAGGTCCGGTGGCCCGCCCCCGCGGCCTCGGCCAGGGCCTGGCAGTGGGCGTCGGCGCCTTCGAGCCCTCCGAGATCGGCCCCGTTCCCGGGGCCCTCGCTGGTGATGAAGAAGCCCATCTCGGCCTCCCCCTCCTCCTGGGCCTGGGCCTTGGGGGCGAGGACGAGAGCGAAGAGGGCGAGAGCGGGGATCGCGGCGGCTCGGATCGGGATCGTCATCGTTCTGCCTCCTGGTCCCGGGTGGAATCGCTGCCGCCGAGAAGGTAGTAGGCTCTAGGGAACGAACGCGAGCCGGGCGTGCCGGCCGCCCTACCCCGACCGCCATCTCCGGGCCCGCTCCAGAAGACGCAGGCCCAGGGCCTTGCGGGAGTGGAGCCGGAGCTTCTCCAGCACCGTCTGTGCCAGGTGTCGGGCCGTGTTCGGGCTGACGTCGAGGCGGGCGGCGATCTGCCGGTTCGAGAGGCCACGGGCCAGGAGGCGGGCTACCTCGGCCTGACGCTCGGTGAGTCCCTCGAACTCCTGGAGCTCCCTCACCGTGGGGAGGGCGATCCGACCCGGGCGCACCGCGACGACGACGGCCCAGTCCCGGTGCGCGGTGCCGGGAGGCAGGAAGCCCGCGGCCAGGCGGTAGGTGTCCCACTCGGTCCGGATGCGGTCCCGCGGCTTCCGAACCGGCTCGGGCCGCGCGGCCTTGCGTCCCGGGATACGGGACCGCCGGGCCGCCCGGGCCACCCGGAGCAGCCGCGCCATGAGATCGGATCCGGCGGGGTCCTCCTCCAGGAGCCCGTCCAGGCGGGAATTGGTCCACAGGATCTCACCGTCCGGCCCCACCACCAGGAGTCCCAGCTCCGAGTCGCTCAAGACGTGGCGCAGGGCGCCGGCGCGCTGCCGGAACCGTTCGAAGGAGCGCACCCCCGCCCGAAATGCCGGACGCAGGGTGTCGAACGCGGCAAGCGTTCGATCGCCGAAGGGCCGCTCGGAGGGATCGTCGTATCCCACCGAGAGGATGCCCCCCCCGGGGCTCGGCGCACCGAGGGCGAGGAGGTGGGCCATGCCGAGGGGCCGGAGCACCTCGTGATAGAAGGGCTGCCGCTCGAGCTCGATGCCGCTCACCTCGGGGATCATGGGGGTGGACCAGGCGCCCAGCCCCCTCCGCCGGATCGCCGCCATCGTCCGGTCCAGGGCGGGATCGTAGAAGTGATTCGCGCCGGGCGAGGTGGCGCGCACCGCCTCGCGAAAGGGCTCGGCGGGCACTCCCGAAGCGAAGGCGTGGATTCCGCCCCGGGTCGGCAGGAAGAGGAGGGCTCGGCCGGAGCGGAGGAACTCGGAGAGGGCGGACACGACCTGCTGGCCCCACGCCGGGACGGAGTCGTGCTCCAGGGGCGAGAGCAACTCTTGCACCACCTCGGTCTGCCGTCGCAGGTCCCGGTCGGTGAGGCTCGCTGCCATGGGCACCCTCCCCTAGGAGCCGCAGGACCGAAAACGTACAGTCCGATCCGGCATGCTTCCACACTCTTGCGGGCGGAGGGAGCGCGGCAGGGTCTCCGCCCCACGGGCGCCCGCGGCCCCGGATCGTTACATGGCGTAGGATCTTCTTCCCTACCGGGCGCGTCGGGAGACGCAAAACCATGGGAGCGATCGGGGCGTCGCCCCGTGACAGCCGCGCGCTTCCATCCGGCACCAGGAGGCACCGATGCGCCCGACCGTCCCACTTCTCGCGGGCCTCGCGGCCCTCCTCGCCCTGCCCGTCCTCCTCCCCGCCCAGGACATTCCGGAATCCAGCCCCGACGCGATCCGGACCCACGCCGACGGGCTCGACGCGTACCTGGCGAACGACTACGGGGACGCGATCAGCCGCTTCCTCCGGGCCCACGAGCAGGATCCCACGTTCTACACGCCGCTCTTCATGGCATACCTCAGCGCCGAGAACGCCGGCGCCGGCGATCGGGCGGACTCGCTCTTCGCCGTCGTGCAGGCGAACCGGTTCCGCTTCAGCGGCTACTATCGGGGCCGGATCGACGTGCACGCCCTGGCCCGCCAGGGGCGCATGTCCGAGGCGATCGAGGTGGCCCGGCGGACGATGGAGCGCTATCCGGGGACGAAGGCGGCGTACAACTACGCCTTCTGGGTCCGGCCCCGGGATCCGGAGGAGGCCCTCCGTGCCCTGGCGCGCCTCGATCCCGACCGGGAGCCCATGGAGGGATGGATCGGGTACTGGAGCGTTCGGGGGACGGCGCTGCAGAATCTGGGGGACTACGAGGGGATGCTGGAGAACGCCCGGGCCACCGCGGAGCGCTTTCCCGACGCGATCGGGGCCCTGGCCGGTCAGGCCCACGCGCTGGCGGCCCTGGGCCACTTCGACGAGATGGAGGAGGTCCTGGACCGGATCGCGGCCCTCGACGCAGAGCAGGAAGCCAACCAGCTGGGCGGGGTCCTCCGAACCGCCGGATCCGAGGCGAGGGCTCACGGCCACGAGGCCGAGGGCCGTCGGCTCCTGGACCGCGCGGTCCGCTGGTACGAGGAGGAGGACACCCGCAGCGGGGCCAGCGCCGCCTTCTGGTACGGCTTCACCCTCTACCACGCGGGGCGTCACGCCGAGGCCCGCGACGCCTTCGAGGAGGCCGCGGACGAAGACCCCGGCGAGCCCGACTACCGCGCCTGGGTCGCCATCTGTGAGGCCCTCACCGGCGAGCCGGGAAACGCGGAGGAAGTGCTGGCCCGGTTCGACGCCGGGGAGCTGGGGTTCGAGCCGGGGGAGCTGTCCGACCCAGCGGACCGCTCGATGTGGCGGGCGTTACTCCACGCGGCCCTGGGCAACGCCGATCAGGCCAGGACCCACCTCCGGGACCACGGGCGGCACCAGGCCTTCCTCCACAGGGATCCCGTCCTTCTCGACCTCCTGGGTGGCGCCGAGGAGGTTCGGAACCTGATGGCGGCGGCACGGCACGACGGAGCGCGCTGAGGCGACCTCCCCGCAGCGTCCGGCCCCGCCCATCTCCGGGCGGGGCGGGCGTCTGCGACTCTCCGGTCCGGGCCCGGCGGCCCTCCTTGTATCTCTCGATCGTCGGTCGTTCATTCGACTGAAGGGTGCGGCAGCTCGTCCCGGCCTGGGTTTCGGAGCCCGAGACGTTCGTGGCCCTCACCGTGATGGCCGGGGCGGCGGTGGTGCCCGAGCTGGCCCCGGAGGACCCCGAGGAGCGGGACGCCCTGATCCGGGCCGTGAGCCGGGACTGCCGGGACACCCTGGAGGCTTACAGCCAGGGCGACCGCCTCGTCTTCCCCACGCCCAATCTGATCGGGGTGGCCCGGGCTTAGGAGGTCCCCCGCACCGGGATCGCCCACGCCCGGGAGCCGGGATCGGGGGTCGTGCGGGATCCCTCCGGCGCCGATGGGGGGGCTTGAACCGAGGGCGGAACGGCCTTATACACCGGTCTTTCGCGCTCCGCCGGGCGCGGCGCCGGGACCCGTCGATCGACGCCCCCGGGTCGCCCGGCGCTCCTCGAGGACACGAGAGGCCCCAGGCACATGGACGCGCTCTTCGGGGGTCCCGCCGGCCCCCTCGTCATTCTCGCTCTCCGCTGCTCGAACATCACGCTCACGACGATCCGGACCGTTCTCGCAGTGCGGGGGCGGAAGCTCGCCGGCGCGTCGGTCGGGTTCGTCGAGACCGTGGCCTGGGTCTTCGCCGCGGGGGGGGTCCTGGAGCACCTGACCTCGCCCCTCCACGTGGTGGGCTACGCCACCGGCTTCTTCCTGGGAACCGTCCTCGGCGTCTGGCTCGAGGAGAAGCTGGCCTTCGGGCACGCCCGGATGCAGATCGTCTCGCGGCACGGCGGCGTGGAGATCGCCGAGGCGCTGCGGCGCAGCGGCTTCGGCGCCACCGAGATCCTGGGCCAGGGCCGGGACGGGCGCGTGGAGATCGTCCAGGTGGTGACCCCCCGCCGCCGGCTCCGGGACGCGGAGGACCAGATCCGGGCCTGGGACCCCGACGCCTTCGTCACGGTGGAGGAGCCCCGGACGATCCAGCGGGGGTGGATGCCGTGAGGGCGCGCCGGGTACGGTTCGATCGCTCCGTGGCGGGGCTCGCCGCCGGGCAGACGTGAGACGCCGGGGCGTGGCGCTCCGTGAATCTTCGGTGTATATTCGGTCCCCTTTTTCACTTCCCAGGGAGGTTTTCATGCCCGACGCCGCCACCGCCCCCTCGCCCAGGGAGCTCTTCCTCGACGCCTACGAGCGCGAGCACGAGACCACGATGAGGGTCCTGCGCGCCTATCCCGAGGACGCCCTCGACCTCCGCCCCCACCCGAAGTGCCGCACCGCCCGGGAGCTCGCCTTCGTCTTCACCCTCGAGCGCATGCTGGGGACGATGGTCTACAACGACCAGTTCGACCCCGAGACCGTGACGGGCGAGCCGCCCCCGCCGCCGGAGTCGTGGGACGAGCTCCTCTCCGGACTGGAGGAGGCCCACCGGGAGTTCGGCGAGATGGTCCGCTCCACCCCCGACGACGAGCTGGACGAGACGGTGCGCTTCTTCACGGGTCCCGGCACCACGGGCGAGATCCCCCGCATCGACTGGCTGTGGTTCCTGCTGAACGACCAGATCCACCACCGGGGACAGTTCTCGATCTACCTCAGGATGGCCGACGGCCAGGTTCCTTCGATCTACGGGCCCAGCGCCGACGAGCCCTGGATGTAGGGGACGCGTCGCGAAGGGGGGAGGGGATCCTCACCCGCCCTCCAGGAGGCGTCTCGCCATCTCGACCAGGGCTTCGCGGCGAGCCCGGTCCCGAAGGGCCGGATCCTCCGGAGAGGACGAGCGCAGGAAGGGCTTCCAGTGCTCCTCGAAGGCGGGGAGCTCCTCCCTCCAGCGGGCGCCCCGCGCGTAGACCCCCGAGGTCTCCCCGTAGTGCCGGTAGTCGGCCTCGCTCCGCTCCTCGAGGACGCTCCGGAGGACGTCCCCGACCGTGAAGAAGATCAGGTCGTGCCAGAAGGGGCCGGGAGCCTCGCCGCCCGCGGTCGAGAACGCTTCCCGGATCGCGGCCCGGAGGGGCGCCTCCATGGAATCCACGTGGGAGGCCTCGTGGAAGACGATCTCCACGGCCTGGGGCATCCGGATCGCCGGATCGACGCTGGAGATCGTCACCCGTCCCCGGGTGGAGTAGGCCCCGACCGGGTTCGGGTAGGCGACCACGTCCACGGCGATCACCTCTTCGGGCCACTCGCCCCCGTACGCCGAGGCGAGGCGGGGCACCACGTCCTCCTCCAGCTCGTCCACCGTCGGAGCCACCCGCCGGATCCAGGCCCGGCTCATCCGGTCGTGCTCGGGCCACCAGTGGCGCCGGTAGAGGGGAAGCGCGGCCTCCAGGGCGTCGGCCAGGGCCCTGTCGTCCTCGGGAATCGCGTCCCGGGGACCGATCCCCGCCGCCCACTCCCGCACCGCCAGGAGGCCCTCGTCGAACAGCCGGCTCCGCCGCCGCGTGGCGTCATAGGCCCCCACGGCCCCCGTCCAGATCCTCGCCTCCTCCTCGTCCAGCGCCGAGCGCCACGCTTTCCGCTCTTCGATCGGGGGCGCGAACGGCGGCCACTCGCCCGCCTCGTCCGCGGCCCAGGCGACGAGGAAGTGGTGGAGGCCGACGAGAGGGTCGCTGCGGAGCTCGAACCGGTCGGTCCGCGCGACGGCGTCCCTGGCGGTCTGGGCGCCGGCGGGGTGGTGAGCCGAGACGACGGTGAGGATCGTCAGCGCGAGGATCCGGGGGCGCATGGCGGTGTCTCCGTCCTGGGTCAAGGGTCCTCGTAATCAGACGAAGGAGCCCCCCTTGGCATTTCGCGCCCCGGCCCGCCCGAACCCCGTGGCCAGGGCGACGATCAGCACGGCCAGGAGCGCCCAGGAGTGGAAGTTGTAGAGGCCGGCCTCCAGGGGCGAGACCCTGGGCATGCCGAATTCCGGGGCCCCGGCCGTCATGCTCGCCGCCAGGATCGTCGGGATGAAGAGGGGAAGCAGGAACGGATAGGTGCAGACCGTGATGTCCAGGATATTCGCGCGACGGTACGCCGAGACGCCCGCGGCCTCCCCCGTTTCCCGAACGAGCTCTCCCACCCCGAGGATCGCCACCACCGAATGGGTGGTGACGAGCACCGCCCCCGATACGGCGCCGAACGACCACCACTCGGCGGCGCCGCGCCCCGGCGTCCGGGCCCGGAGGTACCGGTGGAGCCGGTCCATGACCCCTCCGGCCTCCAGCCCCCCCACGATGCCCATGAGGAGGATCGTGAAGATCGACACGCCGATCCCCCGCTCCATCCCCTCCAGGAGCAGCCCCCGGGCGATGAAGCTCTCCCGGTCCAGGTAGAGGAGCTCGCCCGGCTCCACGAGGCCCATCCCGACGCCGAGGATCGCCGTTGCGAGGATCCCGAAGGCCAGGCCCTCGATGAGGTGTCGCTTCCGGAAGAGGAGGACGAAGGCCACCCCCGGCCCCGCGGCCACGACCAGGGGCGCGAGGGAGGACGTCTCCCACTCCGGGCCACCGCCCGACGCCCCGCCTCCCCCCAGGAGCGAGAAGAGAGCGAGGGCCGCGGCGGCCGCCGGGAGTGCGTACTTGAGACGGCTGCGAACGACGCCGCCGATATCCGTTCGCTGGGTGGTGGCCGAAGCGATCGTCGTATCGGAGACGGGCGAGACGTTGTCGCCGAAGGTCGCTCCCCCCAGGATCGCGCCGATCAGGAGGCCAGGGTGTGCCCCCAGGGCCCCGCCCGGGGGGTAGAGGAGGGGCGCGCACAGGATCACCGTTCCCAGGCTCGTGCCCGTGGCCGTGGAGACGGCGGCGCAGATCACGAAGGACACTCCGACGTACATTCCCCCCCGGACGCCCAGGCGTCCGGAGAGGGAGACCGACGCCTCGATGAAGCCGCTGGCGCCCACCAGCGACCCGAGGACGCCGGCCAGGATCCACGCCATCACCATGAGGAGGACGATCCGCCGGCTCATCCCGTCCAGGAGCGCCTCGGCGTAGGCGCGGCGGTCCCGGGCGAAGAGGAGGCCCACGACGATCGCCGCCAGGAGTACGGGCCAGAACCCCCGCTCGTCGGGGGCGCCCGAGAGCCCCAGATAGCCGACGCCACCGAGGAAGACGGCGAGGGGAGCCAGCAAGCCCGCCGCGCCGCCGTGGAACGTCAGGCGCTCTTCGGCGTGGGAGCGTCGGGCTTCGTCGGAACCTCGCGGCACGGGGTCTCGGGGCGGCGTCCGGGGGAGGGCCGGGCCCGCCGGCCCGGAGCGTGGGCGATCGCGGTGTTACGCGGAATCCCGCCAGGGGGTACTCTAGCCGGGGCACTCACATGGACGAAAGGACCGAGATGAGCGACGCCGACGACTCCTTCGAGCTCTACGACCTCCGGGTCGAGGTGGTGTCCGGGGACCGGGAGATGGTGTGCGATCACCAGGCCGGCGACTACTTCGAGCTCCGGGGCGAGAGCCTGACCCTGCCTCCCGGCCAGAGCTTTCCGATCTATCCCCTGGCCGCCCTCCTACCGATCCTCTCCGCCAAGCAGCGGCTGACCCACCCCAACGACTGGGTGACGACGGACACGGAGGTGGCGTGTCCCGACCCCCTGTGCGGGGGCCGCTTCCGGATCACCCGGACCGGGAAGAGCGTCTTCCGCCACTCGGAGGTCACCCGAGTCCCCCTGCCCCCGTCCGATGACTGATCCGGAGCCCGAGCTTCCCCCGGTCATCGTCGGGACCTGGCAGCTCTCGGCCGGGCACCGGTCCGAGCCCCGGTCCCGGAGCGAGCTCCTCGGGGAGTTCGTGCGACTCACCGAGCTGGGCCTCACCACCTTCGACTGTGCCGACATCTACACCGGGGTCGAGGAGTTCCTGGGAGACCTCCGTGCCCGGGTCCGGAAGGAGCGGGGCGAGGCCGCGGCCGGCCGCCTGCGCTTCCACACCAAGTTCGTCCCCGACTACGACGTCCTGGAGACCCTGACCCGGGACGACGCGGCGAGGATCGTGGACCGGTCCCGGGCGCGCCTCGGCGTCGAAGCCCTGGACCTGGTCCAGTTCGCCTGGTGGGACTACGAGGTCGATCGCTGGGTCGAGGTGGCCGGCTGGCTCGACGAGCTCCGGGAGGAGGGCAAGATCGCCGAGCTCGGCGCCACGAACTTCGACGCGCCGAGCCTTCAGGCGATCCTGGACGCGGGGATCCCGATCCGGACCCACCAGGTGCAGTACTCCGCCCTGGACCACCGGCCCGAGGGCGAGATGACGGCCCTCTGCCGGGAGCAAGGAGTCGCCCTGATCTGCTACGGAGTCCTGGCCGGGGGCTTCCTCTCGGACCGATGGCTGGGGGCGAGCCCGCCCGACGACCCGTCCAACCGTTCCCTGGTGAAGTACCGGCTGATCATCGAGGAGTACGGAGGCTGGAAGCGGTACCAGGCGCTGCTCCGGGAGCTGCGGCGGATCGGCGACGCGGTGGGAGCGTCGATCGCCCAGGTGGCGGCCGCCTACGCGCTCTCCCGGCCCGGGGTGGCTTCGATCCTCGTGGGGGCCTCCCGTCCCGAGCGAATGGCGGAAGCCGCCCGGGCCGCCGAGCTGGAGCTGCCCGAATCGGACCGGGATCGGATTCGGTCCCTAGCCGGGGCGGGGCCGGAAGGGCCCGTCTTCGGGCTGGAGCGGGAGAAGGAGGGGCCCCACGGGCGGATCATGAAGTACAACCTGAATCGCGAGGGATGAGGAATCCGGGCAGGGCTCTCTGGTCCGGGTGATCGCGACGCGGTCCGGGTCGTCGGCGCGCCGACCCGGGTCCGAAGGGGTCTGCGGACTCTCGACAGGCCGGCCTGACCGGGCGTAGGGTGTAGCTGCCGCGCCGCCGGATGTCGCGCCGGGGCGACCGAACTCGTGAAGGGAGGGGAAGATGAGAAGCACCGTGCTCGTGCTGCTCGCGCTGCTCGTCGTGAGCCCGGCTTCGAGGCAGGGAAGCGGGGGAGACGCGGCCGACGGACCCGACGCCGTGGCGGGGGTCGGGTGGCTCTACGAGACCGTGAAGGGCTACCTGATGGCCTCGGCGGAGCAGGCGTCCCCGGAGCTCTACGACTACCGGCCCACCGACGAGGTCCGGAGCTTCGGGCAGATCATCGGCCACGTGGCCAACGCCCAGTACGCGTTCTGCTCCGGCGCCCTCCAGGAGGAGAGCCCGAGCGGGCGGAACCTGGAAGAGCTGTCGTCGAAGGCGGAGCTGGTTGGGGCTCTGCGGGAGTCGTTCGAGTACTGCGACCGAGCCTACGCCATGGACGAGGCCGCGGCCCTGGAGACGGTCCAGCTCTTCACCCGGGAGCGCACTCGCCTCTTCGCCCTGGAGTTCAACATGGGCCACGACTTCGAGCACTACGGCAACCTGGTCACCTACATGCGGTCGAACGGCATGGTGCCGCCCTCCAGCCAGGGGAACTAGGGACTGAGGAACCGCCCGGGGCCGCGCCGGCCCGGGCCCGGACGAAGCATCCGATGGGCCATCTCCTGACCCACGCCCTCCTCTGGGGCCTCGGCCTCGGCGCCTTCCTGACCGTCGCCTTCCTCGGGCTCCTGCGTCTCGACCCCGAGATGTGGCTCGGCGACTACCCGCCCGACATCCAGGAGCGCTTCGGGCCCGTGGGCGAGAAGGCCGGCCGGCAGCGCCTCCTCCTCGGGATCCCGGTGATGACCGTGGCCCTGGCGGTCGTGGTCCTGGGCACGATCGACTTCGCTCGGACCGGCCCCTCCGTGCCCGGCTTCCTCGACGTGGCGCTCCACACCTTCGTCTTCCTCATGGTCTTCAACGTGGTGGACCTGGTGCTTATCGACTGGCTCATCGTGGTGTGGATGCGGCCGGAGTGGGTGGTGCTCCCCGGCACCGAGGGGATGGAGGGATACGGGGACTACGAGTTCCACTTCCGGGCCTTCCTCAAGGGGACGGTGGGAATCGGGGTGGTGAGCGTGTTGGCGGGAGCGATCCATGCGGTGATGGGGTGAGGCGAGCGCGCCGAAAAGAAAGTGCTGGCGCCGGCCTACACGCTCGTGTAACGTGCCTCCCGAGGACTTTACTCCATCCTTTTCGCCGATCCGCATCTCCGACCGGCCGGGCCGGACCTGATCTGACGCCGCTGAGCGGCCGATGTTGAGCGCGGCCGATCCGTAGAAGAGGGGTAGGCCGTGCGAGGGGACGTTCTACGTCATTTCCCCGACCCGTCTAAGCATCGGTACGTAGATCCCGGCGTCTCACTGGTTCCCATCTTGGAGCCGGGAAGCACATCATCCGGGGAGGCTGCTGCCATGATCTCCGCCGCGTCGGGGGGAGGGTGCTGGACCTGGAAGCGCACGATCTCCCTCCTTCTTCTCATCGTCTTCATACCGCAGGCGACGGGCTGCTTCAGACAGCATCAGCAGAACGTTTCCCCCGACGAATTCGCCGAGGGAGATTTCAGCGATCCCGACGAGGACCGCATCGTCGGGGCCACTCTCACCGACGGAGAGGAGCTCGCCTTCGAGATTTGGCCGCCGGCTCGGGTCGAGCGAGACTCGCTCCTCGGTCGGGTCGAGAGCGGCCTGCAGTTCAGCGCACCGATCTCCGAGGTCGAGAGGCTCTGGGTACAGACGAGCGAGTTTCAGCCTGGACGGACGTTGCTCGCCCTTGTGGGCGTGGGGGCGGGGGTGTTCGTTGCGGTGCTCGGCCTCGTCGCCGCCACGAAGGAGTCGTGCCCCTTCATCTACTCGTGGGACGGCTCCCGCTGGGTCTTCGACGCCGAGCCGTACGGGGGCGCGACCTCGAAGGGGCTGGAGCGGGCCGACTTCACCGAGCTCGAGCACCTCGTCGCCGTGGACGGCGAGTACCGGCTCATGGTCACCAACGAGGTGAACGAGACCCAGCACACGAACCTGTTCGAGCTGTGGGCCGTCCGTCACGAGCCCGGCACCCGGGTCGTGGCCGACGAGTTCGGCGGTCTCTACACGGTGCGGGATCCCCTCCCGCTCTCCTCGGCGGTGGACGCGTCCGGGAAGGACCTTCTGCCCTGGCTCCAGGCCACCGACCGCAGGATCTGGGAGCACGAGCCGGTGCGGACCGCCGCCGGCGACCTCCGCCAGGAGATCACCCTCACCTTCCCGAAGCCCGAGGGGGCGACGGAGGCCCGGCTGATCGCGAACGTGGCCACGGGGGCATGGGGCTCCCACATGATCCGGGAGTTCTACGAGATGCGGGGGACGGGGCTGGACGCCTTTCACGAGGAGATCGACGCCTCGGCCGAGGCCCGGGAGGCGCTCTTCCGGTGGAACCTGCGGGAGGAGCTCTACACGCTGCGGCTCCGGGTCGAGGAGCCCGGGGGCTGGGAGGTCCGGGGCCTGTTACCGGGCGGCGGCCCCTTCATCGCCGAGGACCGGGTGGTGCCCCTGGACGTGAGCCGGGTCGAGGGCGACGAGCTGCGGATCCGGGTCCGTCCCCCGGTGGGCTTCTGGGCGCTCAACTCGTTCCGGGTGGACTACGGCGCCGGGGAGGCGGCCGGGGTGGTGAAGCTCGCCCCGACGTCGGCCCGAACGTCGGAGGGCGAGGACGTGCTGCAGGCGCTGACGTCCGTGGACGACGCCTACTACGCGATGCCGGAGACCGGGGACTGGGCCGAGCTGCGCTTCCCGGCGGTGGACGCGCCGGAGGGGATGCAGCAGACGCTCGTCCTGCACAGCCGGGGCTACTACCGGCTCCACATCACGCCGGAGGGGCGGCCGGACCGGGCGGCGATCCGGGAGATCGAGGAGGTGCCGGACGCTCCGGTCCGAAGGGCGGTGGAGAGCTACGCCGCCGCCCTCCAGCGGGTCGCGAGCGAGACACCCGGCGACCCGCGCTGACCATGCGCCACTACTGGGTGGACCGGGTCGAGGTGGGCGAGCCGGGGGTGAAGGCCACGGGCCGGAAGGCCGTCGGCTTCTCCGAGGACTTCTTCGCGGACCACTTTCCCGGCAATCCCGTCTTTCCCGGCGTCTATCTCCTGGAGGGAATGGCCCAGACCGCCGGGGCCCTCCTCGGCAAGCACTCCGACTGGGAGGAACTCGCCCTCATGGTGAGCATCGACCGGGCCCGCTTCTCGTCCTTCGCCCGGCCCGGCGACGTCGTCGAGTACTCGGTCGAGGTGGAGGAGCGCACCGGGGATCTGGCGACCGTGATGGCCCGGGCCACGGTCTCCGAGCGGAAGGTGGCCCAGGCCCGGATCACCTTTCGCGTCCTTCCCCTGGAAGAGATGGTGCCGCCCCTCTACGGAGAGCAGTGGAGGCACACCCTCTCCCTTCTCTTCGAATCCGGCGGGACGGACCCCGGGGACCGATGAGCGCAGAGCCCGTGGTCGTCACCGGTTTCGGGGTCGTATCGCCGATCGGTGTGGGCGTGGAGGCGTTCACCGCCGCCCTGAGGGAGGGCCGCTCGGGCGTGGCGGAGATCGGCGCCTTCGACTGCTCGGGGATGAAGTCCCGGATCGCGGCCGAGGTGGACGACGCCTGCCTCCACCTCCCCGAGCTCGTGAGTCCGCCCAAGCTCGTGAAGCTCATGAGCAGGGCCGCCGGCTTCGCCGTGGTCGCCTCGGCGCTGGCGCGGGATCACGCGCGGCTCGGCGAGGACGACGTGGCGCCCGAGCGACTGGCGGTCGCCCTCGGCGCCAGCGGGATGGGCCCCAGCGACTTCGACATGGTCCGGGGAGAGGCCCTGGCCATGATCGACGTGGTCCACGAGACGGGAGTCCGGGACTTCCACGTCCCGTCCTTCGCCCGGGCGTACACGGCGCGGACGAACCCGGTGTCGCTCCTGCGGGGCCTGCCCAACGTCGCCGCGAGCCACGTGGCGATCCAGCAGAGGGCCCGGGGCCCCTCGTCCACGATCACCACGGCGTGCACCTCCGGCACCCAGGCGATCGGTGACGCCGTCCGCCTCATCCGGGCCGGGGAGGCCGACGTCGTCCTGGCGGGAGGGACCGACGCGCCGGTCAACCCCGTGAGCGTCCTCGGCTTCTCCCTTCTCGGCACCCTCTCCACCCGCAACGACGCGCCGGAGCGAGCCTCACGGCCCTTCGATCGGGACCGGGACGGGTTCGTCATCGGCGAGGGCGCGGCCGTCCTCGTCCTGGAGCGGGAGGCCTTCGCCAGAGGTCGGGGAGCGACGGTCCTCGCCGAGGTCGCCGGCTACGCCGCCACCTGCGACGCCTACCGCATCACCGACGAGCGTCCCGACGCCTCCGGAGCGGTCTCGGCGATGAGCGGCGCCCTGCGCTCGGCGGGCCTGGACAGCTCCGACGTGGACTACGTGAACGCCCACGGAACCTCCACGGAGATGAACGACCGGGTGGAGACCCGGGCGCTCCACGATGTCCTGGGATGCCACGCCCGGGACGCGGCCGTGAGCTCGATCAAGTCGATGACCGGTCACCTCCTCGCCGCGGCCGGGGCTCTCGAGGCCGCGGCGTGCGTGGTGAGCATCGCCGAAGGATTCGTGCCGCCCACGATCAACCACGACACGCCCGACCCCTGCTGCGACCTCGACTACGTCCCCAACCAGGCCCGGGAGACGCGGGTGGACGTCGCCCTCAGCAACTCCTTCGGATTCGGAGGACAGAACGCATGTCTGGTGATCAAGCGTCCTTGAGCCCGGAGACCCTGGAGCGGGCGGTGCGCACCGTGATCTCCGAGGTCCTCTTCGTGCACGAAGAGGACGTGGAGCCCGAGAAATCCCTGGTCGCCGACCTGGGCGCCGAGTCGATCGACTTCCTGGACCTGGTCTTCCGCCTCGAGGACGTCCTGGGGAAGGAGATCACCGCGGCGTACTTCGATCACTGGGTGCAGAAGCGCCTGGACGAGTCCGGCCAGCGCGAGGTGACCGTGGCCCTGATGAACGAGTTCGTCCTCGAGGAGTCGGGGCTGGGGGCGAGATGACCGGCGGAGCGCCGGCCCCCCCGGAAAAAATCCCTGGCACCCCCGATCACGGCCCCACTAACGTGAATTAGGGGGCCGAACCGACTTCGCATGCCCTCCACGCGGCCCGCAACCCGACCCCGGGCCGCTCCGTCACCGCGCCGCCCTTCCCGCCAGATCGATCGGAGGCACCCATGCACGCCGTCCTGCGCCGAGCCGACGGATTCGAGGACCTCCTGCGGATCCGGGAGCACGACCTGCCCTACCGCTTCGAGACGATCTTCGACGACGAGAGCCTGAGCGCCCGCAACCGCTCGAAGAAGAAGTTCAAGGTCCTGCGCGCCATCGACGAGAAGCTCCGGGGCATGCTGGACGAGGGGGAGCAGGTCCGCTTCCTGACCGAGGGGACGGCCTTCACCTTCTGGGAGTCGTACCTCCTCGGCTGGCTCCTCTACTTCTTCAACAAGCGCGCCGTCGTCCTCACCGACCGCCGGATCATCCTTCTGCAGGTCCACCCGTGGAGCTCGAAGCCCGGCGTCCTCGCGAGCCAGATCCGCTACCGGGGAATCGCCACGGTGCGGGGCCGGCTCCTCGGCGGCGCCAGGCTCAAGCTCCAGGACGGCAAGAGCGTGCGCTTCACGGGGATGCCCCGGAGCGACCGGAAGCTTCTCCAGGACCTGGTGGAGCGGTTGAGGGAGGCGGGGCTCACCCCCGAGTCGAGCGAGGCGGGCAGGGAGCGGCTCTGCCCCCACTGCCATGCCGTGGTCTCCCTGGGCGACCGGGAGTGTCCGGCCTGTCGGGGGACGTTCAAGTCGCCTCGCGTGGCGGGCCTGCGCTCCCTCGTCCTCCCGGGCCTCGGAGACTTCTACATGGGCCACAAGAAGCTCGCGACCCTCGAGCTCCTCTTCACGCTCTTCATCTGGGTGGTGGTGATGATGCCCAGCCCCGAGTATCCCGTGACCGCGGCCAACTTCGTCTTCGGGGCGATCTTCGTCCTCCTCTTCATCCACGTCCCCGACGCCGTCGGCACGTGGTATCTGGCGCGGAGAGGGGTCTACCCAGAGAAGCCCGGTCGACTGGGCCCCGTCGCGCGACGAGCCTCGGTGGGCTCCCTGAGCGGCGCCGGCGTGGGAGGATGAGCGCGGCACCCGACGCGGGATCCGGCGGGGAAGCGGCATCCCTGGAACGCTGGAAGCTGCTCGCCCTCGTCGAGGGGGTGGCGCTCATGATCGCCGTGATCATGCCCGTCACGCCGAGCAAGACAGGATCGGAGTGGGCGCCCGCCGAGCTCGTCTTTCCGGATCCCTCGTACCTCCACCAGGTCGCGGTCTACTTCGTCCTGACCAACCTGATGATCGCACTGCTCGCGGCGGCCCTGGTGGTCGGCGTCCGCTGGCGGGAATGGCGCGAGGGGCGGTGAATGGGAAGCGCGGAGTGGTACCGCCGGGAGACGTGGACGCCCGACGACGAGGCCGAGTTCTTCGAGCGCCTCGATCGGGCCCGGCCCCGAAATCGCGCCCAGTATCTCCGGATCCAGGCCCTTCACCTGGAGGAGACCGCGCGCCCCGACCTCCTGGAGACGGCCCTCGGTCTCCTGGACCTCCTCCTCCTCGAGTATCCGCACGAGCTCGAGCTGGCCGCGGCTCTCCACCAGAAGGCCCGCTGCTGCGACGCTCTCGGCCGGATGGGCGAGGCCGTCGGTACCTTCCGGGACTCCCTCCAGGCGATGCGCGACGTCCGCCACGCCCGGACCGACGCCCACGCGGACTTCGCGCTCTTCGCCGTCCGGCACGGGCTCGACGACCTCTACGACGAGGCGATCGCCGCCCTGGACGAGTTCGCCGACGACGGGTCCCTGCCGCTCTCCATGTACAAGCAGTCTGCGGCCCGGGCGATCCTCCTCGCGCGGACGGACCGGGAGAGCGAGGCGCGCATCTTCGCCAGGCGGGCTCTCGTGGAGGCCTCCCGGACCACGTCGGGGATGCGATATCATCCGGGGGTTGGGCTGGTCGACGATCCCGATCCCCAGATGGAGGACGAGCTGATCCGGATCGCCCGCTACGAGGACGGGTGATGGCAGCGACCGGACGAAGGTGGATCGTGCGCGAAGGAGCGGAATGGACACGTCGTTCCGGCCGATGACGCAGCGGGAGAGGGCCGAGCTGGAGGAGCTCGTGTCTCCGTCCACCGCCTTCTGGCGCGTCTTCCTCTTCCTCTTCGCCCTCACTGTGGTCGGCCTGATGTCGGCCAGCCTACAGAACTTCGTCGAGCTCCTCCTCGACCGGCGCCTCGGGCTGCCGGTCTGGGCGGTGGGCACCCTCCTTTTCGGGATCTGGTTGTATTCCCGGGCGGGGCGCTGGACCGGGGGGTCGGAGCTCCGGGACAGGATCCGCCGCGATCTGGAGCGGGGCGAGCTGGCCCGGCGTCGGGTCGTGGTGGTCGAAGCCGTCGAGGCTCCGGAGGTGGAGGACGAGGGCCCGGTGTTCTTCGTGCGCGAGGAGGACGGCCAGCTCCTCTTCTTCGCCGGTCAGCGCCTCTCGCGCGAGAAGGGGAGGGGATTCCCGTGGCGCGCCTTCGACGTCGTGGAGGCGCCGGAGTCCGGTCACTTCTTCGGTCTGAAGAGGAGGGGCGACCCCTTCCCGGACGTACGGGTGCGGGAGCCCCTCGAATTCGCCGAGGCCAGGGAGCTCGGAGTCCTGGAGCGGGCCTGGGGAGTGATGGATGTCACCCTGGACGAAATCTCCTGAGGTGGAGGGAGCATGAGCAAGGGGACCCTGGCGGCGGCGGTCGCTCTGTGGACCGTGATCCTGCCGTCGAGCCTGGCCGCGCAGGATCCGCTCTGCACGCTGTCCGACTTGCTGTCGGAGTCGGCGGACCTCCCCCGTCGGACGCTCCTCTTTCCCGATCGACCCGAGATTCCCCACGACGACGGCCGGTACCTGGTGGGGATCGGGCTCGGTCGCGGCGACGCGAGCGACCGTCCCATGCTCGTCATCCTGGATCAGCGCTCGCGCGGAGGCACACGCCTCCTCCACACCGAGACGTTCGAAGCCCTTCTGTCGTCCGCGGATTCACCCCGCCGGGGTGCGTGTCGCCTCGTTCCGATCCGCCCCTGGCTGTCTCTCAGGATCCTGGACCTCGACGGCAACGGACGGGCCGAGATCGTGCTCGAGAGCAACGATGCGGGCACCTGCCCACGGTGCCTGTCGACGGTGCGAGTCTACCAGATCGACGACCGGGGCTCGGTTCGGCAGGTCCTGGAGGAGCCCTACAACCGGATCGCCCTCGGACCCGGCGAGGGACTGGTGGTCACGTCGTTCGTGCAGGGGGTGGAGCCGATCCCCGTGACCAAGCTCTTCTTCGTGCGAATGCCGGAGTGACCCTGATGACTCGGGAGGAGTCCAGGGCCCTCTACGATCAGGGGCGCGAGGCGACGGCGGCCGCAGACCTCGAGGAGGCCGTGACCCTCCTCCGTCGCAGCCACCTCGTGGTTCCACACCACGAGACGCTGGAGCTGATCGGCGAGTGTCTGCCGGGCCTGGCGCGACCGGTCGAGGCGATCGCGCCCCGGAACCGGCGGGCGCTCGGGGTGACCCGAGTCCTCGGCGCCCTGATGTCCGTTCTCTTCGCGGTCGTGGGCACGCTTGCGTTGCTCGGCCCCTTCGACGCGAAGATCGCCTTCTGGAGCCGGGACGCGATCGAGAAGAGGGAGGGGAAGATCGCGTGGATCGCGGCATCGACGGTCAGCCTGGTCCTCTTCTCGGCGCTGGCCGTGGGTGAATCTCGGAACGGCCGCGACGGCCCGTCCGACTGACGAGGACCCATGGACCATCGAGTCGACCTGGACCAGGAGACCGTGATCCGGCCTCTGCTGGATCTGGTGGGCCGCGAGGTGCCCCGGGTCCGCGCGAGCTTCATCGACGTGGCGCTCTCGTGGCCCGAGCGCCACTACCTGATCGTGCCCCGGTCCGAGGGGGCGGTCTCCCAGAACGGGCCCGAGGAGGCGATCACCGTGGGCCTCGAGGCGCGGGAGGGCCCCTTTCCCGAGGACGCCGCCGACACCGGCACGGCGGGCCGAACGCCCACCGGCCTATGGGTGGCCGAGACTTTGCTCTTCTTCACCGACGAGGTGTGCTACACCGCGCGCCACCGGGCCGCCGATTCTCTACGGTTCCTCGCGAGCTGCCTGGGCTGGCTGCTGCGGGGCCGGCCCAGGGAGGCCGCCCTCTCCCTGGGGGTGGGCGCCGTCGCCGGCACCGCAGTCTCGATCTCCGAGGGAGGGGTGGGCCATCCCGACCGGATCGAGGAGCTCCGGGGATCGGGCCGCCCCGTGAACCTCGTCCAGGCCGGAGTGGTCCTCGACTTCGACGGGGCGTGCGTTCCCGCGTTCTCCGACGGCAACGGCTTCGGCTTCCCCATCGAGGAGGCGCGCCCGAGCCTGGCCTGGAGCGAGATCCGGGATCGCTTCGGCGGGCGGTACCGCTTCGTCCGGGTGGAGGGAGCGTAGCCTCGGGGCCCGCTCAGGAATCCGGCGGCCAGGGGCGGTCCACGCCCTGGAGCGCCCGCTGCTCCGGGTCGGCCATGAGGGGCTCGTCGGAGAAGAGGACGACCTGGGGACCCTCGTCGGTGATCTCCACCTGGATCTCCGCGCCGTTCTCGGAGATCTCGTAGTAGAGGACGACCTCGACCTCGTCCTCCTCCCGCCAGTACGGCTCCCCCAGCGCCGACACGAAGTCGTCCTCCGACGTGAGCTCCGAGGGCTTGTAGTCGCTGCCGGCCATGCGGATCCTGCCGGGGAAGGACAGGACCGGCTCCTTCGATGCCGTGCCCAGGAAGGCGTCGTCGCGGAGCGCGACCTGGACGCCACGGAATCGCCCGTCCTCGACGTCGAGGCTCAGGCCCTTCCGGTGGTAGTCGTACCACTTCGACTCGCTCGGCCCCAGGAAGGACAGGCGGTCGATCGGGCCGCCGAACCCGACCCCGCAGAACTCCAGGGCGTCGAGGTCCACGACGAGCAGCCGGTGCTGGGCCCGCCATTCCTCGGTGGGCCCGCGGCTGCCACGAAAGCGGTCGAAGATTCCCATTGCGCTCTCCTTCCCGGAACTCCGCGCTCCGCACCGGTGCCCGGCGGCGAGACGCGTCGGACGACCCCCGTCACCGCAGGATCGCTGCGGGATCGGTTCCGGCCGCCAGGCGGGCCGGAATCCAGGTGGCCAGGAGCGCGCTGCCCGCGATGACCGCCGCGAAGCCGGCCAGGGCCACGGGATGGCCGGGCTCCACCCCGGGGACCAGCTCCTGAAGGTGCCGGGCGAGGGGCCAGTAGGCCAGGAGCCCCAGGGCGGCCCCCCCGGCCACCGTGAGCAGGCCGCCCCCCACGATCCTTCGCACCAGCCGGCCCGCCGGAGCGCCCAGGGCCATGCGCACGCCCAGCTCGTGGCGTCGGCGCCGGACGTCGTAGAGGAGGGTGCCCGACAGCCCCGCCGCCGCCAGGAGGAGCGCCGTGCCCGCGAAGGCGCCCAGGAGAAGGGTGTAGAAGCGCTCCCGCGCCAGGGCGCTCGACATGACGTCGGTCATGGGGCGAACCGCCGAGACGATCGCCCGGGGCGCGGCCTCCTCCACGGCCCGACGCAGGGCGTCGCCGCCCGGTGCCGGCGCTCCCCGCACCGCGAAGGTGAGCCCGGAGCGCCACGTCCCCTCCCGTCGGTAGGGCACGTAGAACTCGGGCTCCACGGGCTGGTCCGCCCCCCAGTGGCGGATCCCTTCCACGATTCCCACCACGCGCAGCTCCCGGGGGCCGAAGCGCACCGCGCGGCCGACCAGCCCATCGCCCCCGGCCAGCTCCCGGGCCGCCACGTCGTTCACGACGATCGGGGTCGGGCCCTCCCGGGCCTCGGCATCGTCGAACGCCCGTCCCTCCACGAAGGTGGCACCGAGGGCCTCGAAGTAGCCCGGAGTCACCGGATGCGCCCAGATCCAGTCCATCTCCCGGTCCTCCAGCGCGAGCTCGCCCGCCCAGCAGCAGCGGCTCCCCCCCGATACCTCGTAGGGCACGGAGAATCCGGCTCCCACCGCGGCTACCCCCGCCAGGGCAGCCAGGCGGGTCCGGATCGCCTCGGCGGCGGCCGCCCGCTCCTCCTCCGGGGCGTCCCGGCCCACGTCCACCGACACCGCGGTCACGCCCGCGGGCCGGATCCCGGGCGCCACCGCCACGAGCTCCTCGAAGCCCCGCACCACGGCGAGGGAGCCGACCAGGAGGAGCGAAGCCAGGGCGGCCTCGGCGGCCACGAGCCCCCGGGAGCCCGAGGTCCGGGCGCGGCCCCGGGCGCCGCCGGACGCCAGTCGCAGGACCCGGGCCGGCGACACCGCGGCGGCTCGCCAGGCGGGGACGGCCCCGGCCAGGAGCCCCGCCGCCAGCGCCACCAGGAGCGTCGCCCCGGCCACCCGCACGTCCACCGTCACCGCCTCCAGGCGCGGGAGGTCCCCGGGCTCCAGGGCCCGGATCACGCGGACGCCCCCGTGGGCCGCCGCCAGCCCCGCGGCCCCGGCGGCGGCTCCCAGGAGGCAGGCCTCGGCGAGGAGCTGGGCCAGGAGCGAGCCCCGGCCGCCTCCCAGGGCCCGGCGCACGGCCAGCTCCCCCCGGCGCGCGGTCCCCCGGGCCAGGAGGAGGCTGGCCGCGTTGGCGCACGCCACCAGGAGGAGGAGGGACGCCCCTGCCAGGAGGACGAGGAGGGCGGTGTCCACCTCCCCGGTGGTGGCCTCCATGAGGGAGACGGGCTCGAAGGTGCGCGCGGGAGACCCGGTCTCGTCGGCGTACTGGTCGGGGTACTCCCGGGCGAATGCCTCGGCCCGGGCTCGGAGCTGCTCCCGGGCCCGCTCGAGGGTCGCGCCCCCGGCCAGGCGGCCCGCCACGGCGAAGGAGCGCTCGTGGCGGTCCAGATCCGGGTCGGTGGGGTCCACGGGGATCACCAGGTCCACGGCCCGTCGCGTCACGGCCTCCGGCGGCACGAAGTCGGGGGAGAGGACGCCCACCACCTCCACCGGCTCGCCGTCCACCCGGAGGCTCCGGCCCACCAGCCGCGGGTCCCCGCCCCACCGGCGGAGCCACGCGGCGTGGCTCACCACCCCGACTCGGCGTCCGCTCCCGAGCTCGTCGGCCGTGGGCAGGCGCCCCCGATACGCCGTGGCGCCGAAGAGGGAGAAGAAGCCGTCGCTCACCCGGGCGCCCCGGAGCTCATCGCGCCGCTCCTCCTCCAGGGTGAACGTCATCCCCGTGGCCGCGGCGAGGGTCTCGAAGGCGGGCACCGTCTCGGTCCAGTCCCGATAGTCGGGCCAGGAGTGGGAGCCGTCGGTCACCACCACGATCCGCCCGGGATCGGGGTAGGGGAGGGAGCGGAGGAGCACCCCGTCCACCACCGAGAGCATCGTGACGGTGGCGCCGATCCCCAGGGCCAGCAGCCCCACCACGGCGCCGGCGAGGGCGGGCTGGCGGTGGAGGGTCCGGGCCGCCTGGGTCCAGGGGGCTCCAAGGGACCGACCGTGCCGAGGCGAGCCACGGTCCCGACCGCGCCCGGTCCGCCGTCGAACCGCCGCCCGGGCCTCCTCCCCCGCGCCCCGGAGCGCGGCCCGGGCCAGACCCCGACCACCCCCCTCCCTCCATCCGTCCCGCAGCGTGCGCCGGAAGAGGGCCACGCTCTCCTCGCCGTGCTCCCGCCGGAATGAGCGGGGCAGCAGCCGGAGGAGGAGACGGTAGAGGACCACGGCGCCCTCCTCGCCGGGGGCCCTCATTCCAGGACGGCCCTCCCCTCTTCCAGGAGACGGGCCTCCCGGGCCACCCGGGTCAGGCGCTCGAGGCGAGCCGCCTCGGCCGCCACCACGGCTCGCCCCGTCTCGGTGAGCGAGAAGTAGCGCCGCTGCTCCAGGGGTACGTCGCCCCCGTCCTCCGGGGGCTCGGCCTCCTCCACGATCCCGTCCCGCCGGAGGCGCTTCAGGGAGCGGTAGAGGTTGGCGGGGTCCAGGGGCACCTCGTCCCCCGTCCGCTCCTCGACCGCCTTGAGGATTCCGTAGCCGTGGAGGGGGTCGTCGGCCAGGACCAGGAGGATCAGGAAGTCCCGGGGGCTCAGGGGCAGGTGCTCGAGCGCGTCCATGGCGTCACGCTACC
>JABAHQ010002216.1_pt2 | contig 58148 bp, 49 predicted proteins | sample 7062091 | NCBI WGS metagenome assembly JABAHQ01 (sample SAMN14534359, study PRJNA622989) | marine sediment metagenome | biome: marine biome [ENVO:00000428]; feature: marine pelagic biome [ENVO:01000023]; material: deep marine sediment [ENVO:00002113] | place: India: Gulf of Kutch | collected...
ATCGTGGCCGGCTCCGCCCTCTCGGTGGACATCTACCAGAGCCTGATCAACCCCCTGGCCGACGAGCGGACGAAGGTGCGGGTGGACCGCATCGGGATCGGCCTCGTGGGGGCGGCGCCGGTGATCCTCCTCCTGAGCGGCGTGGGTGAGGGCGAGCTGGTCCAGTTCATCGTGCTCCTATTCACGGCCCTCATGGCGTCGTCCTTCTTCATGCCGGTGGTGGGAGGGGTCTTCTGGCGCCGGGCGACGAAGGAGGGAGCCGCCGCCGCGATGATCGGGGGGGTGACCGCGACCTTCGCCTGGAAGGCCGTGGGCCCGGAGAGCATCGATCCGGTGCTCCCCGGGTTCCTGATCTCGGCCCTCCTCTACGCCGGAGTGAGCCTTCTCACCCCTCCCACCGACGAGGAGGCCGTAGCGCCGTATTTCGAGCGGGGCCGTTGAGGATCTCCTTCAGGAGACGGGGACCTCTTCTTCTCGCGAAGCGGGCTCCGGCGCGGAGGCCGGTCGGAAGAGCTCCTCCACCCGGCGATCCGGGTTGGCCCCGGTGGCCCGGCCCACGCCCACGTAGGCCAGGAGCGAGAGGGCGACCGCGGGGAACACCTCGTGGAGGATCTCCGAGCCGGGCACGAAGCGCCAGAAGAAGAGGACGCCCAGGCCGGCGGCGAAGGAGGCGATCACCGAAGCTCCGTTGCCCTTCCTCCACCAGAGGCCCAGGACCACGGCGGGGAAGAAGCAGGCGGCGTACATGGCGCCGGAGAGGGCTGTGAGGGTGACGATCCCCCCGGGGGGCTCCAGGGCGATGATCGCCGTGATCGTGGCGAAGAGCGCCACGTAGAGCCGGGTGTCCCGGACCGCCTTCTGCTCCGAGTCCGAGGGCTTCAGGATCCCCACGATGTCCCGCTCGCACGTGGACGCCATCACCAGGAGCACGCTGTCCAGGGACGACATGGCGGCGGCCACCATGGCCACCAGGAGGAAGGCGCCGGTTCCGGCGGAGAAGACCCCGGCGGCGGTCAGGAGCTCCGGCACCACCAGGTCGGTGTCGCCGATCCCCGGGCCCAGGACCCGGTGGGCGTAGAGGCCCACCGGCACGAGCATGAGGTAGACCACGCCGAAGACCACCGTGGACACCCAGACGCCGGTCTTGGCCGCCTGGCGGCTCTCCAGGGCGTAGAAGCGGGAGAGCTGACGGGGGTCGACGGCGAACTTGATCGTGCCGGCGAAGAGGACGCCCAGGAGGAGCGGGAAGGCCACCCCGCCGTTCCAGGTGAAGAGGTGGGACGTCTCGGGGGCCTCCCTCACCGCGGCCAGGGCGCCCAGCCCGCCGGCCGCGTTCACGGTTCCCGTGAAGAGGAGGATCGCCGCCACGAACAGGATCACGCCCTGGACGGCGTCGGTCTTGATCACCGAGATGAAGCCCCCCACCGCGGTGTAGAGCATCGTCACCACGTACACCACGGCGATCGCCCACCGGTAGGGCATCTCCAGGAAGACCTCGAGGAGGTTGCCGATCCCCTTGAAGACCGCCGTCATGTAGAAGAAGGAGGCGAAGAGGATGATCACCGCGGCGAAGACCCGGGCCGGGGTGCTCCCGAAGCGGAATCCCACGAAGTCGGGGATCGTGAGGGAATCCAGGGCCTCGGTGAAGTGGCGCAGCCGGGGAGCCACCCAGATCCAGGCGAAGAGGGAGAAGCCCACCACGAAGGGCACCAGGAGAAACCAGGGGAGGCCCCAGCCGTAGGACTGGCCGGTGAAGCCCACGAAGCTGTTGGTGCTGGAGTAGGTGGCGAAGAAGGAGAGCCCGATCACCACCCCGCCCATGGCCCGTCCGCCCACGTAGTAGTCCACGATCCCCTTGGTGCCCTTCTTCCCCTCGTAGGCGTGCCACGCCAGGAGGATCGTGTAGAGCACCAGGAGGAGGTGGACCTGCCAGTAGGTGGCCAGGTTCTCGAGGACGGCTCCGAGCATCGGATCCCTCGGGGTTCGGGTCGCGGGTCAGTCGGGGGATCCGGGAGGGGTCGCCCTCACGGGACCTCGTCGAAGAGCTCGGTCACCCGGGGCTTGGTGACCTTTCCCATGGCGTTCCGGGGGAGGGCCTCCACGGTGCGCACCCGGGTGGGCGCCTTGTAGGGGGCGAGGCGCTCCTTGGCCCAGGAGCGGAGCACATCGGCGTCCAGGGCGCCCGCCTCGGCCCCGTTCCGGAGAACCACGGCGGCGGCGACCCGCTCCCCCCACTCGGGGTCGGGGACGCCCACCACCGCGCACTCGTCCACGGACGGATGGGTCCGCAGGACCTCTTCCACCTCCAGGGCCGAGACCTTGTAGCCCCCGGTCTTGATGATGTCCACGCTCTTCCGCCCCAGGATCCGGTAGTGTCCCTCCTCCACCACCGCCACGTCCCCGGTGCGGAACCAGCCCTCCTCGGTGAACGCCTCGGCGGTGGCCTCGGGCCGGCGCCAGTACTCCCGGAAGAGGGTCGGGCCCCGGACCTGGATCTCCCCTTCCTTCCCCGGCTCCACGGGCCGCTCCTCCTCGTCCACCAGGCGCACCTCGACGCCGGGGAGGGGCGCGCCCACGTGTCCGGGCCGCCGCTCGCCCTCCAGGGGGTTCGAGAGGGCCATCCCGATCTCGGTCATTCCGTAGCGCTCCAGAAGGGTGTGACCCGTCAGCTCCCGCCATCGCTCCAGGACCCGGACCGGGAGGGCCGCCGATCCCGAGACCATGAGGCGCATCGTCCGGGCGCCGGCGGACCAGCGCTCCCGGCTCTCCGGGTCGGCGCCCTCCCATGCCGCGATGAGGCGGTGGTAGATCGTCGGCACCGCCATGAAGAGGGTGAGGTCGCCCCGGGCGAAGCGCTCCCACGTCTCCCGGGGATCGAAGCCCGGCCGGACGTCGCAGCGCGCTCCGGACCAGAGGGCGCACGAAAGCACGTTCACGATCCCGTGGACGTGATGCAGGGGCAGGACGAGGAGGATCCGGTCGTCCGCCCTCCATCCCCACGCCTCCGTCAGGGACTCGATCTGGGCTCGGAGGCTCCGGTGGGTGTGGACCACGCCCTTGGGCCGGCCCGTGGTCCCCGAGGTATAGAGCATGAGGGCGGGATCCTCCTCGGTCACGGGCGGAAGGGCCGCCCCCGGCATCCCCGCGCGGCCCGACCCGTCCTCGTCCCGCCGATCCCCGTCCGTCGCCTTTCCGCCGCCGCCCTCCGCGGCCCCGACCTCCCGGACCGGGATCCCCCGGGCCCGGCAGAGGGGCCGGAGGCCCTCGCCGGTCTCGGCCCCGACCAGGGCGAGGGCCGGCCGGGCGTCGTCCAGGACGTGCTCCAGCTCCGGCGGCGGATGGGAGACGGCCAGGGGCACCGCCATCCCGCCGGCGCGCCAGATCCCCCACTGGGCGGCCGCGTGGCGGAACCCCGGGGGAAGGAGGTACACGACGGGCCGGCCCCGCAGCCCGGGGGATCGTTCCGGTTCCCCGGAGGAGGAGACCTCCGCCGCCGCGAGCACGCGTCGGGCGAGCCCCTCGGAAGCCGTGAGGAGGCTGGGGTAGTCGAAGAGCCCCTCGGAGGCCTCCAGGGCGGCGCGGCCCCGGTGGGCGCGGGCTCGGGCCACGAGGGGCGGCTCGGATGCGGGATTCTTCGGCTGCACCTGCGGTACGGGATCCTCCCGGGGCGGTTCGCGGCTCCCCGGAGGTTTGCCCGGACCCCACCCGTTGCGCAAGATAGACCGGCGGATCGGCGCCCCCCGGGGCCGACCCTCCGGTTCCTTCCGCGGCGCCGCTCCCCGAGAAGGACGCCCTCGAGTCGGAAAAGGAGGCCTTCCGTGTCCACGCAGCGCGCTACCCGGGTCCCCGCGTTCGCCGTCGTTCCCACCGCTCTCGCCCTTCTCACGGTCCTCCGGCCGTCGCCGGTCCTCCGGGCCCAGGCGTCCGGGGCCGCGGTGGATCCGGCACGTTACGGGGCCCTGGAGTTCCGGATGGTCGGGCCCCACCGCGGCGGCCGGGTAACCGCCGTCGCCGGCGTGGCCGGCGATCCCCGCACCTACTACATGGGCTCGACGGGGGGCGGGGTGTGGAGGACCACCGACGCCGGCCTCAACTGGGAGAACGTCTCCGACGGCTTCTTCGACGCCGGCTCCATGGGGGCCCTGGCCGTGGCCCCCTCCGACGGGAACGTGATCTATGCCGGCACGGGATCGGCGTGCGTCCGGGGCAACGTCTCCACCGGGGTCGGGCTCTACCGATCCACCGACGGGGGAGAGAGCTGGCGCTTCGCCGGCCTACCCGACGCCGGCCAGATCGGACGGATCGAGGTGCACCCCGACGACCCCGACCGTCTCTGGGTGGCGGCCCTGGGCCACCCCTTCGGCCCGAACCCCGAGCGCGGGGTCTACCGCTCCATCGACGGCGGCGAAAGCTGGGAGCGGGTCCTCTTCGTCTCCGACAGCACCGGGGCGGTGGACCTCTCGCTGAATCCCGGGAACCCCCGGGTCCTCTACGCCGCCATGTGGCGGGCCGAGCGCAAGCCGTGGACGCTGTTCAGCGGGGCCCGGGAGGGGGGGATCTACAAGACGACCGACGGCGGGGAGAGCTGGACGAGGCTGGAGGAGGGGCTCCCCGACGGGCTCGTGGGGAAGATCGGGGTCTCGGTCTCCCCCGCCGACCCCTCCCGGGTCTACGCGGTCGTCGAGGCCGGGGGCGGCCAGGGCGGGGTCTACCGCTCCGACGACGCGGGCCGGAGCTGGACGCGGGTGAACGCCGACAACACCTACATCGAGCGCCCCTGGTACTACAACCACATCGACGCCGATCCCCGGGACCCGAACACGGTCTACATCAACGGGGAGGAGCTCTGGAAGTCCACGAACGGCGGGCGGACCTTCGAGGAGATCCCGACGCCCCACGGGGACAACCACGCGATCTGGCTGAACCCCGAGGACCCGGAGATCATGATCCAGGGGAACGACGGGGGCGCCAACGTCTCCCTGAACGGCGGGAGGAGCTGGTCGCCCCAGGTGAACCAGCCCACCGCCGAGTTCTACTCGGTGACCCTGGACGACGCCTTTCCCTACCGGATCTACGGGCCCCAGCAGGACAACTCCACGATCTCGGTCCCCGCGTGGACCGAGGGCTCGGGGATCACGATCCAGCGCTGGATCGCCGTCGGCGGATGCGAGACCGGGCCGATCGCCGTGCGTCCCGGCGACCCGGCGGTGATCTACGCGGGCTGCTACGGGGGCCGGCTGAATCGCTACGAGCGGGGCACGGGCCAGTTCCGCCAGATCACGCCCTACCCCGAGATCCAGCTCGGCAGGCGGATCGCCGACCTGGAGTACCGCTTCCAGTGGAACTCGCCGATCGTGGTCTCACCCCACGATCCCGACGTCCTCTACCACGCCTCCAACGTCGTCCACCGGAGCAGGAACGAGGGCCAGTCGTGGGCGGTGATCTCTCCGGACCTCACCCGGGCCGACACCACGAGGATGGGGTACGCGGGTGAGCCGATCACCCATGACATCACCGGCGTCGAGGTCTACGGCACCGTCTTCGCCCTCCGGGTCTCGCCCCACGACCCCAACGTGATCTGGGCCGGCTCCAACGACGGCCTCGTCCACGTGACGATGGACGGTGACCGGAACTGGCGGAACGTCACGCCGTCGGATCTCCCCTCCACCACCACGATCAACCGGATCGAGGTCTCGCCCCACTCGCCGGGCAAGGCGTATCTCGCCGCCTTCCGCTACCGGATGGACGACTTCCGGCCCTACCTCTTCCGGACCACCGACTACGGGCGCTCGTGGACGCGGATCGCCGACGGCACGAACGGAATCCCCGCCGACCATCCGACCCGGGTGATCCGGGAGGATCCCGGACGCGAGGGGCTCCTCTACGCCGGGACCGAGTTCGGCCTCTTCGTCTCCTTCGACGACGGCGACCGCTGGCAGAGCCTCCAGCAGAACCTCCCCCACACGCCGGTGACCGACCTGAAGGTCCAGGAGGAGCTGGACGACCTGGTGGTGGCGACCCAGGGGCGCTCGTTCTGGGTCCTGGACGACCTGGAGCCGCTCCGCGAGGTGGCGGCCGGACGAGCCACGGCCTCGGCGACCCACCTGTACCGCCCCGAGGACGCATACCGGACGCCCGGAAGCCGGCCCGACCCCGACGACGAGCTCGTCCGCGACCCGACCGGCGGCGCCCGGCTCCCGGTCTTCTGGGCGGGGGCGAACCCTCCCGCCGGGGCCCGGATCTACTACTACCTGGACCGGACGCCCGGCGAGCCCGTGGCGCTGGAGGTCCTGGACGCGGCGGGCGAAGCAGTCCGGAGCTTCCGCTCCGACGAGGAGGCGTCCGGGCTGTCCGCGGACGCGGGGATGCACCGCTTCGCCTGGGACCTGAAGTATCCCGGGGCCGACCTCGTGGAGGATGCCTCGGTCAGCGGCTTCACCGGCGGACCCACGGCGGTGCCCGGGCCCTACCGGGTCCGCCTGACCGTGGGAGACCGGATCCAGACCACCGACTTCCTGGTGCGAAAGGACCCGCGGCTGGAGGACGTGACCGTGGCCGACCTCCAGGCCCGCTTCGACCTGGTGGCGACGCTCCGGGACCGGATCACCGAGATTCATGACCACGTGCGCCGAATCCGGGATACCCGGCGGCAGGTGAGGGGGGTCGTGGAGCACCTGGCGGCTCTTCGGGACTCGGTGCCTCCGGGGATCCGGGACGCCGCCTCCGCCCTGGAGGAGCAGCTGGACGAGGCGGAGGCCCGCCTGATCCAGACCGCTCCCGGCCTGCCCGTGGCCTCCGAGCCCCGCCTCTCGAGCCGCTTCGCGTGGCTCGCCGATCAGGTGACCAGCTCGGACCATCGCCCCACCGATCAGGCCCTGGAGCGGGCCGAGGCGCTGGAGGGCGAGCTGACCCCGGTCCTCTACGAGGTGAACCGGCTCATGGAGGAGGACGTGGCCGCCTTCAACCGGCGGCTCCGGGACGCGGGGGTCCCCGCCGTCGTGGCCGGGGGCCGCTGAGGGCTCAGCGTCGGTCCGGCGGGTCCTCCCCCGAATCCCCCTCGGGGGAGGCCACGCCTTCGGTGACGAACGGCTCCTCCACCACCGAGGGCGCCGCGCCCCGCTTCGAGCGGGCCACCATTCGGGCGACCTCCTCCATGAGGGCGTCCGGGTCGATCACCACCCCGTCCTTGATCGTGTAGACCACGCCCCGGGTCCGGCGCATCTCCCCCTCGCCGTCCAGGGTCAGGGCGCCGAAGGAGTAGAGGAAGCGGAGGTTGTAGGCGGGGTTGCCGTCCACCACGACCAGGTCGGCGAGGTAACCCGGGTGGACCAGCCCCAGGGCCTCCTGGCGCAGCGTCTTCGCGCTGTTGAGGGTGGCGGCCTCGAGCACCTCCAGGTTGTGCATTCCGGACTCCCGGAGGAGCTGCAGCTCCCGGACGTTGGAGAAGCCCGGGGTGGCCCAGATGTAGTTGTCGTCGGTGCCGTAGGCGACCCGCCCGCCCCGCTTGTTGAACTCGTAGATCAGGTCTCCCCAGAGGTCGAAGGCGTCGTACCAGTACTGCTCGTCCTCGGAGCTCCAGTCGTAGTGGTAGGAGCCGTGGTAGGCGGGGTTGGGGAGGTTCCACTCGATCAGGGCCTGGTGGGTGTACTTCTCGTGCCACGGGAGGCTCTGGGCCCGGAGGATGTCCCGGTTCGCCTCGTAGACGACCCGGGTGGGGAGCATCGTCACCCCGCACTCCACCAGCCGGTCCGCCACCTCGCCCAGGAGCACGTCCTTCGCCTTGTTCTGGGCCTCGGTCCAGACCTTTCCGGCGTGGCGGAAGCGCTCCAGCTCGTCGTTGTAGTCGTAGTCGCGGGGGAAGTCCTGGACCTGCCGGGGCAGGGCCGACTCGGCGTAGCCGTAGTGGTGCTCGATCATCGTGGCTCCGGCACACGCTGCGTCCACGGCGTGGACCACGGCGTTCGTCGACGGTGGCAGGTGGATCGTCGTGATCCCTCCTGCGTCCCACACGGCCCGGGCGACGGCCTCGAAGAGGTCCCGGTCCCACGTCACCGATCCCAGGCTCACCACGTGGGCGCCCTCTTCCGCCATGCGGCGGGCGATCCGGGGCGCGTTGGCGGGGTTCTCGAGCTCCCCCCTCGGGAGGTCCAGGCCGGCGCCCCAGCGCCAGATCGGGTACATGCGGGGGGCCAGGATCTCGTTGGCGGCGCTGCGGGCCGCGTCCTCCGTGGAGAACTCCAGGCCCCGATCCGGCGCGGGAACCAGGGTGGTCACCCCGTGGGCGAGCTTCAGGTAGTAGACGTACTCGATCTCCATGGGCTCCTCCCGGAGGTGCATGTGGAGATCGATCATGCCCGGCATGACGTACATGCCGGAGGCGTCGATCACCCGGTCCCCGGTCATGCGGTCCGTCTCCCTCCTGCGCTCGGCCGTGACCGGATCGAAGGGCACCATGTCGGTGATCCGGTTTCCCTCGATCAGGATGTCGTAGGGTCCCGACGGGGGGCCACCGTGGCCGGGCAGGACCATCGCCTCCCGGATCACCAGGCGGTCGTAGGGACCCTCGGCCAGCTCGCCGAAGGTCCGGGTCTGCACCGGCGGATCCTTCACCGCCGAGACGGCCTGGACGGCCGGGCTGGCCTGGGGCGTCGCCGGCGTCGGGACGAGGCAGAGGGCTGGGAGGGCGGCGGCGAACGAGATCAGCGAGGTGCGGCGCATCGGTCGGCCTCCGGAGGGGTTCGACGGCACCGGGACGGCGAAGCGGTCCCGGCCCGGGCCGGACAAGGTGGGAGCGCCGGGCGCGGGTGGCAACGGGCGCGGCCGAGACCCGGACGAGGCCGGGCCGGAGGTGCTGGCGCCCCCGGGGACCGATCGCTCATCTTCCTGTCGGGTCTCCGGCGTGGGCTTTCGGTCAGGTCGCCGGATCGGTCCGGTCCGTTCACCATTTCCCCGGGGGGTCGTCATGGACGCAGCCGGTTCGCGCTCGCTCACCGGTCGCATGGTCGGGGCGGCGTTGTTGAAGCTGGACACCTACGAGGAGGTGGAGGCCGACCGCCGGGCCACCGGGCAAGCGGCGGCGGTGGTGGCGATGGCGGCGGCCGCCCAGGGCGTGGGCGTCTCGGGCGGGGGGCTGGCCGGGATCGTGGGGGGGGTGGCGGCGACCCTGGCGGGCTGGGGCCTTTGGGCGGGCGTGACCTATCTGGTGGGCGACAAGCTCTTCGGGGGCACGGCCACCTGGGGCGAGCTCCTGCGCACCCTGGGCTTCGCCCACGCCCCGTCGCTCCTCCTGGTGCTGGCGGTGGTGCCGGTCCTGGGGTGGGGCGTCCGGGCCGTGGTCGGGATCTGGATGCTGGTGGCCGGGTTCATCGCGATCCGCCAGGCCCTGGACTTCGGCAACGGGAAGACCTTCCTCACCGTCCTGGTGGGTTGGGTGCTCGTGGCGGTGCTCTACGCGCTGGTGGGGGTCGGGCCGTAGCGCGCTACCTCGGCCCCAGCAGCGCGCTGTCGGCGTAGATCCAGTCGCCGAACTCCGAGGCGTCGTCGTTCCCGGCGTTCGCCGCCACGTGGAAGACCACGGGAGCGGAGGGGGAGGGAGGGGTGCTCCATAGGAAGGTCCAGCGGATCTCTCCCGGCCGGCCGGGCACGGTGCCCCGGTCCGTGTGCTGGAGGTAGAGGACGTCCCCGCCCTCGGCGCCCTCCTGGATCCGGAGGCCCTCCTCCTCCACCCGGAAGCTCCCGGCCTGTCCGCCCCGATGGGGGCCCTCGGCGTAGCGGGCCGTGAGCTGGAAGCCGCCCCGGACCAGGGCCGAATCCCGGAGCACGACGTCGAGGGGCAGGGGCGGGCCCCCGACGGGAAGGACCGCGGGAAGCCCCTCCAGCCGGAGCGACCCTCCTCCCTCGTTCAGCCCCCCGTCGAAGTGGCACGCCCGACACGTGGGCTCACCGAAGCCGCCGGTGTGGCCGGGGGGCGGGCCCTCGGCGTAGCGAAGCGTCCCGGGCGCCGCGGCGCCGGCCAGGGCAACGGCGCCCAGGGCCAGGGCGCAGCACAGCGCGGCGAGCCCCCCCGGCGACCGGGTGGCTGTCGACCCGCCGGGCGTCAGGGGACCCGCGCCCGGCCGATCGTGTTGGTGTCGGCGCCGAACCAGATCGAGCTCCGCCCGGGATCATAGTACATGTGGCGGACCGTGCCGCCCCCGCTGGGCACCTGGGTCTCGCCGAAGAACGCCTCCTCCGAGGGGTCGAAGCCCACGAACACGTTGGGCGAGACGCCCGTCTCCACGAACCAGATCCGGTCGTCGCTGTCCACGGCCATCCCGTAGGGCCGGGACTCCCCGCCGCTGGGCGCGCGCCACTCCTCGAAGCCGCCCGTGCCGGGGTCGTAGGCGCCCAGGTAGCCCATGGCGTAGTCCACGTACCAGATCCGGCCGTCGGAGGTGCGGTCGATCCGGCGGGGGCGGGCGTCGTCCCGGGGCAGCTCGACCTCCCGGTACTCGAAGGTCTCGGGATCGACGGTGCCCAGCTTGTTCGTCCCGAGCTGGGCGATCCACGGCCGGCCGTCGGGATCCACGATGATCCCGTAGGGTCGGGCCCGGGGCGTGGGGACCTCCACGAGGCGGATCTCCTCGGTCTCGGTGTCCAGGTGGCCCACGTGGTTGGCGCCCTGGGCGGTGAACCAGATGTCGCCGTCCACGTCGAAGACCAGGGTGTGGGGATCCCGCACGTCGGTGGCGATCCTGTGGATCTCGCCGGTCTCCGGGTCGAGCCTGCCGATGTGGGCCGCCCGATTGCCCGCGTACCACACGGTCCCGTCGTCGTCGACGATCAGGTTGTGGGGCCCCGTGCCGTCGTCGAGGTCGTGGCGCCGGAACTCACCGCTGTTCGGGTCCAGGACGGCCAGGTAGTCGCCGCGCTGCCCGACGAACCAGACCCGCCCGTCGGGGGCCACGTAGGGGTCCCTGGGCCGGGTGTCCTCCCAGGGCACGTCCCACTCGTCGATGTCGATCGGGAGGGGAGCGGCGGCGGGCGCGGGAACGCTCACAGGGACGGGGGCGCCCTCGAGCGCGGACCGGAAGGAGACGTCCTCCCCGGGGATCGTCGCGTTCGGGAGGGTGATCCAGCCGACGGGGGCGAGGCTCAGGAGCACGAGCGTGGCGCGAATCATCGCGTTCTCCTCCTTTCGATGGACGGCGGGCCGACGGCGTCGCGGCCGCCCGGGTCTCGGGAAGGAAGGGTCGGTCCGGCTTCACCATCACGGACACGCCTTCTCCCCCTCGCGTTGAGGACCCGGGCGCGGCCCGTCCCTCGGCGGAGCGGGCCAGGTCGAGTTCTTGACGACGTCGGGGCGGTCCCGGACCTTGAGCCCTGGGAGCGCCGCAGGTCGGCAGGCCCGGGACCTCCCGCGTCGATACCGACCCGCCGGCGGTCCGTTCCGGCGCGGCCCCTTCCGCAGGAGACCGTCACCGATGATGGATTTCGGCTGGAATCCCTCCTTCTGGGCCTCCCTCAGGCCCTTCGGGCTGGGCGAGGAGAAGCCCCACCACTACCGCGACATGCTGCGGGTCGTCCTGGAGAACCGGGGCGAGCTCCCGTTCGCCTGGCGGATCCTGAAGGAGGGGGTGTGCGACGGGTGCGCCCTGGGCACCACGGGGATGCGCGATCACACGCTGGACGGCGTCCACCTCTGCTCGATCCGCCTGGAGCTCCTGAAGCTGAACACCATGGGCGCCCTCGATCCGTCCCGCCTCGAGGATCTCTCGGGCCTCGACGACCTCACCGACGCCGAGCTTCGCGACCTGGGCCGCCTCCCGTATCCCATGGTCCGGCGGAAGGGCGACGGTGGCTTCACCCGCGTCTCCTGGGACGAAGCCCTCGACCTCCTCGCGGGCCGTCTCCGGGAGACGGACCCCCGCAGGCTCGCCTTCTATCTCACCTCCCGGGGGATCACCAACGAGGTCTACTACGCGGTCCAGAAGGCGGCCCGCTTCCTGGGGACCAACAACGTCGACAACTCGGCCCGGATCTGCCACGCGCCCAGCACCACCACCATGGCCCGCTCCCTGGGCGCGGCGGCTTCGACCTGCTCCTACGCCGACTGGCTCGGCACGGACCTGCTGGTCTTCATCGGCACCGACATGCCGAACAACCAGCCCGTGGCCACGAAGTACGTCTACCGGGCGAAGGAGCGGGGCACGAAGGTCGTCATGGTGAACCCCCTCCGGGAGCCGGGCCTGGAGCGCTACTGGATCCCGTCGATCCTGGACAGCGCCCTCTTCGGCACCCGGCTCACCGACCGCTTCTACCAGATCCACCAGGGCGGGGACGTGGCCTTTCTGAACGGCGTGCTCAAGCGCTGCGCGGAGGAGGACCGGCTGGACCGGGAGTTCATGGATGCACACACCACGGGGTTCGACGAGGTGGAGGCGGCGCTGGCGGAGCAGACGTGGGCGGACCTGGAGCGCTTCAGCGGGGCGAGGCGGGAGGAGATGGCGGAGCTGGCCCGCATGGTCGGCGAGGCCCGGAGCGCCGTCTTCGTCTGGAGCATGGGGATCACCCAGCACCGCTTCGGCGTGGAGAACGTCCAGGCGATCGTCAACCTGGCCCTGGCCCGGGGATTCGTGGGCCGGGAGAAGTGCGGCCTCATGCCGATCCGGGGACACTCGGGCGTCCAGGGCGGCGCGGAGGTGGGCGCGGTGCCGTGGAAGTACCCGGGCGGGGTCCCCGTGGGGGAGGAGGGGGCGGCCCGCTTCGAGGAGCTCTGGGGATTCGAGGTTCCGCCCTGGCGCGGTCTCTCGGCCGTGGAGACGATCGAGGAGGCCCACGACGGAGGGATCGACGCCCTCTGGGCGATCGGCGGGGACTATCTGAGCACCCTCCCCGAGCCCGACTACTGCCGGGAGGCCTTGGAGCGGGTGCCCCTCCGGGTCCACCAGGACATCGTCCTCGCCCGCCAGATGCTCGTGGACCCGGCGGACACGGTGGTGCTGCTGCCGGCCACCACCCGCTACGAGCAGCCGGGAGGGGGCACGGAGACCACCACCGAGCGGCGCATCTACTTCAGCCCGGAGATCCCCGGGCGCCGGATCGGCGAGGCCCGGTCCGAGTGGGAGGTGGTGACCGCGGTGGCCGCCCGGGCCCGCCCGGACGCCGCCGACCGGATCCGGTTCCAGGACGCCCCCCGGATCCGGGAGGAGATCGCCCGGGCGGTGCCCTTCTACGACGGCATCCAGGAGCTGGAGAAGGCCGGCGACCAGATCCAGTGGGGCGGGCCTCGCCTGTGCGAGGGGGGCCGCTTCCCGACCGAGGACGGACGGGCCCGATTCCACGCGGTCTCGCCGCCCGAGCTCGACCTGCCCGAGGGATGGTTCCATCTGAGCACCCGGCGCGGCAAGCAGTTCAACTCGATCGTACAGGCCGAGACCGACCCCCTCACCGGTGCCGGGCGCGACGCGGTCTTCATGGCCGAAGCGGACGCCCGGCGCTGCGGCCTGGACGAGGGGGACCCGGTGCGACTCGTCTCGGACGCGGGCGAGCTCCAGGGCCGGGTCCGCCTCGCCGACGTGAAGGAGGGCAACCTCCAGGTCCATTGGCCCGAGGGAAACGTCCTCATCCAGAGGGGGATCCGGGAGCCCCGCTGCGGGATCCCCGACTACACGGCCCGGGTGCGCCTGGAGCCGATCTCCGGCCGCGGATCCGTGGAGGACGGCGCGGGGGCGGATCGGGAGAGGGCCGCGTCCCCGCCGGGGGTCCGCCCGCCGCGGCGGGCTGAGCGGTGCTGAGGCCGGGAAAGCCCGTCGAGACCGTCCCGGTCCGGCGCGTCCGGGACGGGGAAGCCGAGGAGGGCTCCGATCCGGTCACCGTGGAGGAGCCCCTGGAGATCCGGGTCCGCTGCATGGAGGACGGCCGGAGCGTCACCCGGAGCGTGGCGGTCACCATGCGCACCCCCGGCCACGACTTCGAGCTCGCCGCGGGCTTCCTCTTCTCCGAGGGGCTCGTCTCGCGTCGGGAGGAGATCGGGGAGATCGCCTATTGCCAGGAGGTGGGGGAGCAGGAGTACAACATCGTCACCGTGCGCCTCCGCTCCTTCGCCGCCTTCGACCCCTCCCTCCTGGACCGCAACTTCTACATGACCTCGAGCTGCGGAGTCTGCGGAAAGGCCTCCCTCGACGCCGTGGAGGTGAAGGGATGCGCCCCACTCCCTCGGGGCGACCTCACCCTGGCGTCCGAGGTCGTCCCGCTCCTCCCCGATCGGCTCCTCGAGGCCCAGGACGTCTTCGGGCGCACCGGGGGGATCCACGCCGCGGGGCTCTTCGACGCCGGCGGGGAGCTCCGGGAGGTGCGGGAGGACGTGGGACGCCACAACGCCGTGGACAAGGTGGTGGGACGGTCGCTCCTCGGGCGTGCGCTCCCCGCGTCGGAGAACGTCCTGGNNGCCACAACGCCGTGGACAAGGTGGTGGGGTCCGCGTTCCTGGCCGGGCGCCTCCCCCTGGCGGACCGGATCCTCGTGGTGAGCGGGCGCGCGTCCTTCGAGATCCTCCAGAAGGCGCTGATGGTAGGGATCCCCGTCGTGGTGGCGGTGGGGGCTCCCTCCACCCTCGCCGTAGACTTGGCTCGCCGCTTCGAGATGACCCTCCTGGGCTTCGCCCGGGACGGGGGGTTCAACGTGTACGCCGGAAAGGAGCGGGTCGGCGGGTGAGCGCTGCCGGTCGGTCCCGACCGCGGTCTCCCCGCCGGCCACGGCGTCCCCTGGGAGCGGTCCTGGTCGGGGGCGGGAGCCGCCGCTACGGGAGCCCCAAGGCCCTGGCCCCCCTGGGGGACGTCCCGATGGCGGTCCGGGTGGTCCGGGCCCTCCGGCCCCACGCGGATCCGGTGGTCCTGGTCGGCGCCGACGAGGCGCTGGCCGCCGAGCTCGGGGTCCAGGGGATCGCCGACCTCCGGCCCGGGGCGGGACCCCTGGCCGGGCTCGAGGCGGCCCTGGAGCGGGCCCGGGCCCTCGGTCGGGAGGGGGCGCTCGTGGTGGCCTGCGACCTTCCTCTCGTGACCGCGGAGCTCTTCGCCGCCCTCCTGGCCCGGGCCGGGGAGCCGTCGGAAGAGGGAGAAGAGGGAGTCCCCCACGCCGTGCTCCCGGAGAGCGGCGGTCCGGTGGGGATCGAGCCCCTCTGCGCCTGGTACGCCCCGGGGGCGCTGGAGCCGGTGCGCGCGCTCCTGGACCGGGGAAAGCGCTCCATGGAGGGGGCCGTGGCCGGGCTCCGGCTGCGCCGGCTCGCCGTCGAGGCGGTGGAGGCGGTGGGCCCGCCCGACGAGCTCTTCCTCAACGTGAACACCCCGGAGGAGCGGCGCAGGGCAGAGGCGATCCTGGGCCGCCTGGAGGAGGCGGGGGCGTGAACCGTGGTGCTCCACCCGGCTCGGTGGGGAAGCCGGGGCGATGAGCGGGCCGGTACGGCCTCCCCCGATCCTCTGCGTGGTGGGGAAGAAGGACTCGGGGAAGACGACGCTGGTGGTGGGCCTGGTGGCCGAGCTGGTGGGGCGAGGCCGGCGGGTGATGACGATCAAGCACGGACACGGGTTCGAGCTGGATCGGGAAGGGACGGACTCGTGGCGGCATCGCCACGAGGGCGGCGCGCTCCGGGTGGCCCTGGCGGGACCGGACCAGATGGCGGTCCAGGGCGGTTGGGGTCCCGAGGGGGAGCCCGGGCCCGAGGAGATCGCCGCCCGCTTCCTCGACGACGCGGAGCTGGTGGTGGCCGAGGGCTACAAGGGGGCGACGCTTCCCAAGGTCGAGGTCCACCGCGCCGGCCGCCACGCGTCTCCGGTCTACGCCCCCGACGCTCCGGACGCCGCTCTCTTCGTCGCCTTCGTCACGGACCGGCCCGACGTGGAACTCCCCCTTCCGGTCTTCGACCTGACCGATCCGGAGCTGATTCCGAAGCTCACCGACCTGGTGGAGGCGTCGCTTCTGGGGGGTCGCTGAAGGAGCATCACCCCATGGGATCCGGGGCGAGGTCGGGGTGCTCCCGGAGGAAGCGGACGAGGCGGTGGACGTACTGGGCGAACGGGGGGACGCGGATCCCCGTCTCGGCGAGGCCCTCTCGGGCGTGGGAGACGTCGTAGTGGGTGGGGTGGGAGAAGTAGTCCAGGGCCTGGCGGGGGATGCCGATCCACCGCTCCAGGCCGGGGATCCCGGCCAGGAGGCCCCTGGCCAGCCCCGTCGGGAGGCGGATCCGGAGGACCGGCTTTCCCACGGCCCCGATCAGCGCCTCCAGGGCCTCGCCCAGGGTCGGGGGGTCCGGGTCGGCGAGCTGGTAGCACCGTCCCCGGGCCGCGTTCCCGGACGAGAGGTGGGCGATGGCGTCCACGACGAAGTCTCTGGGCACCACGTTGACCCGGGTGGCCTCCGGGTCGCCCACCACCGGGAGAACGGCGACCCCGGGCTGCCGGAGGAGAAAACGGACGACGAAGTAGGGCCCGTCCGTCTTCTGGGTGGCCCCGGTCCCGCTGTCGCCGACCACCATGGCGGGTCGGTAGATCGTGGCGGGGAGACCCGCCTCCATGCGCTCCCTCACCGCGACCTCAGCCCTGTGCTTCGTCTCCTCGTACGCGTTGTTGAACGGCCCGACCTCGTGGAGCTGGTCCTCCCGAAACCTCCCGGGGTAGCGCCCGCTCACGTAGCAGGTGCTCACGTAGTGGAGCCCCCGAAGGCGCCTGCACCGGCCCGCGAGTTCCAGGACCCGCTCCGTGCCCTCGACGTTCACCCGGTGGAGCCGGTCCCTCGAACCCGCGACGTCGTAGAGGGCCGCCAGGTGGTGGATCTCCACCACCCGGTCCGGATCCAGGGCGCCCGTCTCCAGGCCCAGCCCCCGCGCGGTCAGGTCGCCGCGGAGGAGGCGGACCCGCCCGCCGAGGGCCGGATCCCGGTCTTCGATCTCGTCCAGTCGGCGCCGCGCCTCGGGGAGGTGGGCGTCCGGCACGAGAGCGGCAGCCTCGAGCCCGGGCCTCCGCGCCAGGAGGCGAGGGAGGAGGGCCGAGCCGAGGAATCCCGGAAAGCCGGTGAAGAAGAAAGTGTCCGTCACGGTCGATTGCTGCCTGGACGCCGAAAGTCGGAGGGTCCGCCGGCCGGGTCAAGCGGCCGTGGGAGACCCGGCGTCGCCGGGGTGACCGCCCGACGACGGGAGAATCCCCGGCCCTGACGGGTATCCCTCCGGCGTCGAGATCCGAGTCCCGAGAAGGGAGGATACCCTGGAGCGGGTGCTGGTCGCCGGGTGCGGATACGTGGGCTGCGCCCTGGCCCGGGAGCTCGCCGACGAGGGCCGCACGGTCTGGGGGCTTCGGCGAAGCCCCGAGGGACTCCCGGAGGGGGTCCTGCCCCTGGCTGCCGACCTGAGCCGCCCCCACACGCTGGAGGGGCTTCCCGGGGCCGTGGACGCGGTCGTCTACTGCGCCTCGGCCGACACCTCCAGGGAAGCGGCGTACCGGACGGCGTACGTCGAGGGCCCGGGAAACCTGCTCGACGCCCTCCGGCGGGGGGGAGCGGCGCCCCGGCGCCTCCTCTTCGTCTCGAGCACCGCGGTCTACGGCCAGGAAGACGGCTCGTGGGTGGACGAGAATTCCCCCACCCGCCCCACCGATTTCCGCGGACGGGTGCTCCTGGAGGGCGAGGCCCTCGTCGGAGATTGGGAGGAAACGGGGATCGTCGTCCGCTTCGGCGGAATCTACGGCCCGGGCCGCACCCGGCTCGTGGAGCGGGTGAGGAGCGGAGATGCGCGCTGCTCCCGAGGCGAGCCCCGCTACTCCAACCGGATCCACCGGGACGACTGCGCCGGGGTGCTCCGACACCTCCTGGACCGGCCCGATCCCCGGAGCCTCTACCTGGGCGTCGACCGGGAACCCGCGGAGCGCTGCGAGGTGCTCCGATGGCTGGCCCGCCGTCTCGGCGTCCCCGAGCCGCCGGTGGTCGAGGAAGAGAGGGAGGGGAGGCGGCGCTCGAACAAGCGCTGCTCCAGCGACCGTCTGGCGGGGGAGGGGTACCGCTTCCGCTATCCCACCTACCGCGAGGGATACGGCGACCTCCTGGCCGGGGAGGGAGCCGGACCCCTACCTTGAGCCCGGCATGATCCGCGCCCCCAGCGACCCCACAGCCCCGAATTCGGGAGGCCCGGGACCCGACGGGGGGGGACGGCGCCCGTGGTACGTCTGGATCCTCGTCGTCTTCGTCGTCCTCTCCCTTCTGGCCCTGGCGGCGGTGCCCGTCTATCATGCCCGCCGCATCGGCGCGGTGGAGCGACAGCTCTCGGCGGTCCTCGAGCCGGCCCGGACGCTCTCCTCGGAGCTCGAGCTCGCCCAGGCCGAGCAGATGGCGGCGCTCCAGGCGTTCATCCTCTCGGGCGAGGGGCGTTTCCGGCAGGCCTACCGGTCGGCCCGGGCCGCCGAGGAGGCGGTCTACGACTCCCTCTACGCCCTGGCCGGCGAGATGGAGCTGGTGGTGCGGGAGCGAATGGTGGGGCTGTGGAGCCTCTCCTTTCGTTGGCACGTGAACCACGGGCCGATCGTGAACGAGGAGGTGAGCCGGGAGCGCTTCCGGTCCCTCCTTCCCGAGGAGCAGCGCCTCTACGACGAGATCCGGCGGGCCGCCCGGGGTCTCGAGGCGTCGATCGAGGAGGAGAGCCAGCTCGCCCGGGGACGGATCGAACGGCTCCGGACCCGGCAGATCCGTGTGACCGCGGGCCTGGTGGTCCTGGCCCTGGTGGCGACCCTGGCCGTGGGCCTCCTGGGGCGCAGGCTCGGCGTGCTGGCCAGGGAGTCCGACGCCCGCAGGCAGGACGCGGTCCGGGCCCGGCGGGAGGTGGACGCCGTGCTCTCCGCCACGGGGGAGGGGGTGCTGGGGATCGACCTGGAGGGCCGATGCACCTTCCTGAATCGGGCCGGGTCGGAGCTCCTGGGGGTGCCGACCCGGCGGCTCATGGGCCAGGAGGTCCACGAGCGGATCCACCACAGCCGGGCGGACGGCACCCCGCTTCCTGCTTCCGAGTGTCCGGTCCTGCGCATCCGCGATACCGGGGAGGGCGTGCGCCTCGCCGACGAGCGGCTCCACCGGCCCGACGGGAGCTCCTTCCCCGCCCAGATCTCGGCCCGGCCCATGGTGGACGGGCTCGAGGTGAAGGGCGTCGTGATCACCTTCACCGATCTCTCGGAGATCCGGGAGACCGAGGAGGCCCTCCGCAGGGCGGTCCGGGCCCGGGACGAGGTGGTTGCGGTGGTCTCCCACGACCTCCGGGGTCCCCTGGGAACGATCTCCGCCGCCTCGGAGCTGCTCCTGGAGGTGGATCTGCCGGGGGAGAAGCGGCGCGAGCACCTCGGCGCGATCCGCCGGTCCGCGGATCGGATGAATCGGCTGATCCGGGATCTCCTGGACGTGGCGCGGATCGAGGCCGGAGGCCTTTCCGTGGATCCGGAGCCCACCGCCGTGGACGACCTCGTCCGGGAGGCCGTGGAGATCGCCCGTCCCCGGGCTCGGGACCGGGAGATCGCCGTGGAGGCCCGGGTCCCCGAGGGGCTGCCCCTGGTCCGGGCCGACCGGGACCGGATCCTCCAGGTCCTCTCCAACCTCCTGGGAAACGCCCTCAAGTTCACCCCGCCGGGCGGAGCGGTGCGGGTGGAGGCGGCGTGCCGGAACGGGGAGGTGACGCTGGAGGTGGTCGACACGGGACCCGGGATCGCGCCCGGGGACCAGGAGCATCTCTTCGAGCGATTCTGGCAGGTGGAGCGCAGCGACCGGGGTGGGGCGGGGCTGGGGCTGGCGATCGTGAAGGGGATCGTCGAGGCCCACGGCGGCCGGGTCTGGGTGGAGAGCGAGCCGGGGAAGGGAAGCCGCTTCGGCTTCACCCTTCCCGCGGACCGCTGAGGGCCCCCCCGCTCTCCGGGCGAGCTCCGCCCGGGGATGATCGCTCGAGCTGGGCGCCGGGGCCCTCAGAGGCCCCGACTCCACTCCAGGAGCCGCTCCACCTGGTTCGTCGTGATCCGGCTCACTCCCGCGCCCACGAGGCGATGGGCGTGGATCGGGTCGTCCACGGTCCAGACCGCCACCTCCACGCCCCGCCCCCGGGCCCGGGACACGAGCTCCGGGTCCTCCAGGGCGAGCCCGGCCTCGAGGTCCACGATCGCCCGGGCGTCGCCGGCCGCCCGCTCCAGGGCCCCGTCGAAGCGCTCCGCCTCCTCCACGATGTAGCCGATCCCGACCGCGGGGTCCCGGCGGGCGATTCGCTCCAGGGCGATCCAGTCCATGGAGATGAAGACCGTCCGCTCCGCGGGGGAGGCCGCTCGGGCGATCTCCAGGATCCGGTCCACGTCCTCGAGCTCCCGGTACCCCTTCACCTCCGGGTAGATGTGCTCGACCTCTCCGTCTACGAGCTCCAGGGCCTCGGCCAGGCTGGGAATCGGCTCTCCGGCGAAGGCTTCCGAGAACCAGGCGCCCGCGTCCAGGGCCCGGAGGTCCTCCAGGGTCCGGCTCGCCACGGGCCCTTCGCCGGTGGAGGTGCGTTCCAGCTCCGCGTCGTGGAAAAGGACGGGGGTTCCATCCCCCGCGCTCCGGACGTCGAACTCCACGGCGTCGGCGCCGGCGTCCAGAGCCGCCCGGAGGGCGGCGAGTGTGTTTTCGGGGGCGGCGGCGCTGTAGCCTCGATGGGCGATGATCTCGGGCGGGCTCGGAGCGCGGAGATCGCTCACTCCTCCCCGTCACCCGCGCGGAGGCGGGACTGGAACTCGGAGACTTCCTCGAGGTGCCGGACCGTGGACTCCATCGACTCCACCTGCTGCTCCAGGAGCCCGACCCGCCGCTCCAGGATGCGGATCGTCTCCTCCGCGCCCTTGGACTCGAAGAACTTGCTCAGGGCCTCCACCGTGGGCTTCAGGGCGAATCGGGCCGTGAGCCCCAGGATCGGGATCAGGATGATCGAGATTCCCATGACGATGGCGACGATCTCGGTGAGATCGACGGGCATGACCTGCATGGAGATGCGCTCCGGCTGGATGGGGGAGGTCGGGAGGGCCGGCTCCCGGTGTTCTCCTCCCGGCAGCCGCGCCGCCGCCCGTGGCCTGCGTCGCTGGAGACGATGGTGCTTCCCGGCGGGGTCGGGGTCAAGGACCGACGGGACGCCGGGAGGACCCCGGGCGCCCGTCGTCCGGCGCCGGCGACCGACGGGGCCCGGATCCCGGGGGGATTCCAACCTCGGGCGTCCTTCCCCCGTCCAACGGTTCGAATCGGAGGGGCGGGCACGAGGCCGGCGCGGAGGCGCCTGGCGGTTCGGGCGGACGCGACTCGGAGGTTGGCGATCGAAGCGGCGCGGGTGACTGAGAGCACCGAACTCCAGGACGTGGCGCGGGCCCGGGAGGGGGACCCCCGGGCGTTCGAGCGGCTGTACCGGGAGCACGTGGCCCGGATTCACAGCCTGGCCCGCCGGATGGCGGGGCCCGAATCGGCCGACGACCTGACCCAGGAGGTCTTCATCCGGGCGTGGCGGAAGCTGCACACGTTCCGGGGAGATGCCCGCTTCGGAACGTGGCTCTACCGGCTGGCCACGAACCTGATCCTGAGCCGCCGCACGACGATCCGGCGACGCCAGGCCCGCAAGGTGGCCGCCGACGAGAGGCTGGAGGGGATGAGCGGCCGGGAGGCCACCCCCGGGCTCGCCGTCGACTTCGAGACCGCGATCGGGCGGCTTCCGGACGGGGCCCGGCAGGTGTTCGTCCTCTACGACGTGGAAGGCTATACCCACGGCGAGATCGCGGAGATGATGGAGATCAGCACGGGCACGTCCAAGTCCCAGCTCCACAGGGCCCGCATGCGCCTGCGGGAGGAGCTGCGGTGAGGATCCGGGGCGGGACCGGACGACCGGGAGCGAATCGGTGCAACGGAGGCACGGCACGATGATGGAATGTCACTCTCCCTGGCGGGATCGGCTGTCCGAGTATCTGGAAGGCGACCTCTCCGGTGAGGAGCGGGGCCGGTTGGAGGACCACCTCCGGACCTGCGCCGGGTGCGCCCGGACCCTGGAAGAGCTCGAGGCCGTGGTGCGGCGGGCCCGGACGCTGGAGCACCGTCCGCCGCCTCGGGATCTCTGGCCCGGGATCGAGGCGGCCCTCGGCAGGGCGAACGACGCCGAGGTGGCGGAGACGGTCCCCGGGCGGCGGAGCGCAGGGAAGGGGTCCGGGGCCGGACGGCGGTGGGCGTGGGGACGGTCCGTCCGGATCACTCTGCCGCAGCTCGCGGCCGCCGCCCTCGCGGTGATGCTCATCTCCGGGGGAGGGGCGTGGGTGTTGGCGCGCCAGGGTCCGATCGCAGGCGGGCCCGGCGCGTCGGCTCCGGAGGCGGTGGCCCGTACCGTCGGCGTGGGCGCGGGGGTGCCCGACCGCATCGCGCCGGAGCTGGCCGAGCTGGAGCGGGCGCTGGACGCGGTGCGGGACGACCTGGATCCCGCCACCCGCCGGGTGCTGGAGAAGAACCTGGATCTGATCGATCGGGCGATCGCCGACTCGCGGCGAGCCCTGGAGCTGGATCCCGCGAATCCATTCCTCGAGCGCCATCTGGAGGGGGCCTACCAGCGCAAGCTGGAGTATCTCCGCCAGGCGGCGTCGGTGGCGGAGTGGAGCAGCTGAGAGATGATCACACCCGCGCTCCTCGTCGTGCTTCTCGGGGCCTCGCCCGCGTCCGGGCCGGCTGCCGCGGGCCCGAGACCGCCCCTGCTCCCCGTCGCCGCGGCGTGGGCGGGCGCCCCCGGGGAGCGGCCCGGGGCCCTCCTCGACGCCGCGGCCCGGGACACGGTGGTTCCCCTCGCCCGGGGGGACCGTGTGCTGATCGAAAACCCGGCCGGGGACCTTCTCGTAGGGACGTGGGAGCGGTCGTCCCTGTCGGTGGAGTCGGCCTCCCGCGAGACGGTCTCCGTGGACGTGGTGCGGACCGACGGCGGGGTCCGGGTCCGGATCCGGGAGCGGAAGGGGCGGTCCTGGAGCGGGGTCCTCCGGATCACGCTCCCGACGTGGGCCGCCCTGGAGGCCCGGGGCCGGGAGGGCGAGGTGACGGTGCAAGGAGTCCGGGGCGGGGTCGTGGTCCGGACGATGGACGGCCCGGTGCGCCTGAGGGACGTGGCCGGGGGCATCCGGGTGCGTACGGTGGAGGGCTCGGTCCTCGTGGACGGAGTCGAGGGTGAGGTGGAGATCCGGGGCGTGGACGAGGGCGTTCGGGTCTTCCGGGCCCGAGCACCGTCGGTCACCGTCCATACGGTGGACGGAGACGTGATCCTGGAGGACGTGGAGGCGAGGGGCGTGGACGTGAGCACGGTGGACGGGGACCTGGTCTTCTCCGGTCCCCTGCGGGCCGACGGTGTCTACCGCCTGGTCACCCACGACGGCGACGTGACCGTGACGATTCCGGGCTCCCCCGACGCCCGGGTGACGGTGTCGACGTTCGACGGGACCTTCGATTCCGACTTTCCCGTGGTGGTGGAGCGCTTCCGGGGCGGTGAGCTGTTGAGCTTCACCCTGGGGCAGGGAGGGGCCGAGCTCCAGCTCGAGGCCTTCGACGGAGAGATCCGGCTACGCCGCGGTGGGTGAGGGTGGCGCGACACGCGGGAACGATCACGAATCTGAGCCTGGAGGCGACGATGGGAGGGATGACGACGACGATGGCGACGATCTCGCTGGTGCTGGCGGCGGGTACCGTCGGCCCCGCGGCGGCCCAGGACACCGAGGATTTCGAGTGGGAGGGACGGCTCGAGGCGGGAGAGACCCTCGAGGTGAAGGGGGTGAACGGCCGGGTCGAAGCGGAGCCGGCCGAGGGCGGGACGGCCGTGGTCCGGGCCGAGAAGCGCGGGGACCGGAGCGACCCCCGGGAGGTGCGGATCGAGGTCGTCGAGCACGCCGATGGAGTGACGATCTGCGCGGTCTATCCCCATCCCCGCAGGGAGAACCGATGTGAGGCCGGGAGGGACTGGAGCAGCAGCGTGGACGATAACGACGTCCGCGTGGACTTCTCGGTGCGCGTCCCCCCGGGTGTGCGCTTCCACGGGAGCACGGTGAACGGGGACGTGGAGATCCGGGAGCTGGACGCCGACGTGGACGCCCGCACGGTGAACGGAGGGGTGGAGGTCTCCACCCGGGGGATGGCCGAGGCGAGCACGGTGAACGGGTCGATCCGAGCGGCGATGGGGCGGGCCCCCGACCGACCCGTGAAGTTCAGGACCGTGAACGGGACGATCGAGCTCGACCTCCCCGACGACGCCGCGGTCGACGTGGACGCGGAGTGGGTGAACGGCGGGCTCGAGACCGACCTCCCGGTGGCCCTGACCGGCCGGATCTCCCGGCATCACCTCCGGGGCCGCATCGGCGACGGCGGTCCCCTCATGGAGCTCTCCACCGTCAACGGCTCGATCCGTATTCGCTGAGGAGGCGACGATGCAGACGTGCGATCCGACGACGGCACTCCGCTCCTGGGCGGGCGCCGCCGCACGAGCGGGACTGGCTGCCCTGGCCCTCCTCCTGCCTCCGACCACCACGTCCGGCCAGGAGACCGAGACCTACCGCCTCTCCGGAGAAGAGCTGGCCGTCTACAACCTGGCCGGGGCCGTGGAGGTGGTGCGGGGCTCCGGTGAGCAGGCGGTCGTGGAGGTCCGGCGGGGCGGCTCCGACGCAGCCNNGCTCCGACGCGGCCCGCCTCTCGGTGGAGGTCGGACGGGTGGACGGGCGCGAGGCGCTCCGGGTGCTCTATCCGGCCGACCGGGTCGTGTACGCCGCGGGGCAGGGCAGGAGCCGCACCCGGGTCCGGGTCCGGGACGACGGCACCTTCTCCGACGGGGGGGGAGGCGGGGACCGGGTGGAGGTCAGCAGCTACGGCTCGGGCCTCGAGGCCCACGCCGATCTGGTCGTCCGGGTGCCGGAGGGCAGGGAGATGTCGGTCTATCTGGCCATGGGCGAAACCCGGGCCGAGGGCGTGAGCGGGCGTCTCCGCGTCGACACGGGGTCGGGGCGGGTCTCCGCCCGGAACATCTCCGGGAGCCTCGAAGTGGACACAGGCTCGGGCTCGGTCGAGGTCCGGGGCGCCCAGGGCGACGTTTGGGTGGACACCGGCTCCGGGTCGGTGGAGGTGACGGACGTCACCGGGATGCGCCTCGGCGTGGACACGGGCTCGGGCTCGGTCCGGGGCGACGCCATCGACGTCGAGAGGCTCGGCGTGGACACGGGTTCCGGCCGGATCGATCTGGGACGGGTGCGGGCCCGGGAGATCCTCCTGGACACGGGCTCCGGGTCGGTGAGCCTGGAGCTTGAGAGCGACGTGGACGATCTTGAGGTGGACACGGGCTCGGGCTCCGTGGACCTCTGGGTTCCGGCGGAGCTGGGCGCGCGTCTGCAGGTGGACACGGGCTCCGGCGGGATCGAGATCGACGTCCCGGTCCGGATCCGGACCGCGCAGCGGGATCACCTGGAGGGCGTCCTCGGCGACGGCCGGGGAGAGATGCGGATCGACACGGGAAGCGGGTCGGTGGAGATCCGGACCCGGTAGGGCCGTGGGCCGGGCGGGCCGCGGAGGGGCCCGCCGTCGGCTTCAGCCCCCCCGTCGCGCGCGTCGGCGGCGGTCGGGGGTCTCCCCCCCGGCCCGGGGAAGCTCGAGCCAGAAGCGGCTGCCCTCTCCGGGCGCCGACTCCACTCCGGAGCTCCCCCCGATCCGCTCCATCCCGCGGCGCACGATCGCCAGCCCGATCCCGGTTCCCGGGCGCTCCGCGTCCTCGGGGCGCCGCTCGAAGACCCGGAAGATCCGCTCGTGCTGTTCCCGGGGGATCCCGTCGCCGTTGTCCTCGACCCAGAGCCGCACGGCGTCTCCCCGGCGCTCCCCGCGGACCCGGACCCGGGGGGAACGACCGGCGGGCACGAACTTCAGCGCGTTGGCGAGCAAGTTGACCAGGACCTGGACCAGGGTCGACGTGTGGCCGAGGACCTCTGGGAGGGCTCCCTCCACGTCGATCTCGGCGTCGGCGGCGTCCACCTCTTCCCTCACCCGCGCCAGCGCCTCGGAGACCACCCCTTCCAGCGCCACGGGCTGGAGCCGGAGCTCCTCGAAGCTCAACCGGGAATAGGCCAGGAGATCCCGGATGAGCTCCTCGGCACGTTCTCCGGAGGCTAGAATGCGTCGCACGTAGTCCAGGGCTTCGTCGGGCATCCGGTCCCCATGGTCCTGGAGGAGGGCGTGGGCGAAGCCCTGCATCGTCCGCAGCGGCGTGCGAAGGTCGTGGCTGACCGAGTAGGCGAAGGCCTCCAGCTCCTCGTTCGCGCGCTGGAGGCGTGCGGCCAGGGCCCGGTGCTCTCGTTCCCGGGCGGCGAGGGCACGCTGGGCCTCCCTGCGCTCGGTCACGTCCGAGACGATCCCGTCCACCCGCACCAGCTCGCCGTCCTCGTCGGCGGTCGCCTTCACCGAGGCCTCGAGCCAGCGCACCTCGCCTCCCGGCGTCCGGATCGAGTACTGATGGGTCACGGTGTGCTCCCCCTCGGAGGCGAGCTCGACCTGCTGGGACTGAAGCTCCAAGGGATAGAGGAGCTCCCTCCAGAGCGCCGGATCGGCCCGGAGCTCCTCGGGAGAGCGCCCCAGGACCCTCCGGGCACCGGGCGACACCTGGAGGAGGGTCTCCTCGTTCACGTCCACGGTGAAGAAGACCTCGTCGAGCTTCTCGAAGAGGCGCTGCAGCTCCCCGTGGGCGGCCTCGAGCTGACGCTGGGTCTTCCGGCGTCGGCGGACCTCGCGCACTTCCTGCTCGGCCACGGCCAGGCGGATGTTCATCAGGCCGACGTCGAGGGGCTTCGTGACGTAGTCGTCGGCGCCGGCCCGGAGCACCTCCTGCAGGTCCTCGGGCTCGTCCCGGCTGGTCACCACGACGAGGACCGTCGTGTCCCCCGCCGGGCTGCGTCGGATCCTCCGGCAGAGCTCCAGTCCGTCCATGGTGGGGAGCATCCAGTCCAGAAGGACGAGGGGGAAAGGGTTCTCCTGGTATCGCTCCCACGCGGTCTCGGCCCGGCCGCAGGTCGTGACGACGTGACCGCGGGAGCGGAGGATCTCGGAGACGATCCACCGCTCGCCCGGGTCGTCCTCCACGAGGAGGACCCGGAGTCCCCGGGGCTCGCTCATCGACCGATGCCGATCGGGGGGCTCGCCGGATCGACCGTCAGGGGCCGGCAGGCTCCGTCACTCCCCGGTGTTGCGGATCGGGATCCGCACCCGGGTGTTCTCCCACTCCAGGACCAGGGCCGCCGTGCGCCCTCCCGTGGGCTCGAAGCGGAGCCTCATACGCTCGACGTGCTCCTCCAGGCTCTCGGGCTCCACGGCCAGGGAACCGACTTCCTCCTCCCGGACCTCTTCGGTGATCTGGTTGCCCCAGTGCCGGGTGTCCCGGTTCACGAAGACCCGCCACCCCTCGGCCCCCGGGACCGCGTAGAGGGAGTACGCTCCCGGGTCGACGCTCACCCCCCCGATCGAAGCGGGGAACGACACGTACAGCCGGGTGGCCTCGTTGGCGCCCAGCCGCCAGAGCTCGCCGTAGGGCACGTGCTCCCCGCCGATCATCGTCCGTCCCCGAGCCGACGGGGCGCCGTAGCACACCTTGGCGAAGCCCCCGCCGATCGACGCCCTGGCCGAATCGGGAGGGCTGGCCCGGCTGGTCAGGGCGTCGGCGGAGGCCTGCCAGGTACAGGAATAGCCCTCCTGGGCCGCGGCGGGGACGACCAGAAGGACCCCGGCCAGGAGGGTGGCGAGGGGGGGGATCGAAGATCGCATCGCGTGCTCTCCCGTCGAGGATCGTCCTCGGTCGCGTCGTGGCCCGTCGTGGACCGGGGGCCGGCGGCGCCCGGGTCCTGGCGACTGCTTTCCGCCGGGACCGCTCACGGGCTGGCTCCCAGCGTGCCCCCGGCCCGCAGGCGCGCCGTCCGGGCCAGGGCGACCTCGGGCTCGTAGAACGCCTCTCCGCCCACGCGGAGGGCTCGACCGTAGCCCCGGCGGGCGCCCTCCCAGCGGTACGCGTCCTCGGCGGCGATCCCCTGGAGGAAGGCCCGGACCGCCTCGGCCGGGATCCCCGCGTCGGCGTAGGCCCGGGGCGCCGGGTCGATGTCGTCCCCGTCCAGGGGGTCCTCCCATGCCGGCAGCCTCCCCCGGGACTCCAAGGCCGCGACGAGGCCTCCCGTGGCCACCCGGGCCAGGGAGACGAGATCGGCGGTCGCCGGGGTGGGGGTGCGCCACGCCTCCAGCACCTCCCCGGTCCGTTCCTCGACCAGTCGGAGGTCGAGGAGCCCGCCTCCGGGTCCGGCGGGCACCCAGGTCCCGGTCAGGACCAGCTCCGCGCCGGGCGAGCGCCCCACGGGAGGGGCGCCCTCGGGCCGCGGCAGCCCTCGACGCTCCCGCTCCGCGGCCCGAGCGAACCGGCGACGCTCCACGAAGTGGACGTCCCGGCGTCTGAGGAGGCCGGCGGAGACGAGCTCCTGAAGCCCCACGCCGGCGGAGACGGCCGCTCCTTCCTCCGACCAGCGCCCCCTGCCGAGGAGGTGGAGGTCGGACACGGCGACGCGCACGGCGCCCGGGAGAGGCTCGGGACGCGGACGACGGAGCCCGTCCCAGACGCGGTCGGGCGCGAGCCCGGTCTCCGCTCCCGGGCCGCCCGCCGATCCGGCGCATCCCTGGACCACGAGGACCGCGCCGATCGCGGCGATCCCGATCCGGGCCTTCGGGCGTGTCGAGGAGGAGGAGGAGATTCGCACCGTCGGGGGATTCACCGTGTGTTCCGTCGGGTTGCCTCGACTCGGGGCCGAAGCTCGGTCGGGTACCCCGGGGAGCTGCGCCGGACCAGGGTCCGGGGCCCCCGGCGAGGTCCCCAGGAATCTTAAATCGGCCCGTCGTCCGCGACCAGCGAGTGGGAGTCGAAGCGCTCCGCCCGGAACGCCTCGATCCCCGGCTCCGGCTCCCGGCCCGCGACCAGGTCGCTCACGAGCCGGGCCGTCACGGGCGAGAGGAGGATTCCGTTGCGGAAGTGCCCCGTGGCGTAGACGAGCCCGTCCGCGCCCCGGTCGACTCCGAGGATCGGGAGGTCGTCCGGGGTCCCGGGCCTCAGACCGGCCCACACCTCGTCGATCGAGGCCGCCTCCAGCTGCGGAGCGGCCTCGGCGGCCCCCGCCAGGAGGCGGCGGTTGTCCACCTGACAGGACGCGGGGGGTCAGCTCCGGCTCCCGGTCCAGAACGGCCTCGGCGTCGAGGCACTCGACCCCGTGTCCCCTTTCCTCCAGCCGCCGGCTGCGGCTCCGGAGATCTCGGTCCTCCGCCCCGTCGGTCGCCAGAAGGTCGCGGCTCCACCGGGCTCGGAGGGATCCACGGCCGTCACGCCGGGTCCCTCCCGGGCAAGGGCCCGTGCGGAGAGACACCCGGTGACGCCTCCTCCCACCACGACCACGTCGTCCCCTTTGCCGCCGCGGCTCACTCCGGACAGAATACTCTCCTCCCCGGCGACTCGTGCTCGGTGCTCGGACGCCGGCCTTCCGGGGCCCGACCGTCGGAAGATCACAAACCCGGCCCCGGGCCGGGGGTCTCGAAGCGGAGGATCCATTGACGAAGGAGAGCGGCGAGTTCTCGTTCCGGCATCCCGTCGAGGTCCGCTTCCGCGACATCGACATCGCGGGGCACGCACATCACGCCCAAGCCCTAATCTACTTCGAGGAGGCCCGGGCCGCCTACTGGCGGGAAGTCGTCGGGCGGCGGGGGCTGGACGACGTGGATTACATCATGGCCGAGATCCGGGTCCGGTATCACCAGCGCGTGCGGTGGCCGGGCCGGGTCTCGGTGGGGGTTCGCGTCAGGCGTCTGGGAAAGCGGCACTTCGAGATGGAGTACGCCGTGGAGGACGAGGGCGGCGAGCTCCTGGTGTCGGGGGACACGGTACAGATCATGTACGACTACGACGCGTCGTCGTCGAAGGCGATTCCGCCCGAGGTCCGGGAGCGGATCGAGGCCCTGGAGGGGGCGTTCGGGCCCGGCGGGCGCCCGGTAGAGGGAGGGGAATCCTAGGGGGTCGCCCCGCGTCCTCAGCTCAGCCGGGTCAGGAGCTCCGGATCGTAGAGGTCCCCGACCCACTCCCCGTATCCGTTGAACAGCTCCGTGGGCCGACGTTCCCCCGTCCCGATCATCTCCTCCCGTGCCTGGGACCAGCGAGGATGGGGCACGTCGGGGTTCACATTCGAGTAGAAGCGGTATTCGTCGGGGGCGATGTCGTTCCAGAAGGTGGGCGGCTCCTCCCCGACGAACTCGATCCGGACCACCGACTTCGCGCTCTTGAAGCCGTATTTCCACGGGGTGATGATGCGGATCGGCGCCCCGTGCTGCTTCGGCAGCGGAGCTCCGTAGATCCCCGTGACCACCATCGCCAGCTCGTTCATCGCCTCGTCCAGCCGGAGCCCCTCGTAATAGGGCCAAGGATACCAGTCCTGCCTGCGCTGCCCCACGGCCTGCTCCGGGCGGTCGAAGCTCACGAATCTCATGTATCGGGCCGAGGAGAGGGGCGCCGCCTTCTCCACGAGCCTGGCCAGGGGGAAGCCGGTCCAGGGGACGACCATGGCCCACGCCTCGACGCACCGGAAGCGGTAGACCCGCTCCTCGAGGCCGATCTCCCGCTCCAGATCCGCCACGTCGTGGACCCCGGTGTTCTCGGCCTCCCCGGCGATCTCCACGGTCCAGGGCCGGGCCTCGAAGGGTCCGGTGTGCGTCCAGACCGTGCCCTTGTTCGTCAGGAACTCGTAGAAGTTGTTGTGGGTGGCGGCGACCTCCCGTTCCGTCATGGGCCGGTCCGGGCGGAACCCGGGGTTGCGCCGCGCGGGATAGAGGTCGGCGGTGGGCGTGTCGGGGATCGTGTCCAACGGCCCGTCGGGCTCCGGGCCCGGGACCTGAGCCCCCGCGCCTCGGCTTCCGCATCCCGACAGCCCGACCGCCGCGATCCCCGCGCCGAGCGTCCTCACGAACGCACGCCGGTTCCAGTAGACCGCCTCGGGGGTGACGTCCCGCTCCGGAATCCGCCATCCTGGGGGAACGATCACGTGGGCCATGGTAAGCCGGGGGGCTGAAGAGGAGGGAAAGCGCGGTCCGACCCGATCGTAGAAGTCTACCGAACCCCGGGATGCGCCGCCACCGTGGAGGGAGCCTCCCTCCGGGCGGGAAGGGGGGGGCGAGCGCCTCAGCGGAGCGCTGGGGGGGAACGAGCTCAGTTGACCTGGAAGGCCGCGCGCCCTATAGATTCTGGCCTTGTAAGCTTCCGGAAGGGCCGACCCGCCACGGATCTTTTCCGGTCTGCAGAGGTTAAGACAGTCTGAAGGCGCAGGAGCTCGGCCGGCTCGGTCGCGTATGCGTCATCAGTCCAATCCCACGGAGACGGTACGATGAACGGACGGCTACGGCTGACACTCCTTTCGTTCGTGGCGGTGGCCCTCGTGGGCGCTCCCCCGACGGAGAGCGCCGACGCCCAGCAGGCTTCCGCGCGCTTCCGCGTCCTCATCCCCTACCTGCAGCCGCAGCAGGACGCCGACGACGACTTCGGCAAGGACCTCTCGGAGATCCTTCGGGAGCGGATCAACGATCTCGCCACCCATCAGCCCGTGGACGAGGACGAGATCGAGGATGCGGCCCGGCGCTTCAAGATGGACATGGACGAGTTGAACTGCGTGCGGAGCCGTCAGCTCGCGAGCCAGATCGACGCGCAGGTGGTCCTCTGCGGAACGTACACGGAGTCGGGCGGTGAGCAGTACGAGGTGAGCGCCCAGTTCGTCGTCGTTCGGAACAACGAGACCTTCGACGTCGAGATGGTGACGGTCGCGGACAGCGACGAGGGCCAGCGGCAGGCCGCGAGCCACATCTTCGACATCTTCGACCGGGTGGTCCAGCAGCAGCGGGCGTCCACCTTCTGCAACGAGTACTACGGCTCCCAGCAGTGGGAGAACGCCCTCGAGAACTGCAACCGAGCGATCGAGCTCAACCCTCAGTCGATCGCGGCCCGTTATACGAGGGCCCAGACGCTGGAGAAGATGGATCGCCTCGAGGACGCCCTGGCCGGCTTCGAGAGGGTCCTGGAGATGGACCCGATCCACGAGAACGCCCTCCAGTGGGCCGGAAACGTGGCGGCGCGCCTCGGCCAGGAGGAGAAGGGTCGGGACTACTACGAGCAGTACCTCGAGCTGAACCCCCAGGATTCCAGCGTGCGCATGAACATCGCGTACGATCTGGCCCAGGCCGGCGACCCCCAGGGCGCGATGCAGCTCCTAGAGGAGGGCTTCGAGCTCGATCCGGACAACGTCTCCCTCTACGAGCAGAACGGGAACTTCGCCTTCGCGGCGGCCCGGAAGGAGATGGAGGAGTCCGGGCTGAGCCCCCAGGCGGGCTCCCAGGGCCAGTCCGGGGGATCCGCGGAACCGATCCCGCCCCGGGTGGCCGAGCTCTACCGGGAGGCGATCGACTCCTATCGGAGGGTCTTCGAGGAGAAGGGACCCGAGACGGAGGCGAGCCAGCTCCGCAACGTCGTGGCCGCCTACCTGCAGCTCGGCGAGCTCGAGAACGCGATCTCCTTCGCCCAGCAGGCCCTGGACGTCCACTCCGAGTCGGCACGCCTGTGGTCGATCTACGCCGACGCACTGCAGAGGAACGGTCAGCTCGACCAGGCGATCATGGCCCTGGACTCGGTCCAGAGCATCGATCCCGACTACGCGAACGTGGCCGTGCGGCAGGGCAAGTGGCTCCTGGACGCCGGCCGGGTGGAGGACGCGCTGCCCAGGCNNCCGAGTACGCCAACGTGGCGGTGCGTCAGGGGAAGTGGCTCCTGGACGCGGGCCGGGTGGAAGACGCCCTGCCGCGGCTTCAGACGGCGGTGGAGCGAGGTGAGCAGAGCGCCGACGTCGTGGCCCGGCTCGTCCTCGCCGACGCCCACTCCAAGGGCATCCAGCGGGAGAGCTACCGCTACGCCCTCGAGCGCATCCGCATGGCGAAGCAGTTCGAGGCGGGGAGCGGGGTTCGGGCCCAGCTCAACTTCTGGCACGCCTACGCTCTCTACAAGCAGGGCGAAGCCGCGCAGAAGCCACAGACCCTGGAGACCGCGGAGGCGACGCTGCCGATGTTCCAGCAGGCCAGGGAGCTCTTCCAGGCCTCGGCACCCTACGCCCGCGAGCAGCCGTCGATCAACCTCCAGCAGTTCCTCGACGCGGTGAACACCTACATCGAGATCCAGCAGGCGATCATCAAGCGGGGACGATGATCTGAGGGATCCGCCGGACCCCCGCGTCCGGCGCGAGAGGACACAGCGCCCCGGGCCGTNNTCGGGCTCGCGGTCGGGTCCCCGGCGCGGTGGGCCAGGGGGCCCTCGTGGGGCGTCCTGGCGGGTCGGTGGGGAAGAGTGGGGAGGGGGCGAAATTCGGTAAAATCACCCATCTGCCGCCCGGCGCCTTCCGCCCGAATCCCGTCCGGGTGCGACCCGGATTGTTCGCAGAATCATCGGGATCTTCCGGGGCTTCCACTCAGCGCCCGATCCGAAGAAAACCCGAAATATATTGCGGAAAAAGATCCTTGACTCCGGTCGGGATCGCGGCGTATCTTCGGCCCAATCGGTACCACTCTTCACCACAATTACCCACAAAGTGCCACAAGCGTGAGCGGTTTCCTGGGTCGGTACGAGTACCAGATGGACGGGAAGGGGCGCGTCAGCCTCCCCGCCGCATTCCGGCGGCAGGCCGACGGCGACCGCTTCGTCCTCCTCCAGTGGGAGGAGCCGTACCTGACCCTCTTTCCCGACAGCGAGTGGGCGCTCTACCGGGAGCGTCTCCTCGAGTTCCGCAGGAGCGGGAAGGCGGCCGCGCACCATGTGCGGGAGATCCTGGCCAACGCCGCGGAGGTGTCCCCGGACGGCCAGGGGAGGATCCTCATCCCTGCCCGGCTCCAGGGAGCAGCCGGGCTCGAGGGAACGGTGCTCCTGCACGGGAACCTGGACCGGATCGAGATCTGGGATCCCGAGCGGTACGACGAGGCGGCGGCGGAGCGGGACGAAGAGGCGTTCGACCGGTTCGCCCACCAGGTCTTCGGATAGAACCATGTCGCGGACCCGACTGCGGGGGGAGAGCGTGGTGTCTCCAAACGACAAGGAGCGGTGGTCCTTCCACGAGCCCGTGCTCGTGGAGGAGGTCGTGGATCTCCTCCTGCGGGGAGGAGAGGGCCTCTTCCTGGACGGAACCGTGGGGGGCGGGGGCCACGCCCGCGCCCTCCTGGAGCGCTGTTCCCCTTGCCGCCTCGTGGGCGTGGATCGGGACGCCGACGCCGTGGCCCGGGCGAAGAGCGTGCTCGCCGCCTACGGGGACCGGATCCGCCTCCTCCGCTGTCGCTTCGACGAGGCGCCGGAGCGAGCGGGAATCGCAGAGGGGGAGCTGGCGGGCGCGCTCCTGGACCTGGGGGTGAGCTCCCATCAGATCGATCGCGAGCGCCGCGGCTTCACCTTCGCCCCGGACGCCCCCCTGGACATGCGCATGGGGGGTGGGGAGGAGGACCGGCCCTCGGCGGCGGACCTCCTGAACGAGGCGGACGAGGAGCGGCTGGTGAGGATCTTCCGGGACTGGGGAGAGGAGCCCCGGGCGCGGCGTCTCGCCCGAGAGGTCGTGCGCAGGCGCGAGAGCAGGGCATTCCGGACCAGCGACGACTTGGTCGGAGCCCTGGACGCGACTCTGGGCCGGGCGTCCTCGAAGCGGGAGAAGGCCCGGATCTTCCAGGCGGTGCGAATCGCGGTCAACGAGGAGCTCGAGGCGCTCGAGCGGGCCCTCCCCGCGTACAGGGAAGCCCTCCGCCCGGGGGGGGTGCTCGTCGTCCTCTCGTACCACTCCCTGGAGGACCGAATCGTCAAGAACGCGTTCCGGGAGTGGAGCCGGAGCTGTGTCTGCCCACCCCGCATTCCGGTGTGCAGGTGCAGGGGCGAGTCCCTGGGCCGGACGCTCACCCCGGGTCCGATCCGACCCGGTGAAGAGGAGACGGCGCGCAACCCCCGGAGTCGCAGCGCCCGTCTCCGGGGCTGGAGGAAGGCGTCGTGAGGCGGTCGGTCGGGCCGGTCCGGGTGGCGCTGGCGGTGGCGGCCCTCCTCGGTGCCCTCAGCCTCGTGGCGTGGAGGCAGAGCCGTGCCATGGAGACGATGGCGGCCCTCGACGCCCTTCGGCGGGAGGCGGGCCTCGCCCGGGGCGAGCGCCTGGAGCTCGAGCGGACGGTCCACCATCTGGAGAGCCGGGCTAGAGTGGTGCCGGCGGCCCGGGATCGGCTGGGGATGCACATGCCCGACGCATCGGAGATCGTCTACCTCCCCGGAGGCGCGCCGTGATGGACCGGCGGAGGGTCGAGAGGAGGGTGACGTTCCGTCGCCGCACGCTGCTACTGGCGTTTCTCCTGGCCGTCGGGGGCCTCGTCGCCCGGGCGGCCCAGGTGCAGGTCGTGGAGGGGCCGTTGTGGGCCGAGCTGGCCGAGCGTCAGCACCGCCGGACGGTGGAGGTCCCCGGCGCCCGGGGAGCGATCCTGGACCGGGACGGAGCCCCCCTCGCCGAGAGTCACGAGCGCTACCGGGTGGCCGTGGCGCCCCGGGAGGTGACCCGGCCCGCCCAGGCTACCCGGGCCCTGGTCTCCGCCCTGGATCTGGACGGGTCCGCGGCCGCGCGAGCGGTGACGGCCCGCGATCCCTGGGTGGTGCTCCCGGGCCGCTACCCGCCCCGCGTACGCCAGGAGCTGGCCGGAATCCGAGGGGTCCACCTGGAGCGGGAGCTGGACCGGCTCTATCCCCACGGGGACCTGGGATCCGGGGTTCTGGGCCGGGTTCGGGAGGGGGCGGGGGTCGGAGGGATCGAGCAGACCCTGGACTCGATCCTCCGGGGACGGGCCGGTCGGGAGGTCCGGGCCCGGGACAACGTGGGTCGGGCGATCCCGGGAGAGTCGTACGTGGTCACCGAGCCCCGCCCCGGGAACCGCGCGGTGCTGACCCTCGACCTGGGGCTGCAGGAGATCGCCCGGGAGACCCTGGAGGCAGCGATCGAGGAGACCGGGGCCCACGCCGGGGACCTCCTCATCACCGATCCCCGGTCCGGAGAGGTCCTCGCCCTGGCGTCGCTCCGGGATGGAAGCGCTGCTTCCCTGACGGCGATCAACACTCCCTACGAGCCGGGCTCGACGCTCAAACCCTTCACCGTGGCCGGGCTCCTGGCCCGGGGGCTGGCGAGCCTCTCGGACACGGTGGACGGCGGAGGGGGGCGCTGGCGGGTGGAGGGCCGGACCCTGAGCGACGTGCATCCCTTCGAGCGGATGAGCATTGCGGACGCCCTCCGCGTCTCCTCGAACGTGGGCGTGGCGAAGGCGGCCCGGGCGTACGAGCCGGCCGAACAGTACAAGGTGCTCCGGGACTTCGGATTCGGGGTCGCCACGGGGATCGAGCTTCCGGGGGAGTCCCCGGGGACCCTGCGCCGCCCCGAGGGGTGGTCCCGCCAGTCCCCGGCGTCCCTGGCGATCGGCTACGAGATCGCGGTCACGCCGATCCAGATGGCGATGGCCTTCGGTGCCCTGGCCAACGGCGGTTGGCTGATGGAGCCCCGGATCGTCCGGGAGGTGCGCGGACCGGACGGACGCGTCCTGCGCCGCCGGCCTCCGCGGAAGATCCGTCGGGTCCTCCCCGAGGACGTCACGCGCCGGATCGGCCGGGTCCTGGTGGACGTGGTGGAGGAGGGGACGGGCACGGCGGCCCGCCTGAGCACCTTCCGGGTGGCCGGCAAGAGCGGGACGAGTCGGGCGTACACCGCTCGGGGGGGCTACGACGAGGGAGGCTACTTCGCGTCCTTCGTGGGCTATTTTCCCGCCGAGGACCCCCAGCTGGTGGTCTTCGTCAAGCTCGAGCGACCCCGGGGGAGCTACTACGGAGGCGCAGCCGCGGCGCCGGTCACCCGGGCCACCCTGGAGGCGATCCTCGCCGCGCGCAGGGCCCCCCTGGACCGGAGGGCGCTGATTCACATCGCCCGGCGGACGGCGAGCCGCGTACCCTCGGGACCCGTCCGCTTCGCATCCCTCTTCCTGACGCCGGAGACCGGCGAGGGGAACGAGGCCCTCCGTCCCGCCCGCATCGGGGAGGCCGGAGTGGTTCCCGTGCCCCGGGTGGCCGGGCTTCCGGTCCGCAGCGCCGTTCGCAGGCTCCACGGGCAGGGTTTCAGGATCCGCTGGGAAGGGGGCCAGGGGGCTCTCCGTACCGTTCCGGGTCCGGGCACCCGGCTTCCCGCCGGAGACACCGTTCTCCTCAGGGGGGGACCGTGAGCGGCGCGGATCTGCCCCTGTCGGCGGTGGTGGATCGGCTCCGGGCCGCGGACCTCCTTCGGGAGGTCCGGGGACCCGAGGAGGTGCGGATCGCAGGCGTCAGCCAGGATTCCCGGTCGGTGAGCCCTGGAGACCTCTTCCTGGCGTGGAAGGGGGTGGAGCACGACGCCCACGACTTCCTCGCCGAGGCGGTGGCCGGGGGCGCCGTGGCCGCGGTGGTCGAGCGCCTCGTGGACGAGGTGGAGGTGCCCCAGCTCCGGGTCTCCGACGGTCGCCGGGCCGGAGCCCTGGCGGCGGACCTCGTCCACGGTTCACCGGCCCGGGGGATGGTGCTGGTGGGGGTCACGGGCACGAACGGAAAGACCACCACCACCCTCCTGATCCGACACCTCCTCGCCGAGGAGACCGCCGCTGCGGCCCTGGGCACCCTCGGACTCGTGGGCCCGGACGGCGAGGTCCGTCCAGGCACCGAGGGGCTCACGACACCCGGCCCGGTGGAGGTGGCCCGCCGCCTCCGGACGCTGGACGACGAGGGCGTGGAGGCCGTGGCGATCGAGGCGTCGTCCCACGCCCTGGAGCAGGGGCGCCTCGACGCCCTGCGCTTCCGGGTGGCGGTCTTCACGAACCTCTCCCGGGACCACCTGGATTACCACGCGGACTGGGATGGATACTTCGGCGCCAAGGCCCGCCTCGCCGAGCTCCTCGAGGGCGATGGCGTGGCCGTCCTCAACGCCGACGAGCCCCGCTGGCGCGACTTGCCCACCGGCGACCGGCGGCTCGTCACCTTCGGGATCGAGGAGCCCGCGGAGGTGCGGGGCCGGGGTCTGGAGCTGGGGCCTTCGGGGAGCGGGTTCACGGTTGAGGACGACCAGGGTGCAGAGAGCGAGGTCCGTCTTCCCCTCCTCGGCCGCTTCAACGTGGAGAACGCTCTGGCGGCCCTGGGCGCCGCCGTGGCCCTGGGCCGGGACCTCCACGAGGCGGCCGGACGCCTGGGCTCGGCCCCCCAGGTGAAGGGCCGCCTGGAGACCGTGGTGCAGGAGCCCTTCACGGTTGTCATCGACTTCGCCCACACGCCCGACGCCCTGGCCCGGGTCATGGAGACCCTCCGGCCCCTGGCCGCGGGGCGTCTCACGGTGGTCTTCGGCGCGGGAGGAGACCGTGACCGGGCCAAGCGGCCCCTCATGGGCCGGGCGGTCGCGGGCGCCGCGGACCGGATCGTCGTCACCTCCGACAACCCCCGGAGCGAGGATCCCGAGNNTCCCGAGCGGATCATCGACGACGTGGTGGCCGGCCTCGAGGGCGTTTCCCACGAGCGGATCGCCGACCGGGAGGAGGCGATCGCCCGGGTCCTGGCGACCGCCGAGGAGGGGGAGATGATCCTCCTGGCCGGCAAGGGCCACGAGACCTACCAGGTCGTGGGGACCGAGAGGCGCCCCTTCGACGAGCGGCAGATCGTCCGGACCCTCCTGAACGGCGCAGGCGCGTCCGGCGCCCCGGCGGAGGCCCCGGTCCCATGACCCCCTTCGCGTGGACCGACGCCCGGGTCCGGGAAGCCCTGGGGCTGGCCCGGGAGCGGGGCGAAGAGGCGATCGCGTACGCCGGCGTGAGCACCGACAGCCGGACCGTGGCCCGGGAAGCGCTCTTCGTCGCCCTGGTGGGCGAGCGTTTCGACGGCCACGACTTCGTGGCCGACGCGGCGGCCGCGGGGGCGGCGGGGGCCGTGGTCTCCCGTCCTCCGGACGGGGTCGAGGACCTGGTCCTCTACCGGGTGGACGACACCCTGGAGGCCCTGGGACGTCTGGCCCGATACCGCCGTCGCCACCTCTCTGCCCGGGTGGTGGGGATCACGGGATCGTCGGGGAAGACCACGACGAAGGACCTGGTCCGGGGCGCCCTGGAGCCCGCCTACCGCGTCCACGCCACCCGAGGCAACCTCAACAACCGGATCGGCCTTCCCCGGACCGTTCTCGACGCCCCCGACGAGACCCAGATCCTGGTCCTCGAGATGGGGACGAACGAGCCCGGCGAGATCGGAATCCTCACCGGGATCGCCGAGCCCGGCTACGGCGTCGTGACCACGGTGAGCGAGACCCACCTGGAGGAGCTCGAGACCCTCGAGGGCGTCCTGGCGGAGAAGCTGGACCTCCTCCGGGGCCTGACGGAGCCCGGGGTGGGGGTGGTCTCCGACGAGCCGCCCGTCCTGGCCGAGGCCGCCCGGGGCGCCGCGGAGCGGGTCCGGGTCGCCGGGTGGTCCGAGGCGGCCGACCCGGACCTGCGGCCCGGAAGCCCCGAGCCCGACGACCGGGCCTGCTTCCGCTTCCGGTGGCGGGACGAGACCGTGACCCTGCGCATTCCGGGGCGCCACGCCGTGCAGAACGCCCTCCTGGCCCTGGCGGTCGCCGATGAGCTGGAGGTGAACGCCTCGGACGCCGCCCGGGGCCTCGGGCGGGTGGAGCCTCCTTCCATGCGGGGTGAGCTCCGGAGCGTCGGGGGGCTCACCCTGATCCTCGACTGCTACAACGCGAACCCCCAGAGCGTCCGGGCCGCCCTGGAGCTCCTGGGCGCCTATCCCGCGTCGGCTCCCCGGGTGGCGGTCCTGGGCACGATGCTCGAGCTGGGTCGCGAGAGCGATCGCCTCCACCGGGAGGTGCTCTCCGACGCCCTGGACCGCCCCCTGGACCTGGTCGTGGCCACCGGGGCCTTCGCGGAAGCGGCCCGCGAGCGGGGACCCGAGGAAGGCGGCGCGCCGGCGCTGGTGGCGGCGGACGACCCGGCGGACGCCTACCCCCTCCTGCGGGAGCGGCTGGGAGGGAAGGAGGTCGTTCTCCTCAAAGGGTCCCGGGGAGTGGCGCTGGAGCGGCTCCTGCCTCTCCTGGAGCGGGACTTCGGGGCGGAGGACGGGCGGCCGGGGCGGAGCGTCGCCGGGGAGGGGACCTGAGATGCTGTATCATCTCCTGCCCCAGCACGCGGACGTCCACATCGTCTTCAACCTCTTCCGCTACATCACCTTCCGGTCCGCCGGAGCGCTGCTCACCGCCCTGATCCTGGCCTTCCTCCTGGGGCGCCCGACGATCCGTTGGCTGCGGCGCCTCCGGGTGGGCCAGGTGGTCCGGAAGGAGGGTCCCGAGACCCATCTCGAGAAGGCGGGGACCCCGACGATGGGCGGGGCGCTCATCGTCGTGGCCGCCGCGGTCTCCACCCTCCTCTGGGCCGAGCTCACGAACTGGTACACCGTCCTCGCGCTCCTGGCCTTCCTCCTCATGGGAGCCCTGGGTTTCCTGGACGACTACCTGAAGGTCGTGGAGAAGAAGACCCAGGGGCTGGTGGGCCGCTACAAGCTGGCGGGCCAGCTCGTCTTCGGCGTCGCTCTCGGCGCGTTCCTCCTGGCCAGGCCCCTCTCGGAGGTGCCGGCTCACTGGACGATGGTGCCCTTCTTCGCCGACTGGGCGGCGGTGCTCTGGCCCCCGGCCTACGTGGTCTTCGTCGCACTGGTGGTCTCCGGGACGTCCAACGCCGTGAACCTCACCGACGGCCTCGACGGCCTGGCGGCGGGGCTCACGGCGATCGCGGCCGCCACCTTCGGCGTCTTCGCGTACCTGATCGGGCGGGTCGACACCTCGAGCTACCTGGGGCTCTTCTACCTTCCCGGCTCCGGCGAGCTGACGGTCTTCGCCGTGGCCGTGGCCGGGGCGACCCTGGGGTTCCTCTGGTTCAACGCCCATCCCGCCGAGGTCTTCATGGGCGACACCGGCTCCCTGGCCCTGGGCGGGGCCCTGGGCGTCATGGCGATCCTGCTCAAGGCCGAGTTCCTCCTCCTGATCGTGGGCGGTGTCTTCGTCCTCGAGGCGGTCTCGGTGATCCTCCAGACCGGCTGGTTCCGCTACACGGCCCGGAGGCACGGAAGCGGGCGCCGGATCTTCAGGATGGCCCCGATCCACCACCACTTCGAGAAGACGGGATGGCCGGAGAGCAAGGTCGTCATCCGCTTCTGGATCCTGGGCGTCCTCTTCGCGATGGTCGCCTTCAGCACGCTGAAGATCCGCTGAGGCCGCCCGTTGGGAGAGGACCGGCAGGTGGAGCGGAGCGGGGAAGAAAAGAGACAGCGGATGGAGAAGGACGCCCCCGGGTCGCCGCCCGGGGGACGAAGGAGCCGACTGCCGGGGGACGGAGGTCGTCCCCTGGAGCGGATCGACGGAGTGAGCGTTGCCATCGTCGGCCTGGGCGCCAGCGGACGAGCCGCGGCCCGGCTGGCCCTCGAGCGAGGAGGAGAGGTTTATGTCACGGATCTCAAGGTTGATGCCGAGACTGCAGCCGCTGGAGACGAGCTCCAGAGTCTGGGCGCCCGGGTCGAACTCGGGGATCATCGTCTGGAACGACTGGTCGGAGCGGACGCCGTGGTGGTCAGTCCTGGAATCCCCCCGGACGCTCCGGTGCTCCGTGGGCTCGGAGCCCGAGGGGTGCGCTGGATCTCGGAGCTGGAGTTCGCCTTTCGGTTCTTCACGAATCCACTGATCGCGGTGACCGGAACGAACGGGAAGACCACCACCGCGGCCCTCACTGCCCATCTCCTGGAGGAGGCCGGGCAGAGGGTGGGGCTCGGGGGGAATATCGGAGCCGGGCTCGGCCCGGCGGCCTCCGAGCTGGCGCGCATGGACCCGGCGCCGGATCGGTACGTGGTGGAGGCCAGCTCGTTTCAGCTCGCCGACGTGGAGTGGTTCCGTCCCGACGTGGGGGTGGTGACGAACCTGGCGCCGGACCACCTGGACCGGTATCCGGACGTGGACGCCTACTACGCCGACAAGGCCCGGCTCTTCGACAACGCCACCTCCCGGAGCCACTGGGTGCTCAACGGGGACGACCCCGCGGTCCGCGCCCTCCCCGGCGACGCCCCGGGGGAGCGGTATCTCTTCTCCCTCGAGGAGCAGGGGGGGGCCGGGAAGGAGGGACCGGTAGGCGCCCGCGGGCGCCGGAGCGCCTATGTGAGGTCCGGCACCCTGACCCTCCGGCCACCTCCCGGGGAAGAGGAGGAGCCCCTGATCCGCCGGGGCGAGCTGTCCCTTCTCGGGAGCCACAACGTGGCCAACGCCCTGGCCGCGGCGCTGTCCGCCCGCCTCTCGGGCGCCGGACCGGGCGCCCTGGCCCGGGGGCTCGGGAGCTTCCGGCCCCTCCCCCATCGCCTGGAACCCGTCGCGGAGCGGGGAGGGGTTCTCTGGGTGAACGACTCCAAGGCCACCAATGTGAGCGCGGCGATCAGCGCGGTCCGGAGCCTGGACCGCCCCCTGGTTCTCCTCCTCGGCGGCAAGGACAAGGGGGAGGACTTCGGCCGCCTGCGGAGCGTGCTGGAGGCCCGCGTGCGCCGGGTGGTGGCCTACGGAGAGGCCCGGGAACGGATCGCCGACGCCCTGGAGGAGGAGACCGACGTCATCCGCGCGGACGGGAGCTTCGAAGATGCGGTGGCCGCGGCGGCCGCCGCGGCCCGGCGGGGCGACGCGATCCTCCTGGCGCCGGCGTGCTCGTCGTTCGACATGTTCGAGAGCTACGAAGCACGGGGCCGCCGCTTCTCCGAGCTGGCCGGTGAGGAAGGTTCCTGATGGCCGGACCCGTCGACGTGGCCCCGGCGGGTCCGGTGACCCTCCCCGAGACGGGGCTCGGTCGAGGATGGGAGCCCGCGGCCCTGCTGGGGATCACCCTCCTCCTCCTCTCCTTCGGGCTCGTCAGCCTCTACAGCGCCAGCCAGTTCCTGGCCCAGAGCCAGGGGCGGCCCGACTACTACTACGTCCTCCGGCAGGCGGTGGGGGCCACGGGGGGGCTCGGGGTTCTCGTGGTCTGCTCCCGGATCCCCTACCGGTGGTGGCGGGTCGCGGCCTGGCCCCTGCTTGGGCTCACGTGGATCCTCCTGGTGCTGGTCGTGGCTCCGGGCACCGAGGAGATCGCTCCCCGGATCAACGGGGCCAGGCGCTGGCTTCGCATTGGCGTGACCGTGCAGCCGTCGGAGCTGGCGAAGATCGCCGTGGTGATCTGGAGCGCGTCCCTGGCTCTGAAGAAGCTCGACCGCTTCCGGAGCCTGAGCCGCGGGCTTCTCCCCTTTCTCCTCGTCTGGGTGGCGATGGCGGTGCCGATCCTTCTGGAGCCGGACCTTTCCACCGCGGCCCTCGTCGTCCTCCTGGGTGTCCTGGTGGTCTACGCCGCCGGAGGGAGGATCGGGCATTTCGTCTTTCTCGGGCTCCTGGCCGCGCCTCTCGTCTGGACCCAGGTCCGGGTGGCCTACCGCGCCCAGCGCATGGCCGCGTTCCTGGATCCCACGGTCGACCCCGGGGGAGCCGGGTTCCAGGTGCGGCAATCCCTGATCGCCGTGGGCTCGGGAGGGATCACCGGGGTGGGCTTCGCCGAGGGACGGCAGAAGTTCGGCTTCCTCCCCGAGCCCCACAACGATTTCGTCTTCGCGCTCATCGGCGAGGAGTGGGGACTCCTGGGAGTCCTCTTCCTGGTGCTCCTCTACACGGCCCTGGTCCTGGTGGGGTATCGGGTCGCGCGCCGGGCGCCGGACCTCTTCGGGCAGCTCATGGCGATCGGCCTCACGAACCTCGTGGTCGTCCAGGCGGTCCTCCACATGGCCGTGGGCCTTGGGGTGGCGCCGCCCACGGGGCTGGCCCTTCCCCTGGTTTCCTACGGCCGGTCGAACCTCGTCGTGACGCTGGCCTCCCTGGGGATTCTCATCTCCGTGGCCCGGAGGACGACCCGGGGGAGGGCGCGCGGTGCATGACGAGCGGAGCGGGGGACCGGAGCCCGGCGACGCTCGCGCCCGGAGAGCGTCGGGCGGAGCGGCGGAGCCGGAAGACGCGGCCGGACCAGTGGCGGTGTTCGCGGGAGGCGGCACCGGCGGACACCTCTACCCGGCCCTGGTCCTCGCCGACGTGCTCCGGGACGTGCGCCCCGACGTGCGCGTCGTCTTCGTGGGGGCCGAGCGGGGCCTGGAGGCCCGGGTCCTCCCCGACCGGGGAGAGGAGCATCTCCTCCTTCCGGTGGAGGGATTCCCCAGGGGAGGCTCTCCCCTCCGCCGGCTCCGGGTCCTCGGAGCCCTGGCGGGAGCGGTGGCCCGGGTCCTCCGCTTCTTCCGGGACCTCGAGCCCGAGGTGGTCGTGGTGACCGGCGGATACGCCGGCGGACCCGCCGGCATCGGGGCGGTGCTCCTGAGGATCCCCCTCCTCCTCCAGGAGCAGAACAGCGTTCCCGGCCTCGTCACCCGGGCCCTGAGCCTCTTCGCCCGCCGCGTCGACCTGGCTTTCCCCGAGGCCCGGACCCGGCTGCCCCTCTGGGCGCGCCGGCGGGCCCGGGTCACCGGGAATCCGGTGCGGCCGCCTCGGGAGCTGAGTCGGGCGGAGGCCCGGGCGGCCCTGAGACTCCCCGGGGAGGGGCGCGTGGTGCTGGTCGTGGGCGGGAGCCAGGGCTCGGCCGCCCTCAACGAGCTCCTCCTGGAAGCCGTGTCCGGGGTGCGATCGGGCCGCCTGGAGAGGCCCGCTGGGCTCCATCTCCTCTGGTCCACGGGTCCGGCGCACCTCGATGAGGTCCGGGACGCCCTCGGTGGGGTTCCGCCGAACTGGGTCCGGATCGTGGGCTACATCGACGACATGCCCTCCGCCCTCGCCGCGGCCGACGTGGCCGTGAGCCGGGCGGGCGCCATCGCCACCTCCGAATTCCTGGCGTGGAGCCTCCCGGCGGTGCTCGTGCCCCTACCCACCGCGGCCGCCGACCACCAGGCGCGGAACGCCCGGGCCCTGGCCCGGGCCGGGGCGGCGCTTCACCTCTCCCAGGAAGGACTGGAAGCCGAGGACCTCTGGAAGGCGGTGACGGGCCTCGTATCCGATCCGGGCCGGCTCGACGCCATGGCCGGGGCGGCGGCGGCCCGGGGCCGGCCCCGGGCGGCGGAAGAGATCGCCCGGGAGATCGAGGCGCGGCTGCCGCCCCCCCCCGCGAGGGCCGGGGAGGGGAAGGACCGGTGAGCGGGCGCCTCGATCTCCGGGAGCTTTCCCGCCGCGGCCCCGTGCACTTCGTGGGCGTCGCCGGAGCGGGGATGTGTGCCCTGGCCGAGCTCCTCCTGCGCCTCGGGGGGCGGGTGACGGGGTGCGACCTCGACCCCGGGCGGGAGACGGAGGCCCTGGTGGCGCTGGGCGCCGAAGTCCACGAGGGCCACGATGCGGTCCACGTGGCCGACGCCACCGCGGTGGTCGTCTCCGCCGCCGTGCCCCCGGACCACCCCGAGCTGGAGGCGGCCCGGGCCCGCAGCATCCCGGTCGTGAAGCGGGGCCGGGCCCTGGGAAGCGTGGTGAACCGGGGCACCGTCGTGGCGGTGGCCGGCACCCACGGGAAGACGTCGACCACCGCCATGGCGACCCAGATCCTCGCCGAGGCGGGCCGGAACCCCACCGGGTTCGTGGGGGGGCGAGTGAAGGGCTGGGGCGGAAACCTTCGCTTCGGCTCCGACGACCTCTTCGTCGTCGAGGCCGACGAGTACGATCGGTCGTTCCACGCCCTTCAGCCCGAGGTCGCCGTGGTGACGAACCTCGAGGCGGATCATCTGGACGTCTACGGCGATCTGGCCGGCGTGCGCAGCGCCTATCGGACCTTCGTCCGCTCCGTTCCGGAGCGGGGACGGGTCGTCGCGTGCGGTGACGACGCCGGCGCTTCCCGGCTTCTCCCGGAGCTCGGGCGGCGTGGATGGGCGTACGGGCTCAACGCCGGCCTTCCGCTCCGGGCCGAAGAGGTGCGCACGGCCGGGACCGAGTCCCGGTTCAAGGTGGTGGAGGAGGGCCGGGACCGGGGCGCGATCCGCCTCCGGGTTCCGGGCCTCCATCACGTCCGCAACGCCCTGGGAGCCGCGGGGGCGGCTCGTGCGATGGGGGTGGAGTGGGACGCGATCCGTCGGGGGCTGGAGACGTACCGGGGGGTGGGTCGGCGCTTCCAGTGTCTGGGCACCGCGGACGGGATCCGGGTGGTGGACGACTACGCCCACCACCCCACGGAGGTGCGGGCCACCCTGGAGGCGGCCCGGTCCGCGTATCCTGAAGGCCGGATCGTAGCGGTCTTCCAGCCTCACCTCTTCACCCGGACCCGGGATTTCGCCGGGGAGTTCGGTCGGGCCCTGGCCGAGGCCGACGAGGTATGGGTGACCGACGTCTATCCCGCCCGGGAAGAGCCGATCCCGGGGATCGACGGGGAGCTGGTGGCCCGGGCCGTGGAGGAGCAGAGTGGGGCGCCCGAGGTCCACTATCACTCCTCCCTGGAGGGCCTGGCCGACGCCCTGGCCGAGGCCCTCGCCCCCGGAGACGTCTGCTTGACCCTGGGGGCCGGCTCGATCGAGGAGGTGGGTCCCCGGGTCCTGGTGCGTCTGGGCGGCGGTCCGGCGAACGGGGCGGCCGGGGCCGGGGAGAGGGACGATGCGTAGGGCCACGTTCTGGCTGGGGACCATCGTGACGATCGCCGGGATCGCCGTGGCGATCGAGAGGGCGCCCGACGCCCTGGCCCGGGTCGAGGCGTTCCAGGTCCGGGATTTCGCCCTCGAGGGGGCTCGCTACCTGACGCTGGACGAAGCCGTCCGGGTCGCCGCGGTCCCGCCCGGCGCCAACGTCTGGGACGACCCCGACCCCTGGGAGGAGCAGCTGCGAAGCCATCCCCTGGTCCGGGAGGTTCGGGTGGTGAGGGATCTCCCCTCGACCCTGGTCTTCCGGGTGGAGGAGCGGAGGCCGGTGGCCCTGGTCCCCGGCGACGTCCTGGAGCCGGTGGACGCGACGGGGCGGCCTCTTCCCATCGATCCGATCCGTCAGCCCGTCGACCTGCCGGTGCTCCGTCCCACGGTGGTGGCGGGAGGGACGAAGCCCCGGGACCTGAGTCGGGAGGAGCTCCGGGAGCTGCTCCGGGAGCTCGTCCGGATCGGAGAGATCGACCCGGGCTTCACCGCGAAGATCTCGGAGGTGGCGATGATCTCGGCGGGAGACGTGGCCGTGCGCCTCGGCGAGCCCGAGGTGACGGTACTCTTCCGCCGCCCCCTGGCGGCCTACCGGCTCCGGCAGGGACTCCGGGCCCTCTCCGACGCCGCGGGCCGGGCCGCCGGGCCGCCGCCCGGTGCGGTGGATCTCCGCTTCGAGGACCAGGTCGTGATCCGGACGCCGGGGAGTGGAGCCCGGCTCCGGGGCGCGTCCCGACGCGCCGACGCCCTTCAGGAATGATCCGAGCCCGCGAACCAGGGACGTTTTCGAGCATGCGCGCCAATCTCATCGCAGGCCTCGACATCGGAAGCACCAAGACGTGTGCCGTGATCGCCGAGGTCTCGGCGGACTTCCGGCGCAGACCGGAGCTCAAGATCCTCGGCGTGGGCCAGGCCCGGACCTCGGGAATCCGCCGGGAGGTCGTCACCCACATCGAGGAGACCACGGAGTCGATCCGACAGGCGCTCCACGAGGCCGAGCTGATGGCGGGCGCCCGGGTGGACCGGGTCTACGCGGGGATCTCGGGCGAGCAGATCGAGTCCCGGACCTCGATCGGCGTGGTGGCCGTGAGCGACGACGAGGTGGTGCCCGGAGACGTGGCGCGGGTTCACGAGGTGGCCCGGGCCGTGGCCCTGCCCCCCGAGCGGGAGCTGATCCACGCGATACCCCAGGAGTACAGCGTGGACCACCAGCCCGGGATCAAGGATCCCCTGGGGATGACCGGTACCCGCCTCGAGGCCGAAGTCTACCTGGTGACCTGCGCGGCGTCGGCAGCCCAGAACATCCGCAAGGCGGTGGCCCGGGCGGGCTACCGGGTCCAGGAGCTGGTGCTGGAGCCCCTGGCGTCGGCCCGCTCCGTCCTCACCGAGGACGAGAAGGAGGTCGGGGTGGCGATGGTGGAGCTGGGCGGAGGGACCACCGAGATCGCCGCCTACTACGAGGGGAAGATCCGCCACGTCGCCGTTCTCCCCCTGGGCGGCGTCACAGTGAGCCGGGACCTGGGAAAGGGGCTCTCGGTGCCCTTCGCCGAGGCCCGCCGGGCCAAGGAGCTCCACGGGGTGGCGGTGGCCCAGCTCGTCGATCCCCAGGAGACCGTCGAGCTTCCGGGTCCGGCGCCGGGACAGAGGCGCCACGTGGCCCGGGAGATCATCGCCCACATCGTCGAGCAGCGGATGGACGAGATCTTCCGGCTGGTGCAGCGGGAGCTCGAGGAGGAGGACCTGGTCTCGAGGTTGGGCGCGGGGATCGTCCTCACCGGGGGAGGCGCCGCCCTGCACGGGGCGGTTGAGCTCGCCCAGCAGTGCTTCGCCGCCCCGGTGCGCCTCGGAGTGCCCGGGGAGTGGCTGACCGGGCTGGCGGACTCGGTCGGTCGGCCGAAGTTCGCCACCGCCGCCGGCCTCGCGCTCTACGGTGGCGATCGCTTCGTCGAGACCGGCGAGGGCGCGTCCACCCTGGCCTCGGGCCTCGTGACCAAGGCGGCGGCATGGATCAAGGAGTTCTTCTGATGACCGCTGGACCGGAGAGAGACCCGCGAGCCCGCCGCGGACCGATCGCGCATCCCACGACCGTTCATCCCAGATCCGGGAGACAACGATGATGATCTTCGAATTCGAGGAGACCCCGATCCAGAACGCCCGCATGAAGGTGGTGGGCGTCGGCGGGGCCGGCGGGAACGCCGTGAACCGGATGATCGACGAGGAGCTGGAGGGGGTGGAGTTCATCTCCGCCAACACCGACGCCCAGGCGCTGAAGAGCTCGCGGTCCCAGGTGACGATCCAGCTCGGCAAGAAGCTGACCCGGGGGCTGGGGGCCGGAGCCCGTCCCGAGATCGGGCGCCAGGCGATCGCCGAGAGCTCCGACGAGGTTCGCGAGTCGCTGGATGGGGCCGATCTGGTGTTCGTCACCGCCGGGATGGGCGGCGGGACGGGCACGGGGGCCGCGCCGATCGTGGCCGAGATCGCCCGGGAGCTGGGCGCCCTCACCATCGCCATCGTGACCCGGCCGTTCTCCTTCGAAGGGAAGAAGCGGATGCGCCAGGCGGAACAGGGCCTCGCCGAGCTGCGCCGCACCGTGGACACGATGATCGTGGTCCCCAACGACCGCCTCCTGGCCGTTGTGGGGAAGGGGACCTCCTTCCGGGACGCCCTCAAGAAGGCCGACGAGGTCCTCCTCCACGCCACCCAGGGGATCAGCGACCTGATCCGGGTGAGCGGGGAGGTGAACGTCGACTTCGCCGACGTGCGCACGATCATGTCGTCCCGGGGACCCGCCCTCATGGGCTCCGGATTCGGAGAGGGCGACGACCGGGCCCAGGAGGCGGCCCAGGAGGCGATCTCGTCTCCCCTCCTGGACGACGTGTCGATCCAGGGCGCCCAGGGCGTCCTCATCAACATCACCGGAGGCATGGATCTCGCCATTGACGAGGTCACCCGGATCTCTACTATCATTCAGGAGGAGGCGGGGGAGGAGGCCGAGATCATCTTCGGGGCGGTCCACGACCCGAACCTCGAGGGCAAGATCCGGGTCACGGTGATCGCCACCGGCTTCGACCGGGCCGAGCAGGAAGAGGACAAGGTGATCCGCCCCGACTTCGGCTCCCGCCCTCGCTCCCGGGCGGGAAGCGACGTGCGTCGGGGTCAGGCGCGCCAGGCCCCCCGGAGGGCCGCCGCCGGTGGCGGGCAGGAGGAAGGAGTGGTCCCTTTCAGCCGCTACCCGGAGCGGGTCGTGACCCGGGAGCAGATCGGGGAGCTGGACATCCCCACGTTCATCCGACGTCAGATGGACTAGAGCGCGGTCGGCCCGTCCCCCGCCGGGGCGCGGCCGACCCACGGAGGAGGCGAGTGGCCGAAGGAGCGGATTCGAGGACTCCCGGGACCGACCCCGGGGCGAGCCCGGCGCGAAGACCCGTCCAGGGCGGGAGCGGCGGGGGCCTTCTTCCCCCGGCGGGCGTACACCTTGCGCTGAGCGTGATCGTGGCCCTGGGAGTGGGCGCCGGGGCGATCTGGTCCGAGAGCCGGCCGACGCCGGACGTGGGGGCCCTCCCGGCCGTGTACGCCCCGCCGGCCGAGACCACCGAGACCGTGCGCCTCTCGTGGGGCGAGACCCTCGGCGACGTCCTCTATTCACGCACGGGGATGGACGACAACGAGGTCGACGCCCTCCTCCGGGCGTTCCGGGTCGAGGCCAGTCCCCGGCGCATCCGGTCGGGGACGTCGGTCGTCCTCCTCCGCCGGACCGGCCAGGAGAGGGTCCGGGCCGTGGATGTGGAGCTGAACCTGGACGAGAGGGTCCGCGTCGCCCGGGACGGCGAAGGATGGACCGCCCGCAGGGTCATGACGCCGGTCCGGACGGACACCCTCTTCATCGCCGGCGCGATCGAGAACGTGCTCTGGAGCTCGATTCTGGAGCACCCCGAGCTGACCGGGATGCCGGCCGCCGATCGGGCGATCGTCCTCCACCGCCTCGACCAGATCTTCCAGTGGCAGATCGACTTCTCCCGCCAGATCCGGGCGGGGGACACCTTCCGCTTCGTCCTGGAGCGGGAGGTCCGCCCCGACGGCTCCATGCGCTCGGGGCGGGTGCTCGCCGCCCAGCTCCGGAATCAGGAGATTCCGTATCACGCGATCCGCTTCGATCCCAACGGGGACGGGCGGGGCACCTACTACGACCTCGAGGGGCGCTCGGTGCGCAGGGCGTTCCTCAAGAAGCCGCTGGAATTCCGTAGGATCTCCTCCCGATTCACCTCGGGCCGGTACCATCCCGTGCTGAGGCGCTGGCGCGCCCACCGGGGCGTGGACTACGCGGCCGATCGGGGCACGCCGGTCATGGCGACGGGGGACGGCGTCGTGATCCACAGGGGACCCAAGGGCGGCCTGGGCAACGCCGTGGTGATCCGGCATCCCAACGGCTTCCGGACCCGGTACGGACACATGTCCTACTTCGCCCGGGGCGTGGAGGTCGGCACCCGGGTGCGACAGGGTCGGGTGATCGGATACGTGGGCGCCACGGGTCTGGCCACCGGCCCGCACCTCCACTACGAGATGATGCGCTCCGGGCGGCACGTCGATCCCCTGGGAATCGAGCTTCCCCCCGGCGATCCCGTGCCCGAGGATCGGAGGGGCGACTGGGAGCGGGCCCTCGTCCGCAACCGGGCGCTCCTCTCCCGCACGCCGGCGGCGATCTCGCCCCGAGTGGCGATGGGAGGCCGGAGCCCGGTCGAGGAGGCTGGGGAAGAAGGGGAGTGAGGTCGCCCGACTCCCTCTCTCCCTTCGAGCCCGGTAGCGGAGCGGTTCCCTCTCCGAGCAGGTCGTGATCCCCCTCCTCGTCGCCCTGGGCTGCGCCGGGGCGGTGACGTTCGCGCTCTGGATCTACGGGCGCCGGGAGCCCCCGGTGCGGGGTCGTTGGGTGCTGGCGGGTCTCCGGGCCGCCGCCCTCGTACTCCTCGTCCTCCTCCTCTGGAACCCCCGTCTCCCCCTGGGCGGGAGCCCGGCCTCCGTGTCGACCCCCCGGGTGCTGCTGGACGCGTCGCTGAGCATGGGGGCCACGGCGGAGGAGGGCGGATCCAGGTGGGGGCGGGCCGTGGAACGAGCCCTGGACGAGGCGGGCGAGGGGGGCCGGGTCCTCCTCTTCGGCGAAGCGGTCCGCGCAGTGCCCGCCGACTCTCTCCGGCTCCTGGAGCCGTCGGACCGGGAGAGCCGCCTGGCCCCCGCCGTGGAGCGGGCCGCCGAGCTGGGCGCGGTGAGGGTCCGGGTGCTCACGGACCGGCGCCTCGACGATCCGGCGGATCTCACGCGCTTTGTCGCCCGCACTGGAATCGAGCTCTCCTTCGGGGAGGGGGGGGCGCCGGTCCGGAACGCGGGGCTCGGCGAGCTCGTCGTGCCTCTGCGGGTCGCCGCGGGCGACACCCTGGCCGTGGAGGTCCTCCTCCACGGCCAGGGAGGCGTCGGGCGGGACTCGCTGGACCTCTCCCTCGAGGTGGAGGGTTCCGGGCGCCTCACCCGCCGCGTGCCCCTTCCCGCGGGGGACCGTCCTGTCCGTCACCGCCTATCGTCTTCGGTTGCAGGCGAGGCGGGGATCCGCCGGGTCGAGGTCCGGGCGCGCCTCTCCGGCGACGCCTTTCCCCGGGACGACCGCCGGGTCGCGTACCTGGAGGTGGGTGCGGGCACGGGCCGGCTCCTCCTCGTCTCTCTCGACCCCGACTGGGAGCCGCGCTATCTCCTGCCCGTCCTGGAGCAGGTTACGGGCCTTGAGGCCCGTGGATTCCTCCGGATCGGAGACGACCGCTGGCTCCCCATGGGCCGACGGGAGGAGCGCACCGGCCCCCGGAACACGTCGGAGGTGCGATCGGCGGCTTCGGGGGCCGAGCTCCTGGTCGTCCACGGCGTGGGGGGCGACGCCCCCACCTGGATCCGGGATGCGCTCCGCGCGGCGCCCCGGGCGGCGGTTCTTCCCCGGGAGCCCGGGGGGGGGGCCCTGGCGGACGTGCGGGCGGCCGGGCCGCTTCCGGGGGAATGGTACGCCGTCGCCGACCTTCCCGCCTCGCCCCTCGCCGGTGAGCTCTCCGGCGTGAGCTTCGACGACCTTCCTCCGCTCACCGGCGTGCTCCCGGTCGCCTCCCGGGGCGTCGGAGCGGTGCCCCTGCACCTCCGGCGGGGGGGGAGGGGGCCCGTGGAGGCGGCCCTCCTCCTCCGCACCGACGCGGGAGGGAGGACGGCGGTGACGCTGGCGTCGGGGTTCTGGCGCTGGGCGGCCCGGGAGGGGGCTCCCCGGGAGGCGTACCGGCGCCTCTGGGGGGGTGTGGCGGGCTGGCTCCTCGCAAGTCGCCGGGAGCGCGCGGAGGTGGCGGTGGAGCCGCGGGCGCGCGTCCTGCCCCAGGGACGGGCGGTGGGGTGGAGGGTCCGGGGGGTGGAAAGCGACACCCTCCGGATCGAGATCCGTGGGGAATCGGAAGGTGCACCCCCGGTCCTGGATACCCTGATCGAGGTCCGGGGCGGGGGTCCGATCGAGACCCCGGCCCTCCCGCCCGGGACCTACACCTACCGGGCCAGGGGCGACGATCCGGCGCACGACGCCCGGGGCGTGCTGGAGATCACCGCGTACTCGGACGACCTCCTCCGGCCTCTCCTCGAGCCCGACGGGCTCTCCGGAGGCGGGGCGGCCGACGGGCAGCGCCGACGCCGCTCCGGGGGGACTCCGCTGCGGACCGGGGCGGCGCCCTACCTCCTCCTCCTCGGCCTCCTGTGCGCGGAGTGGATCGGACGGAGACGGACGGGGTTACGTTAGCGGACTCCGAGACGACTCTCCCGCGCCCATGGCACGCCTCTTCCCAACCGAGGACGAGACCAGCAAGTCCCTCTGGCATCGGGCCGTCGACCTGGCCCTGACCGACGTCCGGGTCCTCGCCGGCGGCATGGACGAGGAGACCCTGGAGTCCCTGGAGGAGCGACTCCTGGCCGCCGACTTCGGGGTTCAGGCGTCCCTCCGGCTCGTGGAGCGCGTGGAGCAGCGGGCCCGGAGGGGTGAGCTCCGGGGCGGCGCCGAGCTCCGACAGGCACTGGCGGAGGAGATCAGGGAGATCCTGGAGCCCTGCCGGGGCGCGGAGCTGGTCGTGGCGGGGGAGGGTCCTACCGTGTACCTGGTCGTGGGCGTGAACGGTGTGGGGAAGACGACGTCGATCGCGAAGCTCGCCCATCGTCTCCTGGCGGAGGGCCGGAGCGTCCTTCTGGCGGCGGCCGACACCTATCGGGCCGGGGCCAGCGAGCAGCTCGAGACGTGGGCGGAGCGTGTGGACGCCGACCTCGTGGGCGGAGGCAGGGGGGGAGACCCCGCAGCGGTGGCCTACGACGCGATCGAGGCGGCCGGGTACCGGGGCGTCGATTTCGTCCTCGTCGATACGGCCGGCCGGCTGCACACGCACCGGAACCTCATGGAGGAGCTCCGCAAGGTGGACCGGGTCGTCCGCCGCAAGCTGGAGGGGGCGCCCCACGAGACCCTCCTCGTTCTGGACGCCACGGTGGGCCAGAACGCGGTCTCCCAGGCCCGGGCGTTCCTGGACGCGGTGGAGCCCTCGGGGATCGTGCTCGCCAAGCTCGACAGCACGGCCCGGGGCGGGATCGTCGTGGCGCTCCAGGAGGAGTTCGGGATCCCGGTGAAGCTGGTGGGCACGGGGGAGGGGCTCGGGGACCTGGCGACCTTCGACCCCGACGCCTTCGTGGAGGGGATCTTCGAGGAGTGAGGGCGGAGCCGGGTCCCGGAGACCCTCGGGCGGGGAGTGGAGCTCCGGAGCCGGGCCACCGCCGCCGGGCGCGTGCCACGCCGGAGCCATGACCTCCTTTCAGCTCGACAAGCCCGTCCAGTTCCTGAAGGGCGTGGGGCCCAAGCGAGCCGAATACCTGGGCCGCATGGGGATCGCCACGGCCCGGGATCTGCTCTATCACGTCCCCCGCCGCTACGACGACGCGTCCACCGTGGACCCCATCGACTCCCTCCAGGTGGGGATGGACGCCACGGCCGTGGGGCGGGTCCGGAGCAAGGGCGTGATCCCCACCCGCACCGGTCTCCGCATCTTCCAGGCCGTCCTCCAGGACGAGAGCGGGATGATCACCTGCGCCTGGCCGGGCCAGCCGTGGCTCGAGCGGAAGATCCGGGAGGGCGACCGTCTCCTGGTGACGGGTCCGGTGCGGTTCTTCCACGGGCGCCAGCTCCAGCCCAGGGAGTTCACGATCCTCGGCCGGGAGGGAGAGCGGAGCGAGGACGCCGAGCCCGAGGGGAAGATCTTCGTCGTCTATCCCGCCAGCGACGACCTTCCCCAGTGGGTCTTCCGGCGGATCTTCCGGAAGAACCTGGAGTGGCTCCTCCAGGAGATCCAAGCCGAGGATCATCTCTCCGAGGAGGACCGGATCCAGCTCGACCTCCCGGCCCTCTCCGAGGCGCTGCGCGCTCTCCACCGGCCGGAGTCGATGGAGGAGGTGGGTCGCGGACGGCGGCGGCTGGCCTGGGACGAGCTCTTCTTCCTCCAGCTCCTCCAGGCCCGGGTGCGCTGGGAGGAGACGGTGGCCCGCCCCGGGATCGTCCACCGGAGGACGAACGAGCTGATCCGACCCCTCCACGATGCGCTCCCCTTCGAGCTCACCGAGGCCCAGGCCCGGGTGCTCCGGGAGATCTACGGGGACATGACCTCGTCCCGGCGGATGAACCGCCTCCTCCAGGGGGACGTGGGCTCGGGAAAGACCGTGGTGGCCCTCTTCGCCATGCTCCTGGCCGTGGAGGGCGGCTGGCAGGCGGCCCTCATGGCCCCCACGGAGCTCCTGGCCGAGCAGCACGCGGCGACCCTGGGGAAGATGCTGGAGCCCCTGGGCGTGGAGCTCCTCCTGCTCACGGGACGGATGACCGGGGCCGAGCGCCGGGAGGCGCACAGCGCCCTGGCCGAGGGAGGGCCGCCGATCGCCGTGGGCACCCACGCCCTCATCCAGGAGGAGGTCGAGTTCGGCCGCCTGGGCCTGGTGGTGGTGGACGAGCAGCACCGCTTCGGGGTGCGGCAGCGCATGGCCCTGGGGGAGCAGGAGACCCGTCCCGACGTCCTGGTCATGTCGGCCACCCCGATCCCCCGCTCCATGGCCCTGACGCTCTACGGCGACCTGGACCTGAGCGTCCTGGACGAGCTACCCCCGGGCCGGCGCCCCGTGGAGACCCTCCTCCGCTCCCCGGCCCGGCGCCGGGAGGTCTGGGAGCTGGTGGACCGGGAGCTGGGCGAGGGGCGACAGGCCTACATCGTCTATCCCCTCGTGGAGGAATCCGACAAGGTGGACCTGCGCTCGGCCACCGAGGAGCACCGGCGCCTCTCGGAGGAGGTGTTCCCCCACCGGCGCCTCGGGCTCCTCCACGGACAGCTCACGTCCGACGAGAAGGACCGGGTGATGCGCGCGTTCCGGGACGGGGAGCTGGACGCGGTGGTGGCGACGTCGGTGGTGGAGGTGGGGATCGACGTTCCGAACGCCACGGTCATGGTCATCGAGCACGCCGAGCGCTTCGGCCTGAGCCAGCTCCACCAGCTCCGGGGCCGGGTGGGCCGGGGCGGGGAAGCGAGCTACTGCGTGCTCGTCTCCGACCCGGGGGAGGCGGCGGGGGAGCGTCTCCGGATCTTCCGGGACACGGCAGACGGGTTCGCCGTGGCCCGGGCGGACCTGAGGATCCGGGGCCAGGGTGATCTCTTCGGGGAGCAGCAGCACGGCCGAGCCGTGGAGCTCCGCTTCACCGACCTGGCCACCGACGAGGACCTCCTCCTCGCCGCCCAGGCCCGTGCGCGAGATCTGGTGGAGGAGGATCCCCATCTCGAGGCCGACGAGCACGCCCGCATCCGGGGGCTCCTGGACGAGCGCTACGGAGAGAGGCTCGAGCTCTACCGGGTCGGCTAGGCTCCGGTCGGGCCCTTCCAGGTCACGGGAGGGGGACGCCGCCTCGCCGTCGACGCCGCCACGCCCGCCCCACGGGGCGGGGCCCGGGAGCGCACACCTCCCCCGCGTTGACCCCGGGTCGGGTTCCCGCCTACCTTCCGCCGCGTCTTTTCCCTCGCACACCCTGCAACCCACGGCGAAACGGACCATGGAGCACGAGCTGGTCGAGATCCGCGACCTGGGCAGCCGCGTGGGCGACGAGGTCACCGTGGCCGGCTGGGTGGAGACGGTCCGGGTGCACGGCAAGGTGGCCTTCGCCGAGGTCCGCGACGGCACGGGGCTCGTTCAGGGCGTCTTCCTCCAGGGCGAGCTCGACGGGGAGACGTGGGAGCGGGCCGTCGGCCTCTCCCGGGAAGCCTCGGTGACCCTGACCGGCGAGGTCCGGGCCGACGACCGGGCGCCGGGAGGCCACGAGGTGGGGGCGACCGCCCTGACGCTCCTGGGCCCCAGCGAGGACTACCCGATCCAGCCCAAGGAGCACGGGGTCGAGTTCCTCATGGACAACCGGCACCTCTGGCTGCGATCGAGCCGGCAGCGGGCGGTGCTCCAGGTCCGGGCCGAGGTGGAGCAGGCGATCCACGACTTCTTCTACGAGCGGGGCTTCACCCGCATCGACACCCCGATCCTGACGGGGGCGATCGGCGAGTCGGCGGGCACGCTCTTCGAGACCGACTACTTCGGCGAGCCGGCCTACCTGGCCCAGACCGGCCAGCTCTACGTGGAGGCCGCGTGCCCCGCCTTCCGGAAGGTCTACTGCTTCGGCCCCACCTTCCGGGCCGAGAAGTCCAAGACCCGCCGCCACCTCACCGAGTTCTGGATGGTGGAGCCCGAGGTGGCCTTCGCCGACTCCGACGACAACATGCGGCTCCAGGAGGAGTTCGTGACCTGGATCGTGCGTCGGGCCCTGGAGCGCTGCGCCGACGAGCTGCGCACGGTGGAGCGCGACACCTCCTCCCTGGAGCGGGTCGAGCCCCCCTTCCCCCGGGTCAGCTACACGGAGGCGGTGGAGATCCTCCACGAGGAGGGGAGCGAGATCTCATGGGGCGACGACCTGGGCGGCGCCGACGAGACGATCCTGGCCGAGCGCTTCGAGCGGCCGGTCTTCGTCCACGACTACCCGAAGGAGGCGAAGGCCTTCTACATGAAGGAGAACCCGGAGGACCCCCGGACCGTGCTCTGCAACGACCTCCTGGCCCCGGAGGGCTACGGCGAGATCATCGGCGGGAGCCAGCGGGAGGACGACCTGGACCGCCTCCTGGCCCGCATCCGGGAGGAGGCCCTGCCCGAGGAGGCCTACGGCTGGTACCTGGATCTGCGGCGCTACGGGACCTTCCCCCACTCGGGCTTCGGGCTGGGG
>JABAHQ010001692.1_pt4 | contig 58126 bp, 57 predicted proteins | sample 7062091 | NCBI WGS metagenome assembly JABAHQ01 (sample SAMN14534359, study PRJNA622989) | marine sediment metagenome | biome: marine biome [ENVO:00000428]; feature: marine pelagic biome [ENVO:01000023]; material: deep marine sediment [ENVO:00002113] | place: India: Gulf of Kutch | collected...
TCGGGCTTCGGCTCGGGCTTCGGCTCGGGCCGCGCATCGACCACCGGCTCCGCGGAGGTCTGAAACGCCAGGCGCACCGCCTGCTCTCGGGGCTGCTCCATATCGCCGGCGCTTTGCCAGCGGGCCACGCCATAGCGCAACAGCAGGGCATGGGCTGCGGCGGACACGGCAAAGGCCAGCACCCAGGGCCCGACACGATCGGCGGTCATCGCTCCAGGGTCACGAGGTCCACCGCCTCGGCTCCCGCCTCCTGCGCGGCGTCCAAGACGTTGACGGCTGCGCCCAAGGCGGCGGCCCGATCCCCTCGTACCCGCACGACCTTGTCGGTCCTTTGCTGCAGCGCCTGGCGCAGGACCGCGACGAGCTCCTCCGGCGCCAGGACCCGGTCGTCCATGCGCACCACGCCGTACTGGTCGACCGCGACCTCCACCGGCGGGGCGGGTTCCAGCGAGGCGCCGCTGCTCGACTCGGGCAGCTCAATGCCCAGCGCCTGCTCGCGCACGAAATGGGAGGTGAGCATGAAGAACACCAGCAGCAAGAAGACGATGTCGATCAGCGGCGTCAGGTTAGGCACGCGGCTGGCCTTGGGGCGCCCCTCAAGCCGCATCGGCTGCCTCCTGCCGGCGTGTCCCGAGCGCATGGCGCGGGTGCAGCTCGGGCGCGCCGAGGCGCTCCAGCAGTATGGAGCCGCAGCGCTCCATGGAGCGGGCACGGCGTTCGGCCAGGCCCTCGAGCAGGTGGAGCAGCAGCAGCAGGACCAGGGAGACCGCCAGGCCCACGCCGGTGGTGACCATGGCCTCCCAGATCCCTCCGGCCAGCGCGTCGGCGTCCACGCGACCGCCGGCCCGCTCAATCACCTGAAAGGCCTTGATCATGCCCAGGATGGTGCCGAACAGGCCCAGCAGCGGGGCGGTGTTGCCCAACATGCTCAGCGTGCGAAAGCCGCGCTGCAGGCGCTGCAGCTCGGTCGAGCCCACTCGGGAGGCCACGCGCTCCAGGTCGGGGGCGCCCTGGGAGTGGGCGTCCAGCACGGCCCACAGCAGGTTCGCCTCCGGGCCGCGCACGGTGCTCAGTGTCGAGCGCAGTGTTTCCGGTGCGCCCCGCTCGGCCAGGCGGGCCTCCATCTCCCGGGGCAGACGCCCTGCGCCCATAAAGCGAATGACCCGCTCCACCACCACGGTCAGCCCCAGCAGGGAATAGCCCGCCAGGACCCACACCACGGGGCCGCCCCGTGCAAAGATCTCCTCCATCCCCATACCCGCCCCCGTGTCGTGCCCGGCCGCGGCCGGGCGCTCAATTGATGGTGGCCAGAGCAGGGACCATGCCAGGCCGCAACTGCTTGATCCTTGGGAAACGGGCTCGCGAGGGAGGTCGCGGACTGTGTCATATGACACAATGTATGAGGTGAAACGCCCGGCTCGGGCCCTGGGAAGATGGGTCGCGTCCCCACTAAGAGGCGGATTTGAAGGCCATGTTGCGTATCGGCACGGGCCTTGCTAAATCTAGAGCCCACGAGACGCACGCGAATCCGCGAGGGGGAATAGATGCAGCAGCGATTGATTCGGTCCCTGGCCGTGATCGGGGCCTTGTTGCTAGTCGGTGGGGTGATGGCCGGCGGGATCGAGTTCGAGGACCCCTGGATCCGGGAGGCCCCGCCCGGGGCGCCCTCTCTCGCCGGTTACATGGTGGTGAAGAACCCGTCGGCCGAGGGGCGGAGCCTGGTGGGGGCGACCAGCCCGGCGTTCGGGAAGGTGACGCTGCACCGTACCGAGATGGAGGAAGGGATGGCCCGAATGGTTCACCAGGAGCGTGTCGAGGTTCCGGCGGGCGGTGCGGTCCGCTTCGAGCCGGAGGGCTACCACCTGATGCTGATGAAGCCCGTGGAGGCGCTAAAGGCCGGTGACCGGGTGGAGATCACGCTGCGGTTCGAAGACGGCGAGTCCGTGCCGGTGACCTTCGAGGTGCGCAAGGACGTCGGCGCCGGGCACATGCAACACCAGCAGATGCAGCACGGCCAGTGAGGGCTAGGAAACCGTCAGGGCATACTTCTTGATTCGATACAACAGGGTATCGCGAGTCAGGCCCAGCAGGCGAGCCGCCTTGCTGCGATTCCCGCCTGCCCTGACCAGCGCCTGGCGGATCATGTTCGCCTCCAGCTCGTCAAGGCGCAGACCGCCGTCGGGCAGCGTGAAGCCGGCGCCCGCTGCGGCATCGCTCCCGTGGCAGCGGATCTCAGCGGGCAGATTGGCCGCGTGGATCTCCTTGCCGCTGAACAGCACCACCATGCGCTCGCAGAAGTTGCGCAGCTCGCGCACGTTGCCCGGCCACCGGTAGCGCCTCAGGGCGTCCATCGCGTCGGGGCTGAAGCGCGGCGCATCGAGCCCGTGGCCGCGGGCCAGCTGGGCGGTGAGCCGCTCGAGCAGCAGCACGAGGTCGCTGCCTCGTTGGCGCAAGGGGGGGAGGCTCAGGGGGATGACGTTGAGCCGGTAGTACAGATCGGCGCGGAAGCGCCCCGCCTGGACCTCTGCATACAGGTCCCGGTTGGTGGCGGCGAGCACGCGCACGTCGACCCGATCGGGGCGCGCCTGGCCGACGGCCTGACACTCCCCGGACTCCAGGAGGCGCAGCAATTTGGCCTGTACCGGCGGCGGCAGCTCGCCGACCTCGTCCAGGAACAAGGTGCCGCTGCGGGCCGAGTGGATGCGCCCGGCTTGGTCGGCCACGGCCCCCGTGAATGCCCCCTTGCGGTGCCCGAAGATCTCCGACTCGGCCAGCGACTCGGGGAGCGTGGCGCAGTTCAGCGTGAAGAACGGCCGCCGGGCCCGCGGACTCTCCCGGTGGATGGCCTCGGCCAGAAGCTCCTTACCGGTGCCGCTCTCACCGAGGATGAGGACCGTTACCTCGGTGGTGGCGGCGATCCGAGCTGCTCGGGTGACGCTGCCCAGCTCCGGTGAGTTGCCCAGCAACTTGTCGAATGCACTCATTAGGCTCAGATCTCCATTTCGGGGCTCGAGACCCGGCTCAGGTCCGGTTCCGTACCGTGCTTGAAATTAAGGTACAGCCCCGCCAGGGCTATGACCAAGATCAAGGCCCCCACCAGGGGACGCACCCAGGGTAAGCGGGAAAACCTTGTGAACCAAGTGGTTAATATACCGGCGGTCATCACCGAAGGTAAAGTCCCCACGCCGAAGGCGAGCATATATAGGGCGCCGCGCAGGGCGCTGCCGGACGTGGCTGTCCATACCAGCATGGAATACACCAGCCCGCAGGGCAGCCAGCCCCAGATCAACCCGAACAGCCAGGCGTGCAGCGGCGAGCGCACCGGCAGCAGCAGGCGCCCCAGGGGCTCGATCCGCCGCCACAAGGGCACGCCGATGCGCTCGATGGCGGCAAAGCGGGGGAACCAGCCGGCCAGGTGCAGGGCGATGGCGGCCAGGATGAGCGCCGCCAGCACCTGCAGTGCCAGATAGCCGTAGTGGGGGCTGGCGGCGTCGGACAAGCGGTCGCCCACCAGCCCGCTGAGGGCGCCGGCCGCGGTATAGCTGGTTACCCGGCCGACGTTATAGGCCGAGACGTAGGGCAGCATCCGCCAGCGCTGGGCGCGCACCTCGGCGGGCAGGCTGAAGGTCAGCGCCCCGACGATCCCCCCGCACATGCCGATGCAGTGCAGTGTGCTGACGACGCCGATCAAGAATGCGCCGGTGAGAAAGGCCTCCAAGATACACTCCGAGATCGCGGGCTGTGGCCATGATAGCATTGGCCGCCGCTGCCCTGTTGAATCCCCGACCCGCCGCCGGCTCGCGGTTGATCGTGCGAGGGCGCGGCGAGAGCCGGCGTTGCCGTCGCGAAATCATTGCCCGGACGGCCTTCCCGACCGATGGAAATCCAAGACCCCATAGACGAGTACTTTGCTGCCGTGCCCCGAGGGCTGGAGTCGGTGCTCGCCCAGGAGCTTCGGGCCTTGGGCGCCGGCGAGTTGCGCGCGGCCAGGGCGGGGGTGTCGTTTGCCGGCCCGTTGGAGGTCGGTTATCGCGCGTGTCTGTGGTCGCGTACCGCCAGCCGGGTGCTGCTGGTGCTTCGCCGCTTTGCCGCGCCGGACGAGGGCGCCCTCTACCGGGCCGTACGCGCGATGGAGTGGGAGGCGCAGCTCGAACCCGCCGGCACCCTCGCCGTGGACTGCACGCAGATCCAATCGCCCATCCGCCACACCCACTACGCCGCGCTGCGGGTCAAGGACGCCGTTGTCGATCGTTTTCGCGAGGGCTTCGGCATGCGCCCCTCGGTGCACCTGGAGCGGCCCGACGTGCGCATCCACCTGCACCTGCACCACGGCCGGGGGACAATCTCCGTGGACCTCTCCGGCGGCGGCCTGCACCGGCGCGGCTACCGCGGCGCCGGCGTCGCCGCGCCGCTCAAGGAGAACCTGGCCGCAGGGATCCTGTTCCTGGCCGGCTGGCCGCCGGTCGCCGCGGCGGGCGGGACCCTGCTCGACCCCATGTGCGGGTCCGGCACCCTGCCCGTCGAGGCGGGCCTGATGGCCGGTGACATCGCCCCCGGGCTGCTGCGCGAGTACTTCGGTTTTCTCGGATGGCGCGGCCACCGTCCAGAGCTGTGGGCGCGCCTGGTGCAGGAGGCCCGCGCGCGCCGCGACCGAGGGCTTGCCGGGCGGGTGCCCGTGATCGGCTGGGATGCCGACGCCGGCGCCGTTCGGGCCGCCCGGGCCAATGTAGAGCAGGCCGGCCTGGCCGGCCACGTGCGCATCGAGCGCCGGGCGCTGGAGGACGCCGCGCCTCCGCCCGATGTGGCGCCGGGGCTGGTAGTGGCCAACCCGCCCTATGGCGAGCGCCTCGGCGAGCGCGAGGCCCTGATCCCCCTGTATGCCCGGCTGGGCGAGGTGCTGGCCGATCGATTTGCCGGCTGGCGCGCGGCAGTGCTGGCCGGCAACCCGGACCTGGCGGCACACCTGGGGCTGCCGGCCCGGCGCACCCGCCGCCTGTACAATGGTCCCATCGCATGCGCGCTGCTGGAGCTCGATCCGAGCGCGCTACCTACCGCGAACCCCCGGCCCTTCGCCAACCGGCTGCAAAAGAACCTGCGCACCCTCGGGCGCTGGGCGCGCCGCGAGGGGCTTTGCTGCTACCGGTTGTACGACGCGGACATGCCCGAGTACGCCCTGGCGGTGGATGTCTATCGCAGCGAGCACGCCCATGTGCACGTGCAGGAATACGAGGCCCCGCCCACGGTGGACCCGGCTGCGGCCGCCGCGCGCCTGCGCGCGGCGCTGGCCGTGATTCCCGAGGTGTTGGACGTGCCGCCCGAGCGGGTGCACCTCAAGCACCGCCGGCGCCAGCGCGGCGCCCGCCAGTACCTGCGTCGCGAGGCCCGTGCCGAGCTGCACGAGGTGGTCGAGGGCGGCTATCGCCTTCTGGTGAATTTCACGGACTATCTCGACACCGGCCTGTTCCTGGACCACCGGCTCGTCCGGGCCCTCATCGGGCGCTCGGCCCGTGACCGGGATTTTCTGAACCTGTTCGCCTATACCGGCACTGCCACGGTCTATGCAGCCGGCGGCGGGGCGCGCTCCACCACCACCGTGGATCTGTCCAAGACGTATCTGGACTGGGCGCGGCGCAACCTTGCCCTCAATGGTTTCAAAGGTCCCGAGCACCGGCTGGTTCGCGCCGATTGCATGAGCTGGCTGGAGGAGCAGGGCGCTGCGCGCCGCCCGCGCCGCTACGGATTGATCTTCCTCGACCCGCCCACGTTCTCAACCTCCAGGCGCATGGGTAAGAGCCTGGACGTGCAGCGCGACCACGCGGCGTTGATCCGCATGGCCATGAAGCTGCTGGCCCCCGGCGGGGAGCTGATCTTCTCCAACAACTACCGCAAGTTTCGCATGGACCGGCAGGCCCTGGCCGAGCTTCACATCGAGGACATCACCCGGCCCACGCTGCCCAAGGACTTCGCGCGCAACCCGCGCATCCACAACTGCTGGCGCATCACGCGGCCCTAGGAGCCCGCCCGTTGCCGCAGGGCGACGGCCTCGGTCTCGCCCAGGGCCTGCATGAGAAACGGCTTGCTGGCCTCGCCGAAGTACAGGGTGCGGTGGGGGAAGGGGATCTCGATCTCTTCGCGGTCGAAGGCGTGCTTGAGCCGGCGCTGGTACTCGCGCCCCACCTCCCACTGCTTGATGGGCGTGGTCTTGAGGCGGCCCTTGATCACCACCGCCGAGTCGCCGAACTTGTCCACGCCGAAGACCTCCAGGTCCTCGATCATGCTGGGCCCGAAGTGCTCGTCTCGGCGCAGCTCGTCGCCGACCTCCTTCATGACCTCGATGACCCGGTCCACGTCCTCCTTATAGGCGACCCCCACTTCCAACACATAGGCCGACCAATCGAGGGTCATGTTGGATATGGTGTTGATGGTGCCGTTGGGGAAGACGTGCACGACGCCGGAGAGATCACGCAGCACGATGGTGCGAAAGTTGATCTGCTCCACCAGCCCGCCGGTGCCGTTGACAATGGCCACGTCGCCCACCCGCACCTGGTTCTCCAGGATCATGAAAAAACCGGAGATCACGTCGCGCACCAGGTTCTGGGCGCCGAAGCCGATGGCCAGGCCAGCGATCCCGGCGCTGGCCAGCAGCGGGGCGATCTCCACGCCGACCTCGCGCAAAACGACCAGCCCCACCACCAGCCACAGCACGATCAGCACCGCCTGGCGCAGCAGGCGTACCAGGGTCTCGGCGCGCTTGACCGATTCGCTCGGTACCTCCCCTTCCACCTTTCCGCGCTCGATCAGCTGGGTCTCCAGGCGCCGCAGCGCCACGCGCACGACCTTCATCAGCACCCAGAAGACCACCAGGATCAGCAGGATGCGCAGGGCGCCGCCCATGACCTGATCCCAGCTGATCTGCGCGAGGAGCTTTCGGACGAAATCCACTTGTTGAACCTCCGGCGTCGACGGCCCGGCCGTCCCGGCCCGGGGCATGGGGTGGGGCGTCTATGCTTCTGCTTCTAAGGAGTTGTGGGTCGCCGCCTTGCCCGGCGAGGGCACGGGCTGGCGTCGGTTGAGCAGGATGATAGGCCAGGCAGCATGAATTACAAACTTATTGCTGTCCTCGTGGTCGTCGGCCTGGTGGTCGTGTTCGTGGCCCAGAACGCCGCCGTGGTCGAGATCCGTTTTCTCTTTTGGAACGTCGCAATCTCCAGGGCCGTGGTGATATTTTTGGCGCTCGCCGCCGGTGTGGCGGCCGGGTGGCTGCTGCACGGCGCGGCCCGCCACCGGTACGGGCGCCCGCGGGGCCGAGCCTGAGCCCGTAGGGCGGGTTGCGCGTCAGCGCAAGCCGCCGCAGGTGGCTTGCCCGGGTGCCGGTGCGGCGGCTCGCCTTCGGCGAACCGCCCTACGGTGACTTCCTTGTGACCGTGACCTATTCCCCGGGGGCTCGTGAAACAGCGCCCGCACCAGGCGCTCCACGGGGACGAAGTCGTCGCGCAGCACGGGCGGGTCGGACAGCGGGGTGCCCCGCGCCAGCAGCTCTCCGGTCACGGGGCGCCAGGTGCGGCGAAAGCCGCGGCGGGCGGCGACTTGCACCGGCGGTGGGCCGGTATCGGTGGCGGAGATGACGAAGGTGATGCGCTTCGGGGGCTCGGGCGCGGGCTCTCGCTCCAGCCACACGTGCACGTGCTCGAGCTCGCGCCTCAGGGTCTTGACGATGGCCTTGACCAGCAGCGGATCGGCGTAGGCGTCGACCACGTTCAGCAGATAGATGCCGCCATCGGCCAGGTGCGCATCCCCTCGGTGGACACCCACGGGCGCCGCGCGGCGACCTCGGCCACCTTGACCCGCGCCTCGGGCATGGCGCTGCGGATGGCACGGGGCTGCGTGTAGGCGCCGCCCCCTGCGAAGAAGTAGCCGGCGCGACGGGCGCGCGGGCCCAGGTGCACGTAGGGGGCGGCGAGTGCCTCGGGCCAGGACTCGTGATTGATGCTGTGCAGCAGGTGATCCAGCACCATGGCCCGGGCCCGGCCGGCGGGGAACTCGGTCGAGGCGTCCACCACGCGCACGCAGTGGTATTGGCTCTCCCGGTCACAGGGATCGGCAAAGCCTTGGCGCAGCTCGGTCAGGGCCGCGAGGCCCGCGACGCCGCCCACATTACCATGCGTCCCCGCCCCCACAGGAAGGGCAGGGCCACGAGCAGCAGGGTCACGGCCGTGCCCACCACCACCGCCCGGGTCCCGAAGCACAGGATCAGCCAGTAGCCGGACAGCCGCAGGCTAGCCCGCGTATTTCACCGGGATCGCGGGAGCAGGCGCCGCTCTGGAGCGAAAGTGGTAGCGGTAGCTGCCACTTGGCCGCTCCCGCGGCATAAGTACATCCTGCTGTACAAAAGTGAAGAGCAAGCCTACGAACGCGAAGACAAGCCTGAACCGCGATAGGACAACGGCGCAAACAGTGTGCCGTCGCTCGATTCCTATGCATTATGGCCTGTTCCTTTTGGGTTGCAGGTCGTTGCGCCACAGCCGTTGGCCGCCTGGTGCAATATGCGGGCTAGGGGATGCGGGTAAACACCAGGTCCCAGACATCGTGGCCGAGGCGCTGGCCGCGGCGCTCATACTTGGTCAAGGGGCGGTCGCCGCGCCCGGCGAAGCGCCGCGCCCCGGCCGCGTTGACGAATCCCGGCGCCATGCTCATCACCGCCATCATGTGCTCGGCGTAGTCCTGCCAGTCCGTGGCCATGCGCAGGCAGCCGCCGGGTTTGAGCTTGCGCCGGATCAGCTCGGCGAAGCGCGGCTGCACCAAGCGGCGCTTGTGGTGGCGCTTCTTGGGCCAGGGATCGGGGAAGAACAGATACACGCCGTCCAGGGCCTCGTCGGGGACCGCGTCCTGGAGCACCAGCGCCGCATCGGCGCAGGCCACCCGCACGTTGGTGAGCCCGTGCTCGTGCAGGCCCAGCAGCAACGCGCCCGCCCCCGGCTGGTGCACCTCGATGCCGATGTAGTCGCGCTCGGGGTGAGCGGCGGCCATCTGCAGCAGGGTCTCGCCCGCGCCGAAGCCGATCTCCAGGAGGCGCGGCGCGCGGCGCCCGAACGCCCGATCCAGGTCCCAAATCCCCTGCTCCGGGTCCAGGCCGTAGACCGGCAGCAGCTCCTGCAGGGCGCGGTGCTGAGCGCGGGTGATGCGCCCCTCGCGGCGCACGTAGCTGCGAATCGGCGGGCGAGGTTCGCGGTTATCCATAGGGGTATCGAAGATCACAACGCAAAGGCGCAAAGACGCAAAGGCCGCAAAGAAACTTCTACGGATTGATGGGCACCGGTACTATCTGATGGCTGGTAGAAACGGACCTCAGTCGCTCCGTCGGTACGAACACGGACGCCGGGCAGGACTGCCCCGACACCATGCCTGGTGACTGCATGCGCTGGCCATCTACAGCCAACAACTGAGGAGTCCGCAGACCCGGAAAAAAATCAATCTTCCTTCGCGGTCTTTGCGCCTTTGCGTTGGGCTTGTTCTTAGAAAAAGGTTCCCTCGAGCGGAGAGGAGGCGGAGCCGAAGCGCTTTTTGGGGATGCGCCCGGCGAGGTAGGCCTCGCGGCCGGCCTCCACGGCCTTTTTCATGGCCGAGGCCATGAGCACCGGATCCTTGGCGCCGGCGATGGCGGTGTTCATGAGCACGCCGTCGCAGCCGAGCTCCATGGCCACGGCCGCGTCTGAGGCGGTGCCCACGCCCGCATCCACCAGGATGGGCACGCTGGCGTTCTCGACAATGGTGAGGATGTTGTAGGGGTTGCGGATCCCGAGCCCGGAGCCGATGGGGGCGGCCAGGGGCATAACCGCCACGCAGCCCATCTCCTCGAAGCGCTTGGCGACGATCGGGTCGTCGTTTGTATAGACCATCACCTTGAAGCCCTCGGCGATCAAGGTCTCGGCCGCGTTCAGGGTCTGGACGATATCCGGGAACAGGGTCTTCTCGTCGCCGAGCACCTCCAGCTTGACCAGGTCGTGGCCGTCGAGCAGCTCGCGCGCCAGGCGGCAGGTGCGCACCGCGTCCTCGGCGGTGTAGCAGCCGGCGGTGTTGGGCAGGATGGTGTAGCGCTGGGGGGGGATCGCCTCCAGCAGGCTCGGCTCGCTGGGGTCCTGTCCAATATTGCTGCGGCGGATGGCGACGGTGGCGATCTCGGCCCCGCTCGCTTCGATGGCCTGGCGCGTCTGCTCCAGGTCCTTGTACTTGCCGGTGCCCACCAACAGGCGGGAGCGATATTCGACACCGGCCACGGTGAAGGTGTCGTCGGCGTGGGCGGGGGGCGCGTGCAGGGGCGTGGACATGATCCTCTCCGGAAAGAACGGTTCTGAGTGGGCGGCGTGCGCGTCGCGATGGATTCACCCGGGGCCGTGTCAGCCCCCGCCGATGGCGCGGACCACCTCGACCCGATCGCCCGGCCGCAGCCGGTGCGTCGTGAGGGTGCTGCGCGGGACGATCTCCCGGTTGACCTCCACGGCCACGCGCTGCCCCGCGAGCCCCATGAGCTCCAGCAGGACGGCCGCGCTGGTGTCCTCGGCTACCTGTCGGGTCTCCCCGTTGACGGTGATTTCCATCGCGCTCTGTCGTCGTGTGCCATAACGGGTAAACTCGCATTTTATAACAATTGCGGTGCCACTGTCTGAAAGGGTCCACGATGGCGCACACCGAGGACGTGATCGACGCGGATTCGGCCCGTACCCTGGACGGGCTCTTCCGCGAGCGCATACGGCGCACCCCCGATAGGGCGGCGTATCGCAGCTTCGAGCCCGAGACGGTGACCTGGGACGATACCACCTGGCGCCAGATGGGGCGCGAGGCGGCCCGATGGCAGTCGGCGCTGGCCGGGGAGCCCCTGGGCCGGGGCGATCGCGTGGCGGTGCTGATGCGCAACCGGCGCGAGTGGGTGATGTTCGAGCAGGCCGCGCTGGGGCTGGGCCTGGTGGTCGTCCCGCTGTATGTGGAAGACCGCCCCAACAATCTGGCCTATATCCTGCACGATTCGGCCACCAAGCTGCTTCTCGCCGAGGGCTCGCTGTGGGGGCGCATCCACACCGCGGTCGGCCGTGTCGAGTCCCTGCAGCGGGTGGTGCTCCTGGGGCGGACCGAAGGCGCTGCCGGTGGCGACGCCCGGGTGCGCCTGGCCCGCGACTGGCTGCCGGAGTCCGCCGGCGAGCTGGTGCACAGCGGGGCCGATGCCGGGGCGCTGGCCACCATCGTCTACACCTCGGGGACCACCGGCCGGCCCAAGGGCGTGATGCTGAGCCACCGCAACATCCTGTCCAACGCCCTCGCCATTCTCGCGAGCTACGGCGTCTACCTCGAGGACGTGCTCCTGTCCTTCCTCCCCCTGTCGCATACCTTCGAGCGCACGGTGGGCTACTACGTGCCCGTGATGGCGGGGGCCACCGTGGCCTATGCCCGATCGGTACAGCAGCTCGCCGAAGACCTTCAGGCCGTGCGGCCCACGGTGATGATCGCCGTTCCAAGGGTTTTCGAAAAGTTCCATGCCCGCATCCAGGAGGGCCTCGCGCAAAAGCCGCCCGCCGTGCGCGCGCTGTTTCGCACCGCCGTGCGGGTGGGATGGCGGCGCTTCCAGGCCGCCCAGGGTCGGGCCCGCCCCGGGCCCTCGGCGCTGCTCTGGCCCCTGCTCGATCGCATGGTTGCCCGCAAGGTCCGCGAGCGCCTGGGCGGGCGCACGCGCATAATCGTCAGCGGCGGGGCGCCGCTGTCGCTGCCGGTGGCCCGCACCTTCATCGGTCTGGGCCTGACCCTGGTCCAGGGCTACGGGCTCACCGAGGCGAGCCCCGTGGTGAGCGGCAACCCCGTGGACGACAACGACCCGGCCAGCGTGGGCGTGGCCCTGCGCGGGGTGGAGGTGCGCATCGGCCCCCATGACGAGCTGCTGGTGCGCGGCCCCGGGGTGATGCTGGGCTACTGGAACGATCATGCGGGCACCGCGGCGGCCATCGACCCCGAGGGTTGGCTGCACACCGGTGATCAGGCGCGCATCGAGCGCGGGCACATCTACATCACGGGCCGGATCAAGGAGATCCTGGTCCTGTCCAATGGTGAAAAGATAGCGCCGACGGATGTTGAGACCACCCTCGTCACCGACCCGCTGTTCGAGCAGGCCATGGTGGTCGGGGAGGGCAGGCCGTATCTGGGCGCGCTGGTGGTGCTCAACTCCGAGCATTGGATTGCCCTGGCCCGCAAGCTTGGATTGGACCCCTTCGACAAGGCCGGCCTGCGCAGTGAGCGCCTGCACCGCCACCTGCTGGCCCGCATGGGTGCGCTCATGGCGGAGTTTCCGGGCTATGCCAAGATCCGCCGGCTCCACGTCCAGCTCGAGCCGTGGACCGTGGACGAGGCCCTGCTCACCCCCACCCAGAAGGTGCGCCGCAAGCAGGTGGAGGAACGCCATCGCGCCGATATCGAGGCCATGTTCCAGCGGCACTGATCCGGCGGCCGTGCCTCGGTGGCCTGCTTGGGTCGTCTATGGAGCGCGGATGTCGACCAGGGTCCCCATGTCGATCAGGTCGAAGAGCTCGATCACATCGGCGTTGCGCATGCGCACGCAACCGTGGGAGGCCGGTGTGCCGATGCGCCCTTCCTCTGCCGTGCCGTGGATGTAGATATAGCGCTGGAAGGAATCGATGCCCGCGCCCTTGTTGATGCCGGGCTCCAGGCCCTCCAGCCAAAGGATGCGCGTAGTGACGTAGTCCTCCGGCGCCGGCGTGTCGTCCCGGTGGATGGTCACGATGCGCCCCGTGTCGCGCCGCCCTCGAAACAGGGTACCCACCGGCGCCCCGTCGCCGATCTTGCGCGCAACCCGGTGCGCGCCGGTCGGGGTCTTGTGGCTCTCCTCGCGATTGCCGATCCCGTACCGGGACGTGGAGACGGGCCATTGAGCAACGAGATCCCCGCCGCGGAACAGGTAGAGCCGCTGATTGGCCACGTCGACCACTACCACCTGACCGCCGGGGCTGGGTCCGAAGCGCTGTTCCAGGGCACGCACAGAGTCGCTGGACGGTGTCATGGTTGTCGCGGCCCCCGCCGTATCCGGGCCGCCGGCGCCTGCGCCGGCGGCGGCAAGCCACGGGGCGGCGCCGAGGAGCAGCGCGGCGAGAAGGCGCATCGGAAGTTGCCCGGCTCGAAAACCCGGGTCTACAATAAGAGCCGCGCGGGTGTAGTTCAATGGTNNGGTTCGATTCCCATCACCCGCTCCAGACAGACAAAAAACCGCCGTCTCGAGGACGGCGGTTTTTCGTTGGGCGTGCACTGCCGGTTCAAGCGGCGGGACTTTTCCTGCGCGGCAGCAGCCTTTCGCGCGACAGGTGCGCATGGACTTCGTGGGGACTGAGCTTGCTGAGGTCCTTGGCGAGCTCCACGGTGTGAACGCCGTTGAGCTTCATCTGAACGGCCGAGCGCAAGAACCCCAGCATGCGCTTTTGTGACACCAGCACCACGTCCGAGGCCCGGCTGGCCCGGGTGAGCTTGCTGCACTCCTCGGCGATGGTGTTGGCGAAGCGGCGTTCGAACTCATCGGTATGTTGACTGCGGTGGTCGTCGTATCCGTGCGCCGGCCCTCCATTGGCGGCTCGGTTGCGGCCGGTCTTGCGATCGCTCCAAAGCTCGCGATCGTCAGTCGCTCGCGCTGGATTCACCAGCTGCTGCCTCTCCACCAGATTGGGTCCGGACTCCAGCTCCGGGTACTGGGGGGGCTCCAGGGTGAAGAATCGAGCGCGTGAACCGTTGGTGACGACGACGCAGTATTGACTCATATGGTCTTCCTCCANNCCTCCATGGTGAAACAACAGGTGTCACACGGAATAGACGAGGCGGTTCCCATTGCCGGATGCGGGCGCGCGGTCGCGCCGGGGATGGCGCGGACCGATGGCCCTGTGGAAGGTGGCGTGTGCATCGAGTCTTTTTGGGTCGCGGGTCGGCTGCCCGCGGCGCAAGGGGAAGAAGGCCCCTCTACTATTAATTATGGACAGATTTGCCCGCTTGGCCAGCATGGTGATTGGGGTGGCCGCGCCGGGGGGATATCCGATGCCCCGGCCCTCGGGTAACATATTGATTGGCTGCACATATGGCGCCGGCCTGCGAGGGGCTCGAACCGGGGCGGCAATGGGGAATACACCATGAAAAAGCTGATAAGAATACTCGGAAAAATCATCGTGGTGGCGTTCGCCCTGCTTGTGGCCGGCGCCATCGCCATCACGGTGTTTTTCGATCCCAACGACTACAAGGACGACATCGCCGCCTACGTGAAGGATCAGACCGGGCGCGAGCTCGCTATGAAGGGTGAGCTGTCCTTGTCCCTGTTCCCTTGGGTGGGGCTGGAGATCGGCGAGACCGAGCTGGGCAACGCACCGGGTTTCGGCGACCAGCCCTTCGCCCGGGTGGAAGAGGTGGGGCTCAAGGTCAAGCTCCTGCCCCTGTTGCGCCGCCGCGTGATCATGGACACGGTCATCCTGGAGGGGCTTGAGCTGAATCTGGTGCGCAACGCACAAGGACGCGGCAACTGGGAGGGCTTGGCCGGCCCCGAGAAGCCCAAGCCCGAGGCCAAAGCGCCCGCGAAGCGCGAGCCGCGCGAGGCCGTGCGCGCCTTGGACATCAGCGGGGTTCGGGTGAGCGGCGCGCGCATCGAGTGGCATGACCGGCAGGCCGTTCAGCGCGTCGCGCTCAGCGACCTGGCCCTGCGCACCGGACGCCTCGGGATCGGCGAGCCGGTGGATGTGGAGCTGACCTTCGACGTGCAGGCGGCGCCCGAGGCGCGACCCCGGCACGTGGTGCTGTCGGCCCGAGTCGCCCTTGACGCGGCGCTCCAGAACCTGGACGTGCGCGACTTGGTGCTGGAGGCCGCCGGCCTGGAGCTCGCCGGGGAGCTCACCGGGCGCGGGCTGCAGGCCGAGCCGCGCTTCGAGGGGTCCCTGCAGCTCGCCGAGTTCGTGCCCCGGCGCCTGCTTCAGGAGCTGGAGCTGGAGGTGCCGCCCACCGCCGATGCCACGGTCTTCGGCAAGGCCGCCCTGCGCACCCGCGTGCAGGCGACCCCGTCCTCGGTGGAGCTGACCGAGCTCAGCCTGCGCCTGGACGACACCGAGCTCAGCGGCCGCCTGGCGATCCAAGGCTTCCAGCCCCCGGCCTATCGTTTCGATCTCAACGTGGACCAGGTGGACGTGGATCGCTACCTTCCGCCCGCGCCCGCCGAGCCGTCACGCGCCGCCGGGGCGGCGAAGCCGGCCCCCCCGGGCGAGGCCGCACCGCTGATCCCAGTAGAGCTGCTGCGCTCGCTCAACGTGGAGGGCACGCTGCGCATCGGCAAGCTCAAGGCCTACAACATCCGTTCCGAGCAAATCGAGATCACGGTGACGGCGAAGAAGGGCAGCCTGCGGGTGCATCCCGCCAGCGCCCGGCTCTACGGCGGGCGATACGCCGGTGATGTGCGTGTCGACGCGCGCGGCAAACGGCCCGTAGTGTCCATGGACGAGAAGCTCTCGGGCATCCAGGCCGAGCCGTTGTTTCGCGACGCCGCCGGCTGGGACTGGCTGTCCGGCACCGCCGATCTCAGCGCACAGCTCTCCGGGACGGGGGCGGAGGCGGAGGCCATCAAGCGCACGCTGCGGGGCGCGATCACCTTTTCGTTTGCCGACGGCGTGGTCAACGGGGTGAACATCCCCCATCTGATCCGCACGGCGAACGCCGCGCTGCGCGGCGAGGCCAAGCCGCCGGGTGCGCCCCAGCGCACCGACTTCACCTCCCTGAGCGGCTCGGCGCAGGTCAAGAACGGCGTGGTGGACAACCGCGATCTGCAGGTCAAGAGCCCGCTGCTGCGCATCGAGGGCAGCGGCACCGCTGACCTGGTGCGCGAGCGGCTGGACTACCTGGTCAAGGCCGTCATCGTGGGCAGCCTGGAGGGTCAGAGCGGCGCGGCGCTGGCGCAGCTCAAGGGGGTCCCCATCCCCGTGCGGATCACCGGTCCGTTCGCCAGCCCCGACTACCGGGTGGAGCTGGAGAAGGTGATCACCGAGACGCAGAAAAAACGCGTCGAGGAAGAGGTGGAAGAGCAAAAGGAGGAGCTCGAGAAACGGCTGCGCGACAAGCTCAAGGAAGGAGTGGGGGACAAGCTGAAGGGACTGTTCAAGTAAGGTCAAAAGGCAAAAGTCGAAAGTCACGAAGGCCCGTAGGGCGGTTTGCGCGCCGGCGCAAGCTGCCGCTGCCCGCTGGGACCATTGACAGCCTCGATCGGCCTTCAGACGAATGATCATTGCTTCGCGGGCTTTGCACCTGCGGCTGGGGTCAGGCGTGCATAATTGCATATTTCGAGGTAGGAGCGCCGCGACGAGGCGCGACCGGCGAGGCCACCGGGCGTCGATCGCGGCACGCCGGACCCAGCAGCGGAAAGTCTAACGTTCCCCCGTATGCACGCCAACGGACACGGAGACGGATTCAGCCGGCGCCTGCTCGTGTGGTACGGTGATCACGGGCGTACGGAGCTGCCGTGGCAGCGTGAGCCCACGCCGTACCGGGTGTGGGTGTCGGAGATCATGCTGCAGCAGACCCGGGTGGCCGCGGTTATCGACTACTTCGAGCGCTTCATGGAGCGTTTCCCCGACGTGGCGACGCTGGCCGATGCCGAGCTGGACGAGGTATTGCACCTGTGGTCGGGGCTGGGCTACTACGCCCGGGCGCGCAACCTGCACAAGGCCGCGCAGGCGGTGCGCGACCGCCACGGCGGGCGTTTCCCGCAGGACTTTGAAGAGGTCGCGGCCCTGCCCGGGATCGGGCGTTCCACCGCCGGGGCCATCCTGGCGCTGTCGCTCGGCCAACGCCACCCTATCCTCGACGGCAACGCCAAGCGTGTGCTGGCGCGCTACCACGGTGTCGAGGGCTGGCCGGGCCGCAGCGACGTGGCCCGAAAGCTGTGGGAGCTGGCCGAGGCTCACACCCCGCACCAGAGGGTGGCGGCCTACACCCAGGCCATCATGGACCTGGGGGCCACGATGTGCACCCGCGGCCGGCCCCGTTGCGAGGCCTGCCCAGTGCGCGCCGAGTGTTCCGCCCTGGCCAGCGGGCGCAGCGATGCGCTGCCCACCCCCGGGCCGCGGCGCGAGCTGCCGTTGCGCGCCACGCTCATGCTGGTGCTGAGCGACGCCCGCGACCGGGTGCTGCTCGAGCGCCGTCCCCCCTCGGGCATATGGGGCGGGCTGTGGAGCCTGCCCGAGTGCGCGCCGCAGACCGACGTGGCGAGCTGGTGCCGCGAGCGCCTGGGTTGGGAGATCGCCGGCGCGGAGATCGGTACGCCCCTGCGCCACAGCTTCACCCATTTTCGCCTGGAGATCACCCCGATTCACGCCCGAGTTTGCGGGGCGGTGCCCGCCGTCATGGAAGGTGACCGTTACGTCTGGTATAACTGCGCGACTGCGGAGCGGCGCGGCCTGGCCGCACCCGTCAAGCGCCTGCTGCAATCCCTGACCCCTTCGAACGAGTAAGGTACCGCCATATGACCCGAACCGTACATTGCGTAAAGCTCGGCAAAGAGGCCGAAGGCCTGGACCGCCCGCCCTATCCGGGCGAGCTCGGGCAGCGCATCTACGAGAACGTCTCCAAGGAGGCCTGGCAGGAATGGACGCGCCTGCAGACCATGCTCATCAACGAGCACCGGCTCACGCCGATCAACCCCGAGCACCGCAAGCTCCTGGAGCAGGAGATGGAGAGGTTCTTTTTCGGCGAGGGCTCGCAGGCCCCCGAGGGATACGTGCCGCCCTCGGAGTGAATCGAGCCTACCCTCGGCCTCCCGACGGCAAAGGTGCCCGCCCGAATGGATTGGGCTAGGACGCCTCGTATTTCTTCAGCACGTCCCCTCGTCGCCGCAGCAGCTCGCCGGGCACTTCTCCACCCGGTGGATCTGCCCCGGCTCGGAATAGGTAAAGGCGATGCCCGACCTCGTTGCGCAGGGCGGCGCTTACCAACTGCTCGGGTGCGACGTAGAGTGACCGGAAGATGTTTTTGCCGGGCCCATGGCGGGCTCCACAAACCGGGAGCCGGGAGGCTGGTGGAGCGAGCATACCCGTCCAACTGCGGCGGCGTTGGGCCGTCACTCCTCGCCGTCATTGGCTCGCTCGGGGGGACTGCGGCCGTCGCTTGACTCCCAAAGACCGGACCGGTTTAATTACGCGTCCCGGTGCGGGCCCCGCAGTTGGGCGAGGCGCGACCGAATGTCCGGTGGACATTCGCAGCGCGCCGAGCGCCCCGCCAGGGAAGGCGGGGCCGGAGTCGATCCGTGCAGCGGTCGCGGCGCCAGGGAGGGCGAAAGAGACGTCGATCAGTACGGCCAGGTAGCTCAGTTGGTAGAGCAGGGGACTGAAAATCCCCGTGTCGGCAGTTCGATTCTGTCCCTGGCCACCATCTCCTTTTCCCTGCGCGCTTTCCTATTCCAAGTCTGCGGCGATGGCCCGCGGTGCGCCTGCTGCTTTTCCCTGCGAGCGAACGCGGAAGGGAGTTGTTGCACGCCGGCAGCCCTCCCTGCAGAGATATATGCCCCTATTCAGGCCGCTAATAATGATTATATCTTGTAAAAATACCAAATGGACTTTGCATATATGGCATATTAATACTAAAATGATTGGACTTTGAAAGATTTCTTTGACCGCTCAGAAATTGCCCCCGTCCTCCATGGGTTCAATCCCTGGTGGAGCGAGCGGTCGTGTCCAATCCCTGACTTCAGGCGCCTCGCCTTCGAAGCCGCCCGGAATTACCTGCGGGACGCCTCGTTGCGCCGGGCCATCCTGCTTTCCGGCCCACGGCGCGTGGGCAAAACGACCATCCTCCAGCAGATAGCCGTCGATCTGATCGCCAGCGAACAGGACCCCAAGAGCGTCCTCTATCTGAGCCTCGACCACCCGCTGCTCAAGCTGGTCTCGCTGCGCGACATCCTGGCGCTGTACCACGAGACGCTTTATCCGGAGGGGCGGCCCGTGACGCTGCTCCTGGACGAGATCCAGTATTCCGGCGGATGGGAGACCGAGATCAAGCTCCTGGTGGATCACCAGCCACACTACCGCATCCTGGCCACCGGATCCGCCAGCGTGGTGCACCGCGAGCGCCCGGCGGAAAGTGGGGTCGGGCGCTGGGTGACGGTCCCGGTACCCACGCTGTCCTTTTACGAGTTCGTCCATATCCGGGGGGAGTCCACACCGAATATCCCGGACAGCCGGCGGCTCAGTGACCTGTATTCCATGAGCGAGGCGCAACTGACTGGGTTGGCGGCGCAGATGCGGCCCCTGCAGCCCTTGTTCCAGCGCTACCTGCTGGTCGGGGGTTTTCCGGAAACGGCGCGCCAGGAGAACATCGATCTCTGCCAGCGCCTGCTGCGCGAAGACGTGGTCGAACGGGTGCTGAAGCGCGACATGACCGCATTGTTCGGCGTGCGCAATGTAAACGAGCTCGAACGTCTGTTCATCTATCTCTGCCTGCACACGGGCGGCATCCTGGCGCACAATACTTGCGCAAGGGTCCTGGAGACCTCGGCCAGCACCATTGGCAACCATCTCTCGCTGCTGGAGCAGGCCAACCTCATCTACCGGCTTCCGCCTGCCGCCCTGGGCGGCAAGAAGGTCCTCAAAGCGCGCAACAAGTACTACCTGGTCGATGCCGCCCTGCGCAACGCAATCCGCCTGCGGGGCGAGGAGATATTCGCTAGCGCGGGCGAGATGGGCTTGATCGTGGAGACCACGGTCCTGCGGCATCTGTATGCCTACTACTATCGTGACACGCCCGAGATCGTGTACTGGCGCGAGGCGGCAACCGGCAAGGAAGTGGACATCATCGTCCGTAGTCCGGCCTACCTGCTGCCGTTCGAGATCAAGTACAAGGAAAAGCCGGCCCTCGGAAAGGACGAAGGACTGGTGACCTACTGCCGTTCGGAAAAGCCCAAGCAGGCGTATCTGGTGACCAAGCGCGATGCGGATTTCGGTGCCGTCCAGCTGGACGATTTGCCGACTCGTTTCCTCAAGATCCCGGCGCACATCCTCTGTTACCTATTGGGACAGGCCGAGCGCCGGCTTTGGGGGGGTTGAGGGAACCGGAGCGGTGCCGCTGTGGACCGACGCGCCGCTAAACCTACACAATATGGGTTAGTGATCCTGAGCAAGCATTCGGCAACAAGGGAGTGATCGGGGCCAGCCTGTCCCTCGCTGGTGGGCAAGAAGGGCGGCGGTTTCTATACGGCCCGCGATGTCATCCGCCTGATGGTCCGCATGCTCGACCCCCATTCGGGAACGAGCGTCTACGATTCTACCTGCCAAGGCGCACTAGTCTTGGGTGGGGAGGTGTTCCGGTCACAGCGCATATCCCGATGATGTAGACTGGACCCAGCGCAACTTATTGAGAATTCTGAGTATCCTGCTGGAATCGAGTCGAAAAAGCGCTTCAGGGCTAGAATAGGTCGAATTGGTCTGGTGATTTTTTCGCCGGCTGGTGAGCCCTTCCGTAGTACGAGACGATCCGCTCGTACTGCTTGTCGGTGAAGGTGAGGATATTGACCTTGCCTCCCTCCACGCGCTTGCAGTAGGTGTCAACCTGGGCCTGGCTGGTGCAAAAGCGCATATAGACGGAAAACTGGGCCATTTCGAAGCCCATATCCAGCAGGGCATTGCGAAAGTCCGTGGCTGCCTTTCGTTCGGCTCTCTCGACGACGGGGAGATCGAACATAACTGCCATCCACATGAGCCTGTACCCAATAAGCATCCGGATTACTCGCCTTGGAAATTGGCCGCGAGTGACAGGGGCAATCCTGGTAAGGGCAGGTCCAGCTTGTCCCTGTCTCCTAGATAGACCTGGGCAAGGGAGACTGCCAGCCGCTGCATGCAGACAAGGGTGAGTGTGACGTCAGCGGAGGTCTGCATGTCGTCATAAAGGGCTCGCACCAATGCTCGTTTGGTGTCCGGGGCAACCCGCGTTTCGCCTCTTTGACTCAACTGCCAGGCGATCAAGTCAGTGAGGGGCGAAACGGCTCCATGAGATCATCCACCAGACGCATCGGATTTCCTTTGTTTCGGTGATGCAGTCCGAGCGTGGGGTGCAGGCCTGCGGCGATCACGGAGCGGGCGATCGCTGCCCGCAGCACCGTATAGCCGTAGTTGAGCAGTCCGTTGAGCCCACCGGCTGACCGGTCTCGGCGAAAGTCCATTTCAAATAAGAGGCTCCAATAACGCCGAGCCCCTTGCGCTTCGATATTACTTGCATCCCCGGACCGGACTTTGGCCACCAGCGATGAGAGGGGCGCGGTGGGAGCCCCCGCTGCCTCCAGTGCGGCCGCCTGCTGCGCAAGCTTACACTTGACGATCTCTGTCCAGAGGCACTTCCGGGTCGGCTTACTGGCTCCAAGTTGAGCATCGAAGCGCTTTGCCTGTTGAAAATTTCCCTCTACCGGCCAGACCATGCCCACCGCATTGTGGTTGGCTGCACAAAGTACAAATGGCGTACCCCGCTCGGCAAGTGCTACCAGTAGATTGTTTGTGTAACTGATTCCGTTGGCATTGGCGATTACCGTGGCAATGTCGTCCAGTGGAACTTGCCCCAATTCTTCTTGCTCATCTGCTGCCTGCCGCACCACCAGGAACCCCCGCGACACGTAAAGGTGCCTCTTGTCATCGGCAACTTCCACGATCTGGCCGATCATGGCTCAAAGCGGACCCCTTGGATTGAGGTCTCCGATTTCGGAGACGGTAACGTGGCGTGCCTGCGCCTTCTGAAAAGAACCCGGCGTCCGGACGATGTAGGAGAACGGATCTTGCTTATCTCTATCTCTGGAATCGACGTTAGCCTCATGGTGGTCGCAAAGGGAGATTCTGCCGTCGCCTCGAACCACTGCGATCCGCATAATCCTCCGTTCATCATCGACCTTTATCTGAATTAGGTCATTAATCATGACCAGCATGACCAGTGTTTTACCGGATTGGCTTCGCTTCGGGTCTCGGAGTCTCAGCAGGACCGCCTCTTCACCGTACCTGCGTATGATCTCGTAGGCGTCAAACGTGGAGACTACGTCCCTCCGCCACTTGCCTTTCTTATCCCGCCAGATCTCCAGGCAGTAGTTGCTTCCGCCTACATAGTCCTTGTAGGCTTTGGGATGGTCGTTCTCGTCGACACCATGGCGCATTGGATCCGCTGTGCTGTTGATGGCCACCAGGTTCCTTTTCTTGGTTTCCCTGACGGCCGGGCCGCCGTCCTCGGGACGCCTGCGTCTCGTTGCGGTGCCGTCGGGCCTGATTCCCCAGGCGGTATCCTCATGCATGGCGCCTTGGTATCCATGATCGGGCTTGTGGCTCACCATGATACTCTTCAGCGCTTTGTCAACATGCTCCCGATACGCCGGCCACGGGAAGGGTGTTTCTTCCACCAGCCGGTCCAGGTGCTTCTCACGGGCCCTGGCGCTCGCATCCGAGAAGCGTTTCAGCATGGCCCGATCGGTCACCCCGATTACGGCTGCGTCCAGCGCGTGGTGTCGGTGGTCATTGCGGTTCTTGCTTGGAGACCCGGATAGCAGTTCATTGAGCCCGAACTTTTTCCTGAGTAGAGCGGTCATCCGCCCGGGGATCGCCCAGACCTTGTTCGGAGGACAGACCAGAGAGAGGTACTCCGTGGCCACCCTGGAGAGATACGCGGTGTCATTGAGGGCCCTGGCAAGGAAGTCCTTTTCGTCCTTGAGCCACCGGTCATAGCCGTCGGGTGCGAACCGCTTTGCCTTCTCGCGAGGCATCAGAGCCGCCCGTTCGAGGATCGCGTCGTAGTCGTACCCCTCATGAGGGGAGGCGCCGAAGGCCTCATAGGGCGTTCTATTGCCTTTGTCGCGGTTTGCGGAGCGCAACGAGACGGTCTTGTTGTTCAGGCTGTCGTCCAGCGTTCTGGAGTAGGGTAGGATGTGTTCAATCTCCACTTCGTTGGAGAGCAGCCGGTGGAGGCTAATCTGTTCCCCCGTATAAGGACAGCGGCGATTGGAGACGTCCTTGGGGTTGAGTTCATGCCATAGCTGCATCCTCTGGGTCAGTTCCCGCCGCTTGGACTTATCGAGATTTGCCGGAGACAGGCCCAGGGCTCGGCAGGCCTCTACCAGATACCTTTCGGTTCGTTCCTTCCTCTCCTTCTGATGCCTCTGGATCTCCAGCTTCTTTTCACGTCCCAGCTTCAGTTCCCGAGCCACTTCAATGACAATCTCGTTGGGATGGCCGTATCGGCGAATGATGGCATTGACCACGCGGCGCACCTGGTTGAGTCCGATATGAACGGTGGGGTTTGCAATCCGCCCATACCGTTTCTCGGGGGGTCCTTGGGATCGCCAGTGCCAAAGGCGACGTGTCGTTGTAGCGCCTCGCCGTAATACGGCAGGGTGTCCAGCAGCTCCCCAGTGCGGACGGCCTGAGAGAGTGCGCTATGACTCCCGAGTCCGGATCGTTCCACGGCTGCCGAGTAGGTGATGACGTCGCCCATCAGGTGCGGCAGAATCATCGCCACCGCCTTACGGCTAACATTCCCGTATCCTTCCGGAAGGCGGGCGTTGGCGATTCTTTAGGCAGTCCCTTCGTCGACCCCGGTATGTTTCTGTAGCCAGTCAACAAGTACCGACTCGCTGGGTTCGTTGAGCAACTGTTCGACAATCTCGTCCTGTTTGATTGAGTCAAACTCATGCCAGGCTGGGCCAAAATGCTGGCTCTTCGCCAGGGCGGCCGATGTCCCGTTACCCAGCAGCTTCTCGCGATTGACGTCTTCCAGATTAAAGGCTGTGGTTCCGGGCAGGCCAAGGGTTTTGCGCATCTTGTTGAACGTTACATCACCGCGTTCCAGAAGCGCGGCCAAGTCATCCCGCTGCTCCCTTGCCAGGGGGATTTCCCGCAGGTCGGTGGAGGGCAGTAGCCTGAGGTTGTTCAATTCCTGGTAGATCCGGAATCGCTGAACGCCGGGAAGTGCGCGGGGCGCCCGCTCTTCCTCCGGGATCAGGGTGCACCGGCCAGGCGTGACAGGGCGCAGTGGACGCTGGAAGCGCAGAATGTCCTTGAGTTCGTCTCGCGCCGCACCGGTGAACAGTGTGGGGTTGAACTCCTGCTGTCGCTCCCAAAGGGTATCGAACTCATGCTCGATCATGGCGCGGTCGACATAGAAGTCGTAGGCCTTGTCCTTCTGGGTCTTCCCTCTGAGTCGTGCACGCACACTGAGACCCTTCTCGTGCCTGTTGGCCAGCCATTCCCCCAAGGTCCGGCAGTTCTCCTGTTGAAGTTTCTCCCGAAGGTCCCGTATGGCCTTCTTGAGGAGGCCGCTATATGCGGCCTCTTTCCGTCTGTTGGGCCAGTTTGCGATGTGGTTGGCGCGACCGCGGTCTTCATGCCCCACCGCTCGTCACCCTAATCCGCCGAACCTAGACTTGGACCGTGGAAAATATCCATGTCTGTGATAGGTTTGAGGGGCGATCACGCAAGGGTGGACCTCGATCGATGGAACCATTGTCCTGGGACCATGAGCTGCTCTCGCTGGGCGATGCCGAGCTCGACGAGCAACACAGGCATTTCATCCGGCTGCTCAATGACTTGCACGAAAGTGTCCAGGGCTCTCGGGGCGATATCACCAACATCGTTCAACGGCTGATCGACTATGCCGAGGAGCACTTTGCGCTGGAGGAGCGGCGTATGCGTGAGGTGGGCTTCCCTGAATATCGCAGCCACAAGTCCCTGCACGACAGCTGCCTGCGGGAGCTGCGCCGCTATCAGATGCGCGTGGAGCGCGAGGAGGGTGTGGCCTCGGAGCTGCTCTTCTTTCTGCGCACCTGGTTGTTGAACCACCTGATGCAGGTGGACCAGCAGCTCGTTCCCTACCTAAGGGCCGCGGGCCCCCGCATTCACTCGTCCCAATAGTCATTGGACTGAGTGTCGCCGCCCTCTGGGCCGTAGCGCCAGGAGGCAATGGTACAATAAACGATTTTCGATGGGTCCTCACACCCGCCCGACGTGAGCAACGCCGACCTCGATCAAATCGACGCCCAGCTCGCCCAATGCATGCCGGCCGACCGGCCCGCGTTGCATCGGCGTCTGAAGCGGCTGCGCCGGCGCGTGCACCACGGCAAGCCCGCGCATCGAATGGCGGCGGCGCTGGCGGCCGATCTGGAGGCCTCCATCGCCCGGCGCCTGCGGCGCCGCGAGCGGCTGCCCGCACCGGAGTATCCGGAGGCGCTGCCAGTCACCGCCCACCGCGAGGCGCTCAAGCGCGCCATCGCCGAGAACCAGGTTGTGGTGGTCGCCGGCGAGACCGGCTCGGGCAAGACCACCCAGCTGCCCAAGATCTGCCTGGAGCTCGGCCGCGGGGTGGCCGGGATGATCGGCCACACGCAGCCGAGGAGGATCGCCGCGCGCAGTGTCGCCGCGCGCATCGCCGCGGAGCTGCGCACCGAGGTGGGCCGGGCGGTGGGCTACCAGGTGCGCTTCACCGACCGGGTGGGCCCCGACACCTATATCAAGCTCATGACCGACGGCATCCTGCTGGCCGAGACCCAGGGTGATCGGGATCTGCTCGCCTACGACACCCTCATCATCGACGAGGCCCACGAGCGCACCCTCAATATCGATTTCCTGCTGGGCTACGTGAAGCGGCTGCTGCCGTGCCGGCCCGATCTCAAGGTCATCATCACCTCGGCCACGATCGACACCGCGCGCTTTGCGAGGCATTTCGACGGCGCCCCGGTGGTCGAGGTGTCCGGGCGCAGCTATCCGGTGGAGGTGCGCTACCGTCCTCTGGAGCCGCAGGCCGCACAGGGGCAGGACGGCGACCTGGCGCAGGCCATCGTCGATGCGGTGGACGAGATCTCGCGCATCGATCGCGGCGACATCCTGGTGTTCCTGCCCGGCGAGCGCGACATCCGCGAGGCGGCCGACGCCCTGCGAAAGCGCCATCCGCCGGAGACAGAGATCCTGGCCCTGTTCGCCCGCCTGTCGGTGGCCGAGCAAAACCGCGTGTTCCAGCCCCACGGCGGGCGGCGCATCGTGCTCGCCACCAACGTCGCCGAGACCTCCCTCACCGTGCCGGGCATCCGCTACGTGATCGACCCGGGCCATGCGCGGGTGAGCCGCTACAGCCACCGCAGCAAGGTGCAGCGCCTGCCGGTGGAGAAGGTCTCGCGGGCCTCCTGCGACCAGCGCGCCGGGCGCTGCGGGCGGGTGGCCCCCGGCGTGTGCATCCGTTTGTATTCGGAGGACGACTACCTGTCGCGTCCCCCGTTCACGGACTCGGAGATCCGGCGCACCAACCTGGCGGCGGTGATTCTGCGCATGCTCGACCTGGGGCTGGGAGAGGTGGGGCAGTTTCCCTTCGTCGACCCCCCCGACAAGCGTTACATCAACGACGGCTACCGGCTGCTGCACGAGCTGGGGGCCGTCGACGAGGCCCGCGCCCTCACCCGGCTCGGGCGCGAGCTCGCCCGCCTGCCCGTCGATCCGCGCATCGGGCGCATGATCCTCGCCGCCCGCGACCTGGGCTGCCTGCACGAGGCGCTGATCATCGCCTCGGCGCTCACCGTGCAAGATCCCCGCGAGCGGCCCCTGGACGCCCGGGAGCAGGCCGACGCCGCCCGCGCCGGGCTCGCCGACGAGCGCTCGGACTTCCTTTCGTTCCTGAACCTGTGGCGGTTCTTCCACGAGCAGGCCCGCCACCTGTCCAAGAACAAGCTGCGCAAGCTCTGCCAAGGGCGCTTCCTCGCCTTTCGGCGCATGCACGAGTGGCACGACCTGCACCAGCAGCTGGCCAATCAGGTCAAGGACATGGGCATGCGCCTCAACGAGGCGCCCGCCGACGCCGAGCTCGTGCACCGAGCCCTGCTGGCCGGCCTGATCGGCAACATCGGCTTTCGGGGCGAGCAGGGCGAGTACCAGGGCAGCCACGGCAAGCGCTTTTACATCTTCCCGGGCTCGACGCTCGCCAAGAAGGGGCCCAAGTGGGTCATGGCCGCCGAGCTGGTGGAGACCGCGCGGCTGTTCGCCCGCACCGTGGCCGGGATCAAGCCCGAGTGGGTGGAGCGCCAGGCCCCCCACCTGGTGCGCCGCCACTACCTCGAGCCCCACTGGGAGAAGCGCGCCGGACAGGTGATTGCCTACGAGCAGGTCACCCTGTACGGCCTCACCCTGGTGGCCCGGCGCAAGGTGCGCTACGGGCCCATCGATCCGCAACAGGCGCGGGAGATCTTCATCCACCGCGCCCTGGTTGAAGGCGAGCTCGACACCCGCGCGGCGTTCTTTCGCCACAACCGTCGGCTGGTGCAAGAGCTCCACGGGTTGGAAGACAAGGCCCGGCGGCGCGACATCGTGGCGGACGAGCAGGTGCTGTTCGAGCTCTACGACCGGTGCATCCCCGAGGGCATCCACGGCGCAAAGGCCTTCGAGAAGTGGCGCGAGCAGGCCGAGGGCGACGACCCGCGCCTGTTGTTCGTCGACCGGGAGGCGCTCCTGCGCCGCGACGCCGAGGGTGCCGTCACCGAGGCCCGCTTCCCCGATCGGTTGACCGTCGAGGATATGGTCCTGCCCCTGGCCTATCGCTTCGAGCCCGGGCACGAGGCCGACGGTGTGAGCGTGGATGTGCCGGTCGGTGCCCTCAATGCCCTGGAGCCGAGGCGCTTCGAGTGGCTGGTGCCGGGGCTGCTGGAGGAGAAGATCACCGCCCTCATCAAGACCCTGCCCAAGGCCCTGAGGCGCAACTTCGTGCCGGCGCCGGACTTCGCCCGCGCCTGCGCGCAGGCCCTGGGGGCGGGGCGGGGCCCGCTGCTGGAGGCCCTGTCGAGTCAGCTCCAGCGCATGAGCGGGGTGGAGGTGGCGCTGCAGGCCTGGGACCCGGCGCGCCTGCCGGATCACCTGCGCATGCGCTTTCGGGTGCTGGACGAGCAGGGCCGGGTGCTGGGCGCCGGGCGCGACCTGGCGCGGCTGCAGGACGAGCTCGGCGAGCGGGCCCGGGCGAGCCTCACCGGGCTGCGCGAGACTGGCCTGGAGCGCGATGAAGTGAGCCAGTGGGATTTCGGCGAGCTGCCGCAGACGGTGGAGCTGCGGCGCGGAGGCATGACCCTGCGCGGCTTCCCGGCGCTGGTGGAGGAGGGCGGGGGCGTGGCCCTGCGGGTGCTGGACACCCCCGAGCGCGCCCGGACCGCCATGGGGGCGGGCCTGCGCCGGCTGTTCATGATCACTCACCGGGCCGAGGTCCAGTACCTGCGGAAGAACCTGCCCGGGATCCAGCAGATGTGCCTGCGCTATGCCGCGGTGGGCGGCTGCGAGGCCCTCAAGGACGACCTGGTGGCGGGCGCGGTGGAGGCCGTGCTGCTGGAGCAGGGAGCTGACATTCGCTCTCGCGAGGCGTTCGACGCCCGGTGCGCAGCGGCGCGGCCCAGGCTGGTGGCGGCGGCCAACGAGCTGTGCGCCCGGGCAGGTCGGGCACTGGCCGAGTACCACGGGGTGGCCAAGGCCATCCAGGGGGCCATCCCCCCGGCCTGGCTGCAGGCCGCCGCCGATATCCGCGAGCAGCTCGATCACCTGGTCTATCCGGGCTTCGCCCGGGAGGCGGACCTGGCGCGCCTGGATCAATATCCGCGCTATTTGAAGGCGATCCGACGCCGCCTGGACAGGCTCGACGAGGACTGGGCCCGCGACCGGCGCCTGGAGCAGGAGATTCGGCCCCACTGGCGCCGCTATCTCGAGCACCGGGCCGGGCGTGCGGGTGACGATGGGGCCCTGGAACACTATCGCTGGATGGTCGAGGAGCTGCGCGTCTCCCTATTCGCCCAGGAGCTGGGCACCGCGTGCAAGGTCTCGGCCAAGCGCCTGGACGCGCAGTGGCAGGCCGTCGTGGAGGGCGGCCTCGTCGCGGGGGCGGACCAATGAATGCGGCCAAGGTCCAACAGTGCGTGGACGCGGTGTGCGCGAACGGCTGCGATGCGGTGCGCGCCGCCATCGGCGCCCTGGAGGCGGACTTGCCGGCGACCGGCGTGGAGGGGCTGAGCCGTGAAGAGCGTTCGGCGGTGCTGGCCGAGCTCAAGGCCATCATGGCCGTGTACGATGATCGCTGATCCAAAGGCACGGCCACTGGGGTCAGGCTTGCATTATTGTATTACGGCGTCGATCGCGGCGGTGGTGCCTAGTCGAGGAACTTCGACCAGTCCCGGCTGCGGTTGCCGAAGGCGAAGAAGTGCGGGTTGGCCAGGGACTCCTTGTTGTAGATCAGCGGCCGCATGCGGGTGTCTGTGATCAACCCGCCGGCCTCCTCCACCAGGCACTGGGCCGCGGCGGTGTCCCATTCCGAGGTGGGCCCGAAGGAGGGGTACAGGTCCGCTGCGCCTTCGGCCACCAGGCAGGCCTTGAGCGAGCTGCCCATGAGCAGCGTCTCGTGCGAGCCGAGGGTGCGGAGGAAGCGCTCCATCTTGGTGCCGCGGCGCGAGCGGCTCACGGCGATCACCGGCGTGCGGAGGTGGTTTCGGCGCACGTGTATGGGGACCGGGACGCGGTCGCCTTCCTGGCGGTAGGCGCCGCTCCCGTCCGCGGCAAAGAAGCTGGTGGTGCTCGCGGGGACGTGGACCACGCCCAGCACCGGGCGGTGTTCCTCGATGAGCGCAATGTTGACGCTGAACTCGTTGTTGTGGCGGATGAACTCACGGGTGCCGTCCAGCGGATCCACCAGCCAGTAGCGGGTCCAGGCCCGGCGCTCGGCGTAGGGGACCTCGGAGGACTCCTCCGAGAGCACGGGAAGCTCGGGTGTGAGAATGCAGAGACCCGCGGCGATGGCATCGTGGGCGGCCAGATCGGCCGCGGTCACCGGTGTGCGGTCGGCCTTTTCCTGCACCGCATACCCGCCCCCGTAGTAGCCCATGATGCGCTCGCCGGCGTCGCGGGCCAGCGCGACTACCGGCTCCAACAGCTCGGCGGGTGTGCCGGTGCCCGGCGCCTCAGCCACGGCCCATTCGCCTCCGGACGAGAAACAGTGCGGCGATGCTGCGGGCCTCGGTGAAGTCGTCCCGTTCCAGCAGTTGGTCCATCTTGCCCAGCGACCAGGGGACGACCTCGATCTCCTCGGGTTCGTCTCCGGGCAGGCAGTGCTCGTAAAGATCCCGGGCGAGCACGACGTGCGTCCGGTATCCCGAGTACCCGGGGGCTACGGTCATCGAGGCGATCTTCTCCAGGGCGCGAGCCCCATAGCCCACCTCTTCCATCATCTCGCGTTCGGCGGCCCCCAGCACGTCCTCTCCTTGCTCGATCCGTCCCTTGGGCAGGGCGAGCTCGTAGCGTTCCGTGCCCCCGGCGTACTCGCGCACCAGCAGTACCGTGTCCGGGTCCAACATCGGCACAATCAGCACCGCGCCCGGACCGCTCCCCGACAGGCGCTCATATTGGACGGTTGTGCCGTTGGAGAAGCGCAGATCGAGCTGCTGGATGTGAAAGACCCGGGTGCGGGCGAGGGTCTTGGTGCGCAGAATTCGCGGCTTGTCTGGCATGTCCCCGTTTACCGTGTGTGACGTCTCCGCCATGGCGGTTACGACCGCAGCCGCACACCGGGCCGGACTTCATCGCCACGCAGGACCGCGTGGCGATGAAGCGGGTTCGTAGGCGCCGCCCTGGAAGGAAAGTGGTAGCCGTAGCTACCACTTGGCCGCTCACGCACATCCCTGTGCTTCGCGGCATAAGTACATCCTGTACAAAACTGAAGAGCAAGCCTACGGGCGCGAAGACAAGCCTGAACCACGATAGGCCAACGGCGCAAACAGTATGTCGTTGCTCGATTCCTATGCTTTATGCCCTATTCCCATTGCGTTTCAGCGCGTTGCGCCATAGCCGTTGGCCGCCTGGTGAGATATGCGGGCTAGGGGGCCCGCCCATGCCGGGTCCTTGCCAGCAGGATCTCCGTCTTCAGCCTACCTTCGAACCAGGCGTCCACGTGTACGGCACCGCGATCGTGATCCGCCCGGAAGCCGTCTTTCTCCGCGGGCGAGATGCTGGCGAAGCGAAGCTGCTCGGGCAGCTCGATATCGATCGATACGGGCATGGGGAAGTATCCGTCCAAGAATTTACGCATGAACGGGCCGTTGTGCAATGTGAACGTACCGTCCCCGTTTCGCACGCAGCGTTCTGGTCTCGGCCTGCACGCAAAGCCGGGCTCCCTCGTCCACGTCGCGAAGCTGCATGGCGTTGTCCTGTACCCACGCCTCGCCGATGCCTTCGGCCCTTTTGATGGGGATGTTGCGCGCACGCTCTCGATTGTAGAGCACCTGGGCGCGGGGGAACCTGTCGAGATTGTCGTGGCACTGGAGCAGTGAGGCCCAACCGTCCTGCATGCTGTGTGTGTGTATGATAGGGACGTTTTGGTGACGGTGTACCGGGTCATCAGGCGGCGTCTTGAGAAATCCCAGCTCGCCGTCGTTGATCGACTCGTGGCTTGCCTGCAAATTAAAATCGAACCAGTCTGCATCCGCGAATGGGTCTTCGCTTCCGGCGCCCACGGTGGCTGGGAAGAGTGCGAGCACGAAGACTGCCGCCAGGCCGGGAAGTGCTGCGGGGCGCATCGAGGTACCCTCCGGCGGTGTTGGCTCCTCTCAGTCTCGACCGAAAAGAGCGCCCTCGCAAGGCGCCCGCGGCCTGCCGCCCCGGGGACGCGACCGGCCTCGTTGCTGTATGATATCGGCCCCCGGAGCTACCCTCGAAGGCGCGACGAGGCATGATCGACTGGCAAGCCATCCACTCGGTGTTTCTGGATATGGACGGCACCCTGCTGGATCTGCATTTCGACAACTATTTTTGGCAGGAGCACGTTCCGCAGCGCTACGGCGAGAAATACGGCATGGACATCACTGCCGCCAAGGCCGAGCTCTACCCGCGGTTTCGCCACGTCGAGGGCACCATCGACTGGTACTCCGTGGACTATTGGACGCACCAGCTGGGGCTGGACATCGCCATGCTCAAGGAGGAAGTGGATCACCTGATCGCCGTGCACCCGTACGTCATCGAGTTCCTCGATGCCGTGCGCGGCGCGGGTATGCGCGCCGTGCTGGTGACCAATGCCCACAACAAGAGCCTGGCCCTGAAGATGGACCGCACGCGTCTTGGCGGGCACTTCGACCAATTGATCTGCGCCCACGATCTGGGTGTCCCCAAGGAGGAGCTGCGCTTCTGGGTGCAGCTTCGCGAGATCGAGCCCTACGAGCCGCGGCACACTCTCCTGGTGGACGACAATCTTGCGGCGCTGCGCTCGGCCCGCGCCTACGGGATCGCCCACCTGCTCGCGGTGCTGCAACCCGACACACGAGGCCCGGAGCGGCCCGTCGGCGAGTTCCCGGCGATCCGCTATTTCAAGGAGGTGATGCCGGTAGGGAAGGACGGGTAGGGAAAGGCAAAAGGCAAAAGGCGAAAACAAAGCTCAACATGCAGAATGCAAAACGAAAAATTCCTAAAGCGGCATTTGGCCGCCATGAAGATTCTTGCGATCTTTGCCCCACCTGCGTTCCTTGGCTGGCGTTGATCGTGGCTCGAAGCGCCAGTCCCGCTGAGAATCTGCCGAAGGTGCGAAAGGCCGGGGAGGGAATCCCGATCGTTGCGGTTCGTTCCTCACCACGCCCTACACGAGGTTCATCGACGGTGCCCAGTGTGGGGTGTTACTTTTGTATTTTGACTTTATTTTTGCGTTCGTCCGCCGGCGTTTAGCAGATCGCCCGTTCAGCGTTCCCACTTCTTGAACCGCTTCTTGCAGTAGCGTCGCAGCGAGTCGTAGCTGTCGAAGAACAGCTCAAAGCCGTCCTCCGCTGGCTCATCGAGCTCGCAGTAGTCGTTGTCGTGATCGCGGCAGATCTGAGGACGGCGGTCGTAGATCGCGCACATGCCGTCGGGGAGCAAGTGGGTGCAGCGGTTGCGGACCAACAGGTACCAGCCGTCTTCGTCCTTGTATACGTTGATGTTCTCGTGGGAGATCTGCCACAGCAGGTGCTCGAAGTCGTATTTCGACCGCGGCGTCTCTACTTCTTGAGTGATGTAGGTGCAGCACAGCGAGCTGGTGCAGTGGCCGCACTTGTTTCCCGGGGTAATCTCGACGGAGATGTCGCCGAGCACTTGTCTTGGCATGACTGCTCCCGCGTGTGTGTCCGGAAGCCGGCGATTATACCAGACGCCCGAAGGTTCAGTGACGGCTCACGTACCCGCGAGCTGCTCACTTTCCACGACCGCAAAGTCGAACCGGTCGAAGTGCTCCGTATCCATCACGAGATTCCCGGCGCGCACACGGGTCACGCGCTCGCGGGTGTGGACCTCGATCAGTCGGTCCGGGGAGTAGACCTGTTTGGGCAGCATCAGGGTAGCCGGGACCTTTTCCGCGGCGGCCCTGGGGACAAACAGTCCCCTGGGCCGGTCGTCGACCATCGGCCGCGATTCGCCCGCGGGGACGCAACGCACGGGCAGCATGCGACCCGGGATCACCTCGACACCCATTTCCATGCCGCCCTTGGTTGCCTTGCGCATCCAGCGCGCCACGGCTAGGGTGACCCGGGGACGGTCGTCGCTGCCCAACGAGACGATGCCCACGGCATCCCCGATCCGGACGCCGGGCTGGCGGCGGTCCCTGCTCGCCAGCAGGCAGCCGTTGGCGCTCTCGTTGACCATAGTCCAGGGCTCTAGATTGAATTGGCCCTCCTCCTCGGAGTCGGGGTCGCGGGTCTGGATGGCCCTGTCGGAATCGACGAAGGCCATGTCGAGCGCTGTCCGTCCCGTGGCCAGGAAATAATGGATGGTATCGATGCCCACGGCGATGCGGGTCTCCCGGCGCACGGTGCGCCGTGCGCCCCCCCGCAAGCGGTTCTTCTCCAGCCCCGGGACCAAGAGCTTGAGCAAGTGAAGCTCCTCGTTCTCCACCTTGGCCGCGGCGGAGGTCTGGCATAGCTGCTCCAGGCGCTGGCGCGCATCCTTCATGGCGGGACGCACATCCAGGATGTAGCCGTGTTGTGGCAGACTTTGCTCGGACTGGGCCCGAGCACAGGGTACGGGCGGACGGTCCCGGGCAAGATCGACAACAAAGCAGCCCTGGGCGGTGATGTCGCCGTCGACCGCAAGCGTGCGGCACAGCCCCGCGTACTGTCTGAACAGCCCGAAGAGCTTGCTTGCGGCGCCGACCCCGAGGTGAAAGGGATCAGTGACGGCCAGCAGCATGACGCGCAAATAGAGGTCGCCGGGACCGGTCTCACTCACGGTCTTCTTCTCGAATACCACAGGCGCATCCAGCACCTCCTGATGTCGGGCGAAGGCGTAGAGCTGGTGGGCGTCGAGATAGGCGAAGGCCGGGACGACTTGATAGGTGCGAAAACTATGCAGTAGCCCGAGCGCGGTCATCTCCATGGCCCGATACAGGGCCAGCAGCGCGGCCTGGCTGCGCGCCGGCGACTGTCCGGCGACGTGCTCCTCCTTGACCAGTATCTTGTAGCCGTTGGCCAGGGCCCCGCACAGCTGGCCGATCTCTTCCTTGGTCCTCGTGCGCTCGGCGCTGCTCATGGGGAGGCTGCGCAGGTGCTCGTCCTCTCCCGCGCCGAACACGCTCAGCACTGGCTCATAGTACAGCTCCAGGAGACGCAGACGGGTCTTCGCCGGCATCGACTGCTCGTTGGCGAGCCCAATGGCGTCGCGCAGCTCCGTGACCGAGGCGGTCAGGTCCAGCAACGGCAGCTGCTTGAGCCACTTGGCCAGCCGCTTGGGATTGGTCTCGACGGCGGGGTTGTCGTAGTCGTGTTGGGCCGGCGTGTGAATCTGTAGTGTCGGGTTCACTGCTGGGTGTCCAGGCAACCTTGTCACTGCTTGGGCTGGTGGCGTGTGCCCGCGCGGGCGCGTCGACGCCCGCCATCCACGCCGCCGGTGGCTTTGCTTGGCATATGTCCTGGCGCGGGCACGGCGCCTCGCCGGGGGGGCAGCGCCAGGAGATCCCGCCATGCCACCGATCATCGTATCGGCCGGCGCAGGCATTTATTTACGCCCCGGGGCAGCGCGCGGGGCGCCGGCCGGCCTTCTCGCCGGTGCGCACGGGCCGTTGCTTCGGGGCGGGCTAGGACCGGTCGCGGCGGGGCCCGCTGCGACCGCCGCGTCCGGAGCCGCGGCGCCCCTTGGGGCCGCCCCGCCCCCCGGGTCTGGCGCCCCCCCGGCGGCGCGGTCGCTCATGGCGCACCGGCGGCCGCGGCTCGACCAGCAGCTCTTGGGTAACCGTGCCCGAGGAGATCTTGTGACCGATAAACGCCTCGATTTCGGGAAGGGAGTAGGCGTAGTCCTCACAGGCGAAGCTGATGGCGTCGCCGCTGGCGCCGGCGCGGGCGGTGCGGCCGATGCGGTGGACGTAGTCCTCGGCGTCCTGGGGCAGGTCGAAATTGAAGACGTGGCTCACATCGGGGATGTGCAGGCCGCGCGCGGCCACGTCGGTGGCTACCAGCACGGGCGTCTCGCCGCTCTGGAAGGCGCGCAGCAGGCTCAGGCGCTTCTTCTGGGGCACGTCGCCCGAGAGCATGGCGGCCTTGATGCCGTTGCCTTCCAGGTAGCCCCAGACCCGTTCGGCGGCGCGCTTGGTGTTCACGAAGACAATGGTGCGCCGGGGGTCCATGTGCCGCAGCAGGCCGAGCAGCAGCGGGATCTTCTCGGCGTTGGCCGTATAGTAGACGCGCTGGGTGACCTTGTCGGCGGTAACCTTGTCCGGCTCGATCTCGATGAGCGTTGGGTTGTTCATGTGCTCGTAGGCGAGCTCGGTCACGCGGTAGGACAGGGTGGCCGAGAACAGCATGTTCAGGCGTTTTTCCGGCGCCGGCAGCCGGCGCAGCAGGTAACGGATATCCTTAATAAAGCCCAGGTCAAACATGCGGTCGGCCTCGTCCAGGACCATCACCTGGGCGGCCTTGAGGTTGAATACGTGCTGCTTGTAGTAGTCGATGATCCGACCAGGTGTGCCGATGAGGATGTCCACCCCTTCTTGGAGCTGGCGGCGCTGGGACTCGTAGCCGGTGCCGCCGAAGGCCAGGCCCAGCCTGAAGTCCGTACGGCGCCCGAGCTCCACCGCATCGGCATGGATCTGCACCGCGAGCTCGCGGGTGGGGGCGAGAATCAGGGCCCGGGGCTGCGTCGGCGCACGGTCGGCTCTCGGGGGATGGGTCAGCAGGTGGTGCATTGTCGCCAGCAAGAAGGCCGCGGTCTTGCCCGTGCCGGTCTGGGCCTGGCCGGCCACGTCGGTCCCCGATAGCGCCAGGGGCAATGTCCTCGCCTGGATTGGGGTGCAGTGCGTGAATCCCACATCTTGTACCCCTTTCAGGAGGTCGGGATGCAAGGCCAGGGAGTCGAAACGGGTCTCTGAGAGGTGCTGATCGGTCATGGGCGCAGAGCATATCGCAATTTGCAGAGGATGGGGACTTGCAATCCGGCCCCGATTCGGCTGAAATTACCCTGACCGCCGATCGGCCGGCGGTCGGCCAGTCCCCCACCGGCGGGCATCGCCCCGGGCGTTGCGGCATCCGCAATCGATTGACAGCTATAATTTGCCGCAGTTATCGTGCAAGCCGATCGGACCGGAGCGTCTTTCTCGTTGCGGATTTCGCGATCCTCCCAGACGACTCCATACACGCCGGGGCAACGAATTTGAGTTCCACGCGAAGGGGCATCAAGGGTGAGTGACCAGATCGTTCATGTGACCGACGGCACATTCGAGGACGATGTCCTCAAATCCGACCAGCCCGTATTGGTCGACTACTGGGCCGAGTGGTGCGGGCCCTGCAAGATGATCGCACCCATCTTGGATGAGATCGCCGATGAGTATTCCGGCAGGCTCCGGGTCGCCAAGCTCAATATCGACGAGAACCCGAGCACCCCACCAAAGTACGGTATTCGCGGCATCCCGACCCTCATGTTGTTCAAGGGCGGGAACGTGGAGGCGACCAAGGTAGGGGCGGTTTCCAAGTCCCAACTGACCGCCTTCATCGACAGCAACCTGTAACCGGTGCCCCGAGGGCGCCCGAGGACTGGAACTTTCGTGGCAACCGTGCTAGCTTAACATACTAAGCTGCACAACGACTGTTAAGCATTTCTTCTCCAAGTTAGACCGCTTTCTCCTCGAATCCGCGCGGACCCAGGCCCAACCCGGGGCTCTCCGTGTTCGACACGCCCATCCCTGTCTGAAAAGAACTCGCTATGAACCTGACGGAATTGAAAACCAAATCGGCCGCCGAGCTTCTCAGCATCGCGCAAAGCATGAACCTTGAGGGCATCGCCCGCTCGCGCAAACAGGATGTGATCTTCGGCATCCTCAAGGCGCACGCCAAGAGCGGGGAGGATATCTTCGGGGACGGCGTCCTGGAAATCCTCCAAGACGGCTTCGGGTTTCTGCGTTCGGCGGACAGCTCCTATCTCGCCGGCCCCGACGACATCTACGTGTCGCCCAGTCAGATCCGGCGTTTCAGCCTGCGCACCGGGGATACCGTCACCGGTAAGATCCGTCCGCCGAAAGAGGGCGAGCGCTATTTCGCCCTGCTGAAGGTAAAGGAGATCAACTTCGAGTCTCCCGACAGCACCAAGAACAAGGTCCTGTTCGAGAACCTCACGCCGTTGTTCGCCAAGGAGCGGCTGAAGATGGAGCGCGGCAACGGCAGCACCGAGGATATCACCGCGCGCGTGATCGACCTGGTGTCGCCGATCGGCAAGGGCCAGCGTGGCCTGATCGTCTCGCCGCCCAAGGCCGGCAAGACGATGATGCTGCAGAACATCGCCCAGTCGATCGCCGCCAACCAGCCCGAGTGCTACCTCATCGTGCTGCTGATCGACGAGCGCCCCGAGGAGGTGACCGAGATGGAGCGCTCGGTGCGCGGCGAGGTGATCTCCAGCACCTTCGACGAGCCCGCCACCCGCCACGTGCAGGTGGCCGAGATGGTGATCGAGAAGGCCAAGCGCCTGGTGGAGCACAAGAAGGACGTGGTCATCCTGCTCGACTCCATCACCCGCCTGGCCCGCGCCTACAACACGGTGGTGCCCTCGTCGGGCAAGGTCCTGACCGGCGGCGTGGACGCCAACGCCCTGCATCGACCCAAGCGCTTCTTCGGTGCGGCACGCAACATCGAGGAGGGGGGGAGCCTGACCATCGTCGCCACTGCGCTGATCGATACCGGCTCGCGGATGGACGACGTGATCTACGAGGAGTTCAAGGGCACCGGCAACATGGAGCTGCACCTGGACCGGCGCATCGCCGAGAAGCGCATCTACCCGGCGATCAACATCAATCGCTCCGGCACGCGCCGCGAGGAGCTGCTTACCCGTCCCGATGAGTTGCAAAAGATCTGGATTCTGCGCAAGCTTCTGCACCCCATGGACGAGCTGGCCGCGATGGAGTTTCTTCTGGACAAGCTCAAGGTCACGAAGACCAACAACGAGTTCTTCGACTCCATGAAAAGATAAGAAGAGCTAATAGCGGCCTGGCCCGACCGCGCCGCTAACGATGGCCCGCCCGATCAGGCGTGGGCCACCGGACGCACCTTCCAGATCCTCTCCGCATACTCGCGCACCGCACGGTCGCTCGAAAAACGCCCCATGCCGGCCACGTTCAGAATGGCCCGGCGTGTCCATTCCGAAGGCCGGCTATAGAGGTCTTCTATGCTCTGCTGGCAGTCCACGTAGGCCCTGTAGTCGGCCAGGGTGAGGTAGGGGTCGTCGCCGGTGAGGCGCTGCACCAACGGGCGGAACCGGTCGGGCTGGCCCGGCGAGAAGTGCCCGCCCTCGAGCATCTCCAGCACCGTGCGCAGCTCCTGGTCTCGAGCGAGGTAGTCGCGGGGGCGATAGCCGCCTGCCTCGACCCGCGCGGCCTGCTCGGCGCCCAGCCCGAAGATGAAGATGTTGTCTTCTCCCACCTCCTCGCGGATCTCGATGTTGGCCCCGTCAAGGGTGCCGATGGTGAGCGCCCCGTTCAGCGCCAGCTTCATGTTACCCGTGCCGGAGGCCTCGGTGCCGGCCAGGGAGATTTGTTGAGAGAGCTCCGCGGCCGGGACGATGTCGCCGGCGGTGGTGACATCATAGTTGGGGATGAACACCACGCGCAGCCGGCCGCCGATCTGCGGGTCGCTGTTCACCACCCGGGCGACGTCGTTGATCGCCTTGATGATCAGCTTGGCCAGCGCGTAGCCGGGGGCGGCCTTGCCGCTGAAGACGACGGTGCGCGGTGCCACGGCGTCGTGCGCGCCCGCACGCATCCGGTGGTAGAGCGTGATAACGTGCAGCAGGTTGAGCAGCTGGCGCTTGTATTCGTGGATGCGCTTGACCTGCACGTCGAACAGTGACGATGGATCGAGCTCGACGCCCAGCCGTTCTTCCACGAGCCTTGCCAGGCGTTTCTTGTTGGCCTGCTTGATCTCCCGGAACTGGCCCTGCAGCTCACGATCGTCGGCGAGCGGCGCCAGCTCGCGCAGCTGCTCCAGCGTTGTCGTCCAGCCCCGGCCGATGCGGGCCGAGATCGCCTCGGCCAGGCGGGGGTTGACCTGTTTGAGCCAGCGCCGGGGCGTGATCCCGTTGGTGATGCTGACGATGCGCTCCGGGTAGAGCCCGTGGAAGTCGCGAAAGATCGTGTCCTTCATCAGCTCGGTGTGGATGCCGGAGACACCGTTGACTCTGTGGCCTCCGACGATGGCCAGGTGCGCCATGCGTACCCGCCGCTCGCCCTCCTCGTCGATCAGCGACATCTGCCGCTGCAGCCTGGGTCGGTCTGGGTAGCGGCTCCTGACCTCGCCCAGGAACCGGTGATTGATCTCGTAGATGATCTGCAGGTGGCGCGGCAGCATCCGTTCGATCAGCTCCACCGGCCAGGTCTCCAAAGCTTCGGGCATGAGCGTGTGGTTGGTGTAGGAAAACGTATGGATCGTGATGTCCCACGCTTGCGGCCAATCCAGCCCGTGCTCATCCACGAGCAATCGCATGAGCTCCGGGATGGCGATGGCCGGGTGGGTGTCGTTGAGCTGTATCGCCACCCGGTCCGGGAAGCGCTCGAAGGGCTCGTTGCGGGCACGGAAATCGGCGACGATATCCTGCAGCGCGGCGCTGACGAAGAAGTACTCCTGCTGCAGCCTGAGCTCGCGGCCCACGGTGGTGACGTCGCTGGGGTAGAGCACGCGCGAGATGTTCTCCGATTCGTTTTTTTCCTCCACCGCCTTGATGTAGTCGCCCCGGTTGAAGTACTCCAGGTTGAAGTCGCGCGAGGCCTTGGCCGACCAGAGCCGCATGTGGTTGACGGTGTTGGTGTTGTAGCCGGGGATGAGGGTGTCGTAGGCCATGGCCATGACCTCCTCGGTGTCGTGCCAGTCGTGCTGCAGGTGCCCGTCCTTGTCGTGGTAACCGGTCACGCGGCCGTAGAACTTCACCGGATAGAGGACCTCTGGTCGCGGGAACTCCCAGGGATTTCCGTAGCGCAGCCAGTTGTCGGGGTGCTCGACCTGCTGGCCGTGCTCGATGCGCTGGCGAAACATCCCGTACTCGTAGCGGATGCCGTAGCCGAAGCCGGGCAGGCGCATCGTCGCCATGGAATCCATGAAACAGGCGGCCAGGCGCCCGAGCCCGCCGTTGCCCAGCGCGGCGTCCGGCTCCATGTCCTCGATGGCCTCCAGGTCGGCGCCCAGCTCCTGCAGCGCGCCGCGCAGCTCCTCGTGCACGTTCATGTTGCTCAGGCTGTTTTGCAGCGTGCGCCCGATCAGAAATTCCAGCGAAAGGTAGTAGATCCGCTTGGCGTTGGAGCGTTCGTAGCTGCGCAGGGTCTCCAGCCAGCGCTCCACCAGGCGATCGCGCACCGCGAATGCCGCGGTGTGATACCAGTCGCGGGCGGTGGCGTTGGCGCTGTGCTTGCCCACGCTGTAGAGCAGGCGCTCCTGCACGGAGAACTTCAGGGACGCGCGATCCAGCCCCAGATAGGCGAATCGAAAGCTGTCGGACTTGGCGGTCATCGGGGCTCGAGTCGGGCCGTGGACGGTGTGTGAAAGGGCAAAGATTACCGTAATCTCGAGTGATGATCGCCTCAGCGAGACCGAGTCCAACTGCCATGGCCGCGCCAGGGCGCCAGCAACCGCTGGGGCGGGCGGCCAGGGCCCCGCGGGACGGCCGCGGGACCGCTCAAGGGGCGAGCGCCCGGATCGTTTCGAGCAACTCGGGCGCGTCCCATTCCCGGCCTCCGATGGCCTGGTACGCCAGCCGTCCCTCGGGATCGACGATGAAGGTGGTGGGCAGCCCCAGGACGGGCCAGGCGCGGACGACGTCGCCCTCTTGATCCAGCAGCAGGGGGAAGGTGACCGGGTAGTCGGCAGTGAACGTGAACACCGTATCGGCATCCTCGCCCACGTCCACCGCGAGCATGATCACTCCGTGCCCCTTGAGCCGGTTCCAGGCCCGCTCCATGGAGGGCATCTCCCGCCGGCAAGGCGGACACCATGTTGCCCAGAAATTGACGATCACCACTCGGCCGCGATAGTCCTCGAGGCGGTGCAGCGTCCCGTCCACGTCTTTGAGCGCAAGGGCGGGTGCCGGTGGCCGCTCGGCGAGGTGCTCGAGGGTCTGCGGCTCCGCGCCGCAGACCGCCGGCAGCCACAGGTACACGCCAATCACCAGGCCCAGCATGGCTCTCATGGCAACAGCTCCGATGCGGTCTCGTCACTGGCGCAGGTCATGCCGCTCATGCGACCGCGGTGGGTCTCCCCATCCGTATGCCAGACCAGCCCCAGCTCCAGCGGCCGGCCCGGGTCCAGGGGGTAGGTGGTCATCCCCATGTTCCAGTCGCCGGGGCGAAAATTCTGCTCGCTGGGGAACAAGGCCCATTGAAAGGCAAGGCGCGCGGCCTTGTCCACACCCCGGCGCTGCCATTCGTTCCGCCATTGCGCCTTGGGGATCGGGGGCTCGAGTCCCTGCGGCGTATGTGCGCGCCACTCGGCGAGCCTGACGGCCACGCTTGGCCCGCCCCGGGGAAAGGTGTTGCGCACGGTGGTTTGAAACAGGCAGCGGGCTGCGATCCGGTCGGCCGCATCCCGGCCAAAGCCGCGGCCGAGGAAGAAGGCGCGGGTCTGGTCGGGAAGTCGCTGGACGAGCTCGATGCGAATTCCGTGCGCTTCGAACGACCACGCGGCCAGCCCGGTGCGCGCGTCGACGTGGGCCCGCGTCTGTCCCTCTTGCGCGCGGGCCGAACCGACGAGCGGCATGCCCAGCAGAGCCGCCAGCGCCAGCCCGGGCAGCAAGGGTCGGCCGCCCCTGGTCATTCCTCGGCCTGTTCCCGGCCGATCGCCCGGTAACCGATATCGGTCCGAAAGTACACCCCCTCCCAATGGATCCCGCGCACCACCTCGTAGGCTCGCCGCTGAGCGGCCCCCACCGTGTCGCCGAGGCCGACGACGCACAGGACCCGCCCGCCGCTGGTGACGATCCTCCCGTTGGCCTGGGCGGTGCCCGCGTGGAAGACCTTGGCGTCTGGGAGCTCTGCCGAGGGTAGGCCACGGATCTCGTCGCCCTTGCGGTAGCTGCCTGGATAGCCGCCGGCGGCGAGCACGACGCCCACGGCGGCCCGAGGGTCCCAGTCGGCGCTGACGTGCTCCAGGCGCCGGTCCAGCGCGGCTTGGCACAGCTCCACCAGGTCCGAGCGCAGGCGCATGAGGATGGGCTGGGTCTCGGGGTCGCCGAAACGGCAGTTGTACTCCAGCACCCGGGGTACGCCCTCGCGGTCGATCATCAGCCCGGCATAGAGAAATCCCACGTACGGGCTGCCCTCAGCGGCCATGCCCCGCACCGTGGGCTCGATCACCTCCTCCATGATCCGCCGATGGAGGTCGGGGGTCACCACCGGGGCCGGCGAATAGGCTCCCATGCCGCCCGTGTTCGGCCCCCGGTCGCCGTCATCGCGGGCCTTGTGGTCTTGCGAGGTGGCCAGCGGCAGGATGTGCCCGCCGTCCACCATGACGATGAAGCTCACCTCTTCACCCTGCAGGTACTCCTCGATTACCACCCGGCGCCCGGCTTCGCCGAAGCGGTTGCCCGCCAGCATGTCCTGCACCGCACCGACTGCCTCGCCACGGCCTCGAGCGACCACCACGCCTTTGCCCGCAGCCAGCCCGTCGGCCTTGACCACGATAGGGGCGCCCATCTCGTCGATATAGGCGATAGCGGGGTCGATCTCGGCAAACGTGCGGTAGCGCGCCGTGGGGATGCGGTGGCGCGCCAAGAAGTCCTTGGTGAATGATTTCGAGCCCTCCAGCTGGGCGGCGCGCCGGCTCGGGCCGAAGCAGCGCAATCCCGCCTCGGCGAACGCGTCCACCACCCCTGCGACCAGAGGCGCTTCGGGGCCGACCAAGGTCAGGTCGATCCCCTCGGCGCGGGCGAACTCCAGCAGGGCCGGGATGTCCGCGGCCCCGATATCGATGTTTTGCACTCCGGCCTCTCCGGCGGTCCCGGCGTTGCCGGGCGCGACAAAAACCCCATCGACTTGGTGCGACTGCGCCGCCTTCCAGGCGAAGGCGTGCTCGCGTCCGCCGCCCCCGATCACCAGTACCTTCATCGTCGTCTCCCGTTCACTGCAGCGCGGACCGCAACGCGCGTGCCGCGGCCGCCCACACGCTATTGTAGTCGCCGGCTCGTTTCAACGAGCCCGCTCGCGCCGGTCCGACGGACGGGCTCAAACCCGTTGCGCCCGGGCCGCTACAAGGATATCGGATCCGACTGCAGCCGCGGCCCTTGCGATGTCCCCGACAATGACGCCTGCCGGCCCCCCCCGCAGCTTATTGGCGCAGCCCATCACCCGCCTGCTGATCGCGAGCTTCGTGCTGGTTGCCCTGGTTCCCCTGGGGCTGCTCGGCGTCAAGCTGTACGACCTGGCCTGGGAGGACGCTTGGCGCGAGATCAACGAGAAGCACAAGCTGCTGGCAATGAATCTCGCCGCCCCCCTTTCCATCTACGTCGCCGACCATCGCCGCGCTTTGGGCCTGCTGGCCTCCAGTCTGATCGAGCTGGAGGAACAAGGCGGCGCAGCCATGGTCGGCACCGACCTTCTCGCCAATGCCCAGGACCACCTGCCCGGCTTTCGCTCCCTGTCCCTGGTCGACCCCGCCGGGCGTCTCGTGTCCACCACCGCCCCCGGGCACGGTCAGCCCCCGACTCTTGCCGGGGAAGAGTGCTACGTTCGGTCGCGGCGCACCGGCGAGCCGGCGATCTCCGGCATCAAGCGCAGTCCCTTCAACGGCGAGCCCACCCTGATCGTTTCCCACGCGGTGAAGGGCCGGGCAGGCAGGGTGCTCGCCGTCCTGCTGGGCGAGTTGCGCATCGATCTGATCGAGCGCCTGCGCCGCACGATCCGGTTCGGCGAGCGCGGGCACTCAGCAATCGTGGATCAGAACGGCCGGGTGATCGCCCATCCCAATCCGGAGTGGATGCGCAATATGCGCGACATCGCCGACTGGCCCATCGTGGGGAAGATGATGGCCGGACGCAGCGGGGTCACCGAGTTCTACTCCCCGTTCGTGGGCCAGCACATGGTGGCCGGATTCGCGGCGGTGCCCGGGATCGGCTGGGGGATCATGGTGCCCCAGCCCCGCTCGGAGGTGGAGGCGCGGGTGCGCGCCGTGGTCTACCCGCAGCTCGCCTGGGGCGCGTTCGGGCTGACCCTGGCCCTGGTGCTCGCCGCGGGCCTGGCGCGGTGGATCGCCCGTCCCTTGAACGGCCTGGCCCGGGGGGCCGAGACCCTGACCCAGGATGACTTCCAGGGGCGCCTGCCTCCGATCCCGGGACATGCCCCGCGCGAGGTGCGCGAGCTCGGCCGCGCCTTCGGCGCGCTGTTCGACGGGCTGCAGGCCTCCCGGGCCCGGTATGACGAGCTCAATCGCTCACTGCAGTCCCGGGTCGATGAGGCCACGCGAGAGCTGCGCCAGGCCAACTCCCAGCTCGAGCGCATGGTGCGCCAGGACCATCTCACCGCGCTCGCCAACCGGCGATTCTTCGAGGACAGTCTGGAGCAGAGCCTGAGCCTGCGCCGCGCCCAGGATCAGTGTCTGTGCCTGATGCTGATCGACGTCGACAACTTCAAACGCATCAATGACGGTCTCGGGCACGCCGCCGGCGACGCGGTGCTCGTGCAGCTCTCCGGGCTGCTGCGCGAATGTACCCGTCAGGCCGACCTGGTGGCGCGCTACGGCGGCGACGAATTCGTGGTCAAGATGCACTGCGAGCGTGAGATCGGCCAGCAGCGCGCGCGGGAGGTGCTGAGCGCCATCGACGCCCACCGTTTCGAATGGCAGGGGAAGCCGCTGACCCTTACCGTCAGCATCGGCTTGCTGTGCGCGCCGGCGAACGACATCGACGACGCGGAGACATTGCTGCGCAAGATCGACCAGGCGCTGTACCAGGCCAAGGATGCGGGGCGGAACCGGATGGTGGAGGTGGGAGTGTAAGTCAAAAGGCAGAAGGCAAACGGCGGTGGTCGAATGTAAAATTCAAAATGCAAAACGCAAAATCGATCGCATCCGGCCGCGTTCATTCTGCATTTTGCGTTTTGAATTTTGTTCTTCTCAGTGCCTGAAGTGGCGCATCCCCGTGAACACCATGGCCATGCCGTGCTCGTCGGCGGCGGCGATGACCTCCTCGTCGCGCATCGAGCCGCCGGGCTGGATCACCGCGCGGATGCCCGCCTCCGCAGCTGCGTCCAATCCGTCGCGGAAGGGAAAGAACGCATCGGAGGCCATTACCGAGCCGGCCACCTGGACCCCGGCGTCGGCGGCCTTGACGGAGGCGATGCGCGCGCTACATACGCGGCTCATCTGCCCGGCGCCTACACCGATGGTCGCGCCGTCGCGGCAGTAGACGATGGCGTTGGACTTGACGAACTTGCAGACCTTCCAGGCGAAGAGCAGGTCGTCCCGTTCCTGCGCATCGGGCTCGCGTCGTGTGACCACCTGCAGGTCCTGCGGCGCGACCATGCCGATGTCGCGGTCCTGGACCAGCAGGCCGCCGTTGACGCGTTTGTAGTCCAGGCCGGGCACGGGTTCGGGCTGCCAGGGTCCGCACGCCAGCACGCGTACGTTCTTCTTGGCCGCCAGCACGGGCAGGGCGCGCTCCTCGACGGCGGGGGCGATGATCACCTCGACGAACTGGCGCTCCAGGATCATCTCCGCCGTATCGGGATCCAGCGCCCGATTGAAGGCGATGATGCCGCCGAAGGCCGAGGTGGTGTCAGCGGCATAGGCGCGCTCATAGGCTGCGGCGATGGCGCCGGCCACCGCCGCACCGCATGGATTGGCGTGTTTGACGATGACGCAGGCCGGCTGCTCGAACTGCTTCACGCACTCCAGCGCGGCGTCGGTGTCGGCCACGTTGTTGAATGACAGCCCCTTGCCCTGCAGCTGCCGGGCCGTGGACACGCAGGACTCGGCCGGCTGCGCCTCCCGGTAGAACGCGGCGCGCTGGTGGGGGTTCTCACCGTAGCGCATGTCCTGGACCTTGACGAACTGCGCGCTGTAGGTACGCGGGAAGGCCGCCGGCTCGGTCCCCGGCGCGACGGCCCCGAGGTAGTTGGCGATGGCGCCGTCGTAGCGCGCCGTGTGCTCGAACGCCTTCGCGGCCAGCGCGAAGCGCGTGGCCTCGGAGACGGCCCCGCCCCGGGCGCGCATCTCCTCGAGCACGCCGGCGTAGTCGCCGGCATCGACCAACACCGTCACGGCCGCGTGGTTCTTGGCCGCGGCCCGCAGCATGGCGGGCCCGCCGATATCGATGTTTTCGATCGCGCGCTCCAGCGTGCACTGGGGGTCGGCAACGACCTGCTCGAAGGGATACAGATTCACCGCCACGAGATCTATGGGGCCGATGTCGTGCTCGGCCATGGCGGCCTCATCGGTGCCGCGCCGCGCCAGCAGCCCGCCGTGGATCTTCGGGTGCAGGGTCTTGAGTCGCCCGTCCATCATCTCCGGGAAGCCCGTATACTCGGAGACCTCCACCACCGGCACGCCGGCCTCGGCCAGAAGGCGCGCCGTGCCGCCCGTGGACAGGATCTCCACCCCCATCCCGTGCAGCGCCCGGGCGAACTCGCTGACACCGGCCTTGTCGGAGACGCTGACGAGGGCGCGTTGGATCTTGCTCATATTACTTCCTCGAGGCTCCGGGGGCGGGCTCCGGGTCCGGCACGGTGAGCGCCGCGCGCGCGACCGCTGCAAACCGCCTCCGCGGGTCACCCGGTGATCGGGGCGCCTGCCGGGCGGTCAGCCGTTCAGCTCGTACTGGATGAGCTTCTTGCGCAGGGTGCTGCGGTTGATGCCCAGCATCTGGGCGGCGCGGGTCTGATTGCCCTGCACCTGCTGCATCACGCTCGACAACAAGGGCTTTTCGACCTCGCGAATCACCATCTCGTAGAGATTGGCGGGGGGATGCCCGTTCAGGTCGGCAAAATAGGCCTCTACTGCCTCTCGCACGCACTGCGACAGCGAGGCGCGCCGACCGGACGCCGTGCCCCCTTTACCGGAAACCAAGGCTTCGCCGACTCGAAAAGAGCTCATGCCGCCATTTCCTCCCGGTTCGCCAGACGTTCGAAGAAATCTTTTGTCATGGCGAGTTGTTGTTCTTTGGTGTCAACCTGGTTCACCGCGCTCCTGAAGGCGGCGCCGTGGCGCTGCCCCTTGCTGTACCAGGAGATGTGCTTGCGGGCGATGCGCACACCGCTGTGCTCGCCGTAAAAGCCGTACAGGCTGACCAGGTGCCCCAGCAGGATGTCCCTGATCTCCTGTAGCGAGGGCTCGGCCAGCCGCGTGCCCGTCGCCAAATAGTGTTCCACCTCGCGGAAGATCCAGGGTCGGCCCTGGGCCGCCCGGCCGATCATGACGCCGTCGGCCCCGGTGTAGTCCAGCACCTCCCTTGCCTTTTCGGGGTCGCCGATATCCCCGTTGGCGATCACCGGGATGGTGACCGAGCGCTTGACGGCGCGGATGGTGTCGAATTCGGCCTCGCCCCGGTACATGCAGGCCCGGGTGCGCCCGTGCACGGCCAGCGCCTGGATTCCGGCCTGCTCGGCGATCCGAGCGATGGCGACCGCGTTGCGGTGCTCGGTGTCCCAGCCCGTGCGGATCTTCAGTGTCACCGGCACCTCGACCGCGCCCACCACGGCCTCCAGGATGCGTCCGACCAGGGGCTCGTGGTGCAACAGCGCCGAGCCGGCCATGACATTGCAGATCTTCTTGGCCGGGCAGCCCATGTTGATGTCGATGATCTGCGCGCCGCGCTCGACGTTGTGGCGGGCCGCCTCGGCCATCATCCGGGGATCGGCCCCGGCGATCTGTACGCTGCGCGGCTCGGGCTCGCCACGGTGATCGGCGCGCCGGCGGGTCTTGTGACTGCCCCACAGCAGCGAATTGGAGGAGACCATCTCGGACACGGCCATCCCCGCGCCGAGCTTGCGACAAAGCTTGCGAAAGGGCAGGTCCGTGACACCGGCCATGGGCGCCAGCACGAGATTGTTCTTTAGCCGATAGGGACCGATCTGCATCTCTTCCGAAAGCTTTCGCGCGCAGTGAGCCGGTGGGAAAAGGACCGCCAATGATACTCGCAATCGGCACGTCGATAAAGCACGGGCGGAGAGCCGAATGTGATCAGCAGGTTGCCACGCAGACACGCGTCTACATGAATTCGAACTGATAGTTGGTTATCTCGGACGACGGCTTGACAACGCGCAATTCCATGTTCACGGGTGTCTGCGGAGCCATACCGCGTTCCATGTCTGTTCCGTCCGGCAGATACTCGTGGGGTTTGAACCGGCGCATCGCGATTCGCCGCCCGCGGGTATCGGAAAGCTTGAGCTCGATCACGGGAAAGGCTTGCACATGATCCGCGGTGTTGACCACAGCCGCCTGGATAAGCAGCACCCGGCGGTCGTCGGGCGGCACCGCGACCTCGCGGCTCAGCAGCCGCAATTTGTTCACGTCTCTGGGGAGGGGAAGCTCGCAGTCGAGGGCCTGGCACATGCGCACCAGCCAGGGACGCAGCGTCGGCGCGTAGCGCACCACGTCGGCGCGCATGAAGTAGGCGTACTGCAGCGCCAGCGCCGCAGTTAGCAGAATGAGGACCAAGTTCCAGGCCGCGGCCGACCACGGCGACGGGCTGCGGGCGGCGGCGAGCACGTCGTCTTCGAGCACGGCGGGCACCGCCCCGCCCGGCACCGGGTCGCCCTCCGGCGCCTCGGTCTCTGGGGCCGGCTCGCGCAGCGGCATCGACAGCTGGGTTGCCGGACTCGGCGACTGCTCGCTGAGGGCTCCTCGGGCGTCGAATACGCACCGACACCGCCCGCAGCGTGCCCGGCCGCCGGCGGCGTCGAGTTGCTCGCCGGTGATGCGAAACACCGTTCTGCAGTTGGGGCAGCGGGTAAACATCGATGACGATATGCGGGCTAGGAGCCTGTCCGAGTAATCATGTCGCTACTGCGGCGGTGTCCTTTCGGCCCAAACTTCCGATCGTTCTCGTCACGTAGTCCCCACCACTATGCTCCTCGAACGATCGAAAATTCAGCCTCGAAATTCCACTCGCCTCGCTACGCGCAGATTACTCGGACAGGCTCCTAGGGTTCAACCTACCTCATTTGCGCTGCCCTTCCAAGCGTGCCCAGCCCTCGCGCAGGGCAGGCGCGGAGAGTTGAAACCACGGCGTGTAGGCGGACCGCAGTGCATCCACTTGGGACTCCAATATGCCCGACAGCACGATACGCCCCTGCGCCCGGACCAGACCCGCGAAGCACTGCGCCAGCTCGCACAGCGGTCGGGCGACGATGTTGGCGAGCAACACGTCAGCCGGCTCGCCCGGAAGGGCCTCGGCCGCGAACGCATGCACCGCGGGTGCCACGCCGTTCTTGGCCGCATTGGCGCGCGTCGCCGCCAGGGCCTGGGGGTCGTTGTCCACCGCCCGCACCCCGCGCGCCCCCAGCAGCGCGGCGGCAACGGCGAGCACGCCCGAGCCGCAGCCGTAGTCGATCACCTCCAGGCCTGCCGGGGGATGGGCATCTAGCCACTCCAGGCACAGGGCCGTGGTGGGGTGGGTGCCGGTGCCGAAGGCCAGGCCCGGGTCGAGCAGCAGGACCGCGCAGCCGGGCTCGGGCGGCTCGGAGCCCTCGGGGCAGATCCACAGCCGGCGGCCGAAGCGCATGGGCCGAAAGGCGTCCATCCAGGCCCGGGCCCAATCGCGGTCTTCCAGGGGCTCGACGCGCAGGGCGGGCGGCTCTCCCATGCCCAGCGCCCGTACCAGGCGCCGCTCCACATCCGCCGTATCCACGCCGCCCGCGAACAGCCCCGTGACGCGGGTGTGCGGCCACGTTGGCGTCTCCCCGGGGGCCGGTTCCAGCACCGGCTGATCCGCCGCGTCGGTGAGGGTCACCGAGAGCGCGCCGCATTCGAGCAATGCGCGCTCGTAGCTCTCGGGATCGCTTCCGGCGGGCAGCTCGATGGACACTTGGATACAGGGCATGGGAAACGAGGTTCGAGCCGCAGGTTGCCGGTCCCGGGCCGAGTCGGTGACGGCTCTTGCCTTGCACCTTGAGCCTTGCCCCCTGCCACTCCTATAGGCGCAGCTTCTTCTCGAGGAAGTGGATATCGGTGCCGCCCCGCTGGAATGCCGCGTCGCCGATCAGCTGTTGATGCAGCTCGACGTTGGTCTTGATCCCCTCGATCACGATCTCCGTGAGGGCCTGGCGCATGCGGCCGACGGCGCTGGGGCGCGAGTCGCCGTGGGCGATCAGCTTGCCGATCATGGAGTCGTAGTGCGGCGGCACCTTGTAGCCGTCGTAGATGTGACTGTCCACCCGGATCCCGAAGCCGCCCGGTGCGTGAAACTGGGCGATGGTGCCCGGCGAGGGCAGAAACGTCGCCGGGTCCTCGGCGTTGATGCGGCACTCGATGGCGTGACCGCGGATCTCGATGTCCTGCTGTCGCATGGACAGGCGCTCGCCGGCGGCGACGCGGATCTGCTCGCGGACGATGTCGATGCCGGTGATCGCCTCGGTGACCGGGTGCTCCACCTGGATCCGGGTGTTCATCTCGATGAAGTAGAACTCCCCGTCCTGGTACAGGAACTCGAACGTGCCGGCGCCGCGATAGCCGATATTGCGGCAAGCTTCGGCACACACCTCGCCCATGCGCCGGCGCTGCTCCTCGCTGATGCCCGGCGCCGGCGCCTCTTCGATCACCTTCTGGTGGCGGCGCTGCATCGAGCAGTCGCGCTCGCCCAGATGGATGGCGTTGCCGTGCTGGTCGGCCAGCACCTGGAACTCGATATGCCGGGGCGCCTCCAGGAACTTCTCCATGTACACCACGTCGTTGCCGAAGGCCGAGCCGGCCTCCATGCGGGTCATGGAGATGGCGTTGAGCAGGTTGGACTCGCCGTGCACCACGCGCATGCCGCGCCCGCCGCCGCCTCCGGCGGCCTTGATAATCACCGGGTAGCCGATCTCGCGCGCCAGCGCCAGATTCTCCGTGTTGTTCTCACCCAGGGGCCCGCCGGAACCCGGCACACAGGGCACGCCCGCCTCCTGCATGGCGTTGATCGCCGAGACCTTGTCTCCCATCAGTCGAATGGTCTCTGGCCGGGGCCCGATAAAGATGAATCCGCTTTCCTCGACGCGCTCGGCGAAGTCGGCGTTCTCCGCCAAGAATCCGTATCCCGGATGGACGGCCACGGCGTCCGTGACCTCGGCGGCGCTGATCAGCGCGGGGATGTTCAGGTAGCTCTCTGTCGAGGGCGCCGAGCCGATGCACACCGACTCGTCGGCCAGGCGCACGTGCTTGAGGTCGCGGTCCACCGTCGAGTGCGCGGCCACCACCTTGATGCCCATTTCATGGCAGGCACGCAGAATCCGCAGCGCGATCTCACCGCGGTTGCCAATCACGATCTTGTCGAGCATACGTTACGCCTTACCCGTGCCGCCGCCGCGTACAGCCCTGCTATTCGATGATGAACAGGGGCTGGCCGTATTCCACGGGCTGGCCGTTCTCCACCAGGATGGCCGCGACCGTGCCGGCCTTGTCGGCCTCGATCTGGTTGAACATCTTCATCGCCTCGATGATGCACAGGGTGTCGCCGACGTTGACGCCCTGGCCCACCTCGACGAACGGAGGGTTGCCCGGCGAGGGGGCTCGATAGAACGTGCCCACCATCGGCGAGAGCACCTTGTGGCCGGCCGGCTCGGCGGGCGGCTGCTCGGCCGCGCCGCCCTGCGGCTCGGCGACTGGCGCTTGCGCCGGCGCCACAGCCGCGACAGGCGCCGGCGGCGCCGCCGCGCCCTGTGGATAGCGGCTGATGCGCACGGCCTCCTCGCCCTCGTGGATCTCGATCTCGGCGATCCCCGACTCTTCCAGCAGCTCGATCAGTTTTTTGACTTTGCGGATATCCATGGTGCTACCTGCAGTTGACCCTGCGCCGTTCAGCCCGGTGCCGGGGCGAGTTGCCGGAGAGCGGCCTGGAGCGCCAGCTCGTAGCCCTGAGCACCCAGTCCCGCAATGACGCCGACGGCGAGGTCTGAAAAATACGAATGGTGGCGAAACGATTCGCGCCGATAGACATTGGACAGGTGTATCTCGATGAACGGAATACCTGCTGCCGACAGGGCGTCTCGGAGCGCGACGCTGGTGTGGGTGAACGCCGCGGGGTTGATGAGGATGAACGATACGCCCGCCTGCGCGGCCTGCTGTACCCGCTCCACCAGCTCGTGCTCGGCGTTGCTCTGGAAGGTCTCGAGCTCGTGCCCGGCCTTGCGCGCCGCCTCGCTGAGCCGCTTGTCAATCTCGGCCAGGCTCTGCGTACCGTAGTGCTCGGGCTCTCGGCTGCCCAGCAGGTTCAGGTTCGGTCCGTTCAGTACGAGGATTCGGGACATGGCGTTTGTGGCGCCGCGCCGGGCGCGAGCTGGCGATCGGTGGGCGTGCCCCGAGTGGGGGCGTGTGCCCAAGTCCGGCGCAATTTTGCACTAAATGCAGGGAATTGTCCAACTTGGCGGAGAGTTTGCCGAAGTTCGCGGCAAATGCCGGCCGATTCTCTCGGAGAATGTGACGTGATCCAATTTTCGGAGTGTTCGAGCTCGGCCGCACGCTGCTGGGTGGGGCGCGGGTCTCGGGCTCTGTCTTCCCGGCAGGCTATCGCTCCGCCAGCAGGGGGCCGATGATGCGTTCGGCCTCTTCGCGCTTGATCTCGCCACGCTTGACCTCCACGATCCGCCCCTCGCGGTCGATGAACGCGGTGAAGGGGAGCTGGCCGTAGAGGTTGCCGTACTGCTTGGTGACTTCCGTGGCATCGGTCTCGCCCACCAGCACGGGATAGTTCACGCCCATGTAGTCGCTGAACTCCTGCACGAGCTGACGCTGGTCGATGGCCACGCCTATGATTTGCAGGCCCTGTGCGCTGTATGAATCCTGGAGCTCCACCAAGGTCGGGATCTCACGCTTGCACGGCGGGCACCAGGTGGCCCAGAAGTTGAGGACGATTACCTTGCCGTCCCATTCGCGGATATGGCGCATGCGCCCGGACAGATCGGCCAGCTCGAACGCCGGGCGCTGGCTGTTCAGCACCTCGGCAGGCACGGGCAGCCCCGCGCTCGGCGCCGGCGGCGGGGCGGGGGGGTTCATCCAGTGATAGAGGGAAAAGCCGAGGGCCCCGCCGGCCAGGCCCAACAGGATCGCGGCGATCGCAAGGCTCGGTCGGCTCATGGGCGGCACCCACAGACCATCGATGGCCCCGGAAGGCAGGGAGATCCGCGGTCGCTGTGGCGCCTGGCGCGCTCGAGTCGCGCGGGCCATGCGCGGTCTGCGACAGTCCGCCGGGGCCGGCCGGCTGCGCCGGACAAGACGTACGCGCCGCCTGTATTGTCGCACTGGCTGTTTCTTCGCGCCATATTATTGCCGTCCGCCTTGGTGAGCTATACGGGCTCGAGCGCCTTGCGGACGTGGTCGACGAATTCGTCGGCGGGCTTGTAGCCGTAGAAGTGCAGCTCCTCGAGCGGCTCGCCGGAGCCGGAAAACAGCAGCATGGCCGGCGGGCCGTATACTCCGAAGCGCTGCTTGATGGCCCGCCCCTCGGGATCGTTGGGATCGGTCAGGTCGACCTGCAGGGCCACGAACTCCTGGCCGATCAGACGCCGCACCCGCGGGTCGGAGAACGTGCCGCGCTCCATGCGCAGGCAGTCGGTGCACCAGTCCGCGTAAAAGTCCAACATCACCGGCGTGCCTGCGCGGCGGGCCTCTCCCATGTGACGGTCCAGCTCCTCCATGGTGGTGACCTGCTCGAACACCTCGCGGCGCACCCGCTCCACGGCGGCCTTGGGTTCGGCGCCCGGCCCCGCCCCGCTGATCACCACCGTCTCGCCGCCTCCGAGCTCGATGGGGCGCAGGATGTCTCGATTGCCGGCAAAGCCCCCGAGCAGCGCCAGCACGCCCCAGATGAGCGCCAGCGTGCCGATGCCCTTCCACAGGTAGCGCCAGCCGCTGGCCCCTTCGGGTACGCCCTGGGTCGCCCCCATGTACACGCCGGTCACGACGAGCAGGGCCGCCCACAAATAGAGCACCGGCACCTGTGGCAGCAGGCTCAGCAGATAGACGGCCACGCCCAGCAGCAGCACCCCGAACACGTGCTTGACCGTCTCCATCCAAGTGCCCGCCCTGGGCACCAGAAAGCCGGCGCCGAAGCCGATGGCGATGAGCACCACTCCCATGCCCAGGGCCATGGAGAACATGGTGGCCCCACCCAGGGCGGGGCTGCCGCTGGCGATGGCCAGGCCCAGCACCGAGATCAGCAACGGCGATACGCAGGCCCCCACGATCAGGGCCGAGATCAGCCCCATTACGAACACGCCCGCGATGGTGCCGCCCTGCAGCTTCTGGCTCCTCTCCTGCAGGCGCGACTGGATGGACGAGGGCATCTGGATCTCGTAGAAGCCGAACATGGACAGGGCCAGGAGTACCAATATGGTGACGAAGATGCCGATGGCCCAGGGATTCTGGAAGTAGGCCTGGAGCTGATCCCCGGTGGCACCGGCCAGGACGCCGGCCGCTGTCCAGGTGACCGCCGTGCCCAGCACGTAGGCGACCGACAGCATGCCCCCGCGCATGGAGCTGAGCTGCCCGCCGCCCTGCCCGACGACGATCGAGGACAGGATCGGGATCATCGGCAGCACGCACGGCGTGAAGGTGAGCAGAAGCCCCACCCCGAAGGCCCCAAGCACGGTCAGCATCACGATCCGCCCGCCCAGCGCTCCTTCCGCCGGCGGCGCCGCGGCGCCGGCCGCGGGCAGAGTGAAGCCCACCGTCTTGGTCTGGGGCGGGTAGCACAGGCCCGCCTCGGCGCAGCCCTGGTATTCGATGGCGACCTTGAGGGTCTCGCCGCCGCCCGCGCCCTGCACGGGCAGGCGCCCCGTGACCTCGTGGTAGAACACGGCCATGCGGCCGAAGAACTCGTCATCCTTGATTGTGCCCTCGGGCAGCTGGGGCGCGCCCAGGGACACACCGGCCGGCGCCTCCTGGAGCTCGAACTTGAGCTTGTCGCGGTACAGGTAGTACTCGTCGGCGATGCTCCAGTGAGCGACGAGATCGCCGTTGGCGGCCACCTCGGTGCTGAGGACGAAGGCCTCCTCCGGGTCCAGGAATTGCTGCGAGGCGTCCTGGAGGCCCAGGCTGTTACCCAGCTGGGTGAGCTGTTGAACGGCACCGTCGTCTTGCGCTGGGGCGCCGCTCCCGGCTGCGGCCAACGCGACTTGCACGGTGGTCTCGTAGGGGGGGTAGCAGATGCCCAGATCGGCGCAGCCCTGGGACTTGGCGGTCAGGTCAATGGTGCCGGCGGCGCCCGCGTCGCGCTCCACGGGCAGCTCGATGCGCAGGGTGTGGCGGTGGGTTTCCACTTCCCCGAAGAACTCGTCCTGCTTCTTCTTGCCCGGGGGGATCTTGGGCTCGCCCAGCCGCACGCCCGGGGTGCCGGTGGAGAACCCGAGCTTGTCGTGGTAGAGGTAGTAGCCCTCGGCGATGTCCCACACCGCCTCGATGGTGTCGGGGCCCTTGGCCTGGGCGGAGAAGCGAAACGCCTCATCCGGCGGCAGGGGCTCGTCCCCGGCTCCCTGGTGGCTCGCCCCGGCCGGGGTGAGCCACAGCGCCAGCAAGAGGCCCAAAACGCGTATGATCATTCCTCTCCGCTCGTGCTCGACTCGATCCAGGCCAAGTAGCCGGCCAGGCCGGCAGTAATAGGGACCGCTATAATTTCTGGAAGTTCATAGGGATGCTTTTCCCGCAGGCGCTCTTCCAGGTTTTGGTACTGGGCGCGGCTGGTCTTTATAATCAACAAAAGCTCGGAGTCGGTTTCCGCCCTTCCTTTCCACCGATACACGGACAGCACCTCCGGCACGATGCTCACGCAGGCGGCGAGGTGCTCGTTCACCACTGTCTCGGCCAGGGAGCCCGCGCTCTCGCGGTCCGGCACGGTACACAGGACGACAAGGTGTTGCTCGCTCATGGTGTGTTTCGGCTTCGCGCTGGCTGTCGGTTCCCATTGTCCGGGAGCGCGGCCCAAGCGTATCGTGGGCTCAAGGAGATGTCACTGTTGATTTACACACTGCCCCGGGGTGGTTGCGTCTCATGAATCCCGCTTGGTTGCTGGTGCTGGTGTTCATCGTCGTGCCGCTGGCCGAGCTCTACCTCCTGATCGAGGTGGGCCGGAAGATCGGTGCGGGGACCACTGTCGCCCTGGTCGTCCTCACCGCCGTGCTCGGGGCGCTCCTGCTGCGCCATCAGGGGTTCTTCACCCTGCAGCGGGTGCGCGCCAGCCTGGACCGCGGCGAGGCGCCCGCGCTGCCGCTGCTGGAGGGGGCCGTCCTGCTGCTGGGCGGGCTGTGCCTGATGATTCCCGGCTTCCTGACCGACGTCCTGGGGGTCCTGAGCCTCATTCCCCCGCTGCGCCGGGGCCTGATCAAGCGCTTTCTGGGGGTCTGGCTGCACCGCCCGCCCGGGGGGCCCGGTCCCGGCGGTCCCGCCCCGCCCCGCCCGCCGCGCACCCTGGAGGGGGAGTACGAGCGCGAGGACTAGCCCGCATATTGCACCAGTCGGCCATGAGCCGGGGGTGAGCTGACCAACGCGATACGGAAACCGTCCATATCGACCGATATTGCGGAGAGACGATTTGCAGCCGCCCCATGGCCTATCCGGGCCCTGGCTGGTCCAGGCACGCCTGGACTTGCTCTTCCCTCAAGCCATAGCTATGGCTATGACTTTCGCTCCAGAGCGGCGCCCGGACGCACCTGTCCTGCGCCATCATCCCGGATACTGATGCAACATGCGGGCTAGGCCCCAAAGCCGTTGATGCGCCAGCCGATTCCCTCGCCTCGGGGTTGACTCGTCCCGCCCGATGATTATCATTAGCACTCACTCAAGGAGAGTGCTAATGCTGTCAGGCATTCCACTCTAACGAAAAAGTTTGCGAATTCAAACCACTTCCGACAAATTCATCGCAAGGAGATCTGCTCGATGAACATCCGTCCACTTCACGATCGCGTGATCATCAAACGAATGGAAGAGGAGCGCACCACCCCGGGAGGCATCGTGATCCCGGACACCGCCGCCGAGAAGCCCATCCGCGGCGAGGTGATCGCCGTCGGCAAGGGCAAGATCCTGGAAAACGGCGAGGTCCGTCCGCTCGACGTCAAGCCGGGCGACAAGGTGCTGTTCGGCAAGTACTCCGGCACCGAGGTCAAGGTCGAGGGCGAGGAGCTGCTGGTGATGCGCGAAGAAGACGTCATGGCAGTGATCGAATAAGAGCGTTTGGGTAAACGATCGGACGAACAAGGGGAAAACGACGATGACGGCAAAAGAAGTGAAGTTCAGTGACGACGCGCGCCACCGCATGGTGCACGGGGTCAACGTGTTGGCCAACGCGGTCAAGGTGACCCTGGGCCCGCGCGGGCGCAACGTGGTGCTGGAGAAGAGCTTCGGCGCGCCCACCGTGACCAAGGACGGCGTCTCCGTGGCCAAGGAGATCGAGCTCGAGGACAAGTTCGAGAACATGGGCGCGCAGATGGTCAAGGAGGTCGCCTCCCAGACCTCCGACGTGGCCGG
>JABAHQ010002833.1_pt1 | contig 58084 bp, 58 predicted proteins | sample 7062091 | NCBI WGS metagenome assembly JABAHQ01 (sample SAMN14534359, study PRJNA622989) | marine sediment metagenome | biome: marine biome [ENVO:00000428]; feature: marine pelagic biome [ENVO:01000023]; material: deep marine sediment [ENVO:00002113] | place: India: Gulf of Kutch | collected...
GTAAATGCCCCAGTTATAGAACCAATTACCACAAAGAAGATTTCCTTCTTTAGCGAAAAGTCTACTCTAAATATTTCTGATTTGTTTCTGTTTTTTCCCAACTTTTCCCACCTAAACTAACGCGGTTTTAACTACTCTTGGAGATGTGATACATCATACTGCACAATTGATGCTGGATATCTTTAGTAGATTTTTTATACATACATTGATTACAAAGCCTTTCAAAATGATTTAATCATTTTACCAAATTCAAAGAATTTCATAAATTACTGGAAACGATCGACCATGGGAAGTGAATTAATTAACAATTTCCTTTGAGGTCTTGATTGCAACTACCACAACCATTTTTTCTTGTACTAAATCAAACTAGAAAAGAAAGACTTGCACCAAAAAATATTGGATATAATAATTGATTTACTAGAAAATAGTCTGAAAAATAAAAGATGATACCTAAAGTTATCAAAACTACTCCTACAACAGCACTTGTTCTATTTACCTTGTCTTTTGTACTCAAGACTTGATTGTCCATGTTGACATCTTGTTGATAAAGCAAATAAAATTAATACCAAATCTATGAAGGCTAAAAAAACTAAAGGTAATTTTTATGTTTTAAGATCAAAAGATTGTTTTTTACAAAAATGATTGATGAAGATTTGGAATAATTGTTTAATATTTTGCCTCATATCTCCCTAACGTTGAGAATAATTCCAGCATTTACAATAATTTTTATTCTTGTAGGGGGGATTTTGGTAACACCTTCTGGGTTTGATGCGTCTGCAGAATCTTTGCCAGAATATTGTTCTGAAGACAGCGGACAAGTGATATGTACGATTGATATCCTGCCCTTTGCTGAACCACAAGCTTATGCGCCAAAGGTAGCAGAGATTCCTGTTGGGGCACAAGTTGTTTTTGTAAACACTGGTCCTGAAATCCATACTGCCACAGGTACTGATGCTACAAAAGATGACGCATCTCCATCTCCAAATGGAACCTTTGATACGGGAATTTTGGCACCAGATGAAAAATCAGAGCCTATAACGATGGATACTGCAGGAGAATTCAGATACTATTGTGCAGTACATCCTGATATGCGTGCAACTCTTGTGGTAGGATCTGGAGATATATCCTCTTCACATGAATCATCAATGAAAGAAACCAGTTCAACGAAATCCCTTGGATTCAGCTCTCATGACGCTCAAGGAAATTCATTGAGTGGAGGAGAACTACCAATAATGAAGATCTCTTCTGTTGGAGATGAAGCCTTTATGATTGACGGAACCACACCAAAGGGCGGTTCTGATGCATTCAGCTATGATGGTAGCGGTCATGAAAAGATATCAGGCAATGTTGAGGTAGATTTAGATCCCATATCTAACACTGGAACAATTACTGCTGAATGGACTGACCCTGAAGGAAATGACTGGAGGCTAGAGCAAACAAAGTTTGGTGGAGGAAACGAGCTCTATCCGGGTGAGCTAGTTGATGGCACATTACAGTATGAGCTTGACGCCGATCCTATTGCAATAAACCATTATGAACATGGGACAACCGGTGCTGGACCACCAGTTGAGCCAACGCTGTTTGTGTATCTGGCATCATGGGGACCAGCAGAAGTTTGGAAAAATGGAGAGTCACAGGGAACCTTTGAAACCCACATGATGGTAACAGAGGGTGCAAGAAATCCTGAGACAGGCAAGATTGTAAAGTCTGATGGTGATACACCATACTCTCCAAAAACACCTGGTGATTCCATGGTAAATGATCATGCAGCCCAGCTACACTTGGTATACCACACCCCAGCAGGTGATCCAACAAACAACTTCCCGCCACCATTTGAGGTATTTGAGCACTTGATGTTTTACAACTTGGATCCCCCACTTCCTGTAACACATGTTATTGGATCAAATACATACATGGTTGATGGAACCACACCAAAGGGCGGTTCTGATGCATTCAGCTATGATGGTAGCGGTCATGAAAAGTTGCCAAACGGACAGGTAGAGGTTAATCTTGATCCAAAATCAAACAGTGGAAGCATTCTAGCGGAATGGACTGACCCAGAAGGAAATGACTGGAGACTGGAGCAGACCAAATTCGGCGGAGGCAACGAACTATACCCAGGTGAACTCGTAGATGGCGAGTTACAATATGAGCTTGACGCAGACCCAATCGCAATAAACCATTATGAACACGGCACTACAGGTGCTGGACCACCAGTTGAGCCAACGCTGTTTGTGTATCTGGCATCTTGGGGACCAGCTGAGGTATGGAAGAACGGAGAATCCCAAGGAACCTTTGAGACTCACATGATGATTACTGATGCTGCTAGAAATCCAGAGACCGGGAAAATTGTCAAGTCTGATGGCACCACGCCTTATTCTCCGATGACTCCTGGTGATTCTAAGACAAACAAGCATGCAGCACAGCTACACCTAGTATACCACACACCAGCAGGTGATCCAACAAACAACTTCCCGCCACCATTTGAGGTATTTGAGCACTTGATGTTTTATGACATTGATGTTTTGCCACCAAAGGTTCACAAAACTATGGTGGGTGACAAGGAAATAGCAGACTTGCCTCCATTGAAACAAGTAAAACATGACATTGCACCAGCGGATGTAACATGTGCTTCAGGAATGGAGCTTGTGATGAAAAAGTCTGATGGTTCTCCAGCATGTGTATTTCCTGATTCAATAGACAAACTAGTATCCATTGGATGGGCTGACTTTTTCTAGACTAACTGTCTGGTATCTATTTTTGACTTGAGAATATCAAGCCAGAATTAGTCTATGGATTTATTGCAAAAATCTATTTGTTAGGCTTTGATGTTTTTTACCCATTCTTTTAGGGAATCAACTGACTTTGTCATCATGGGGGCATTTTCTTTTACAAACTCTACCTCCTCTGAGGCTGTCTTTGGAGGATCGTTCTTGAAATTTTCAAAAGTCTTTTTACCGTCATAGTCAACAAAAGCAATTCTTGCTCCATAATCTTTTGGTTCGAGAAGATTGGCATCTCCTGTAACTGTGGCAAGATGGAATGGACATGACAAAAGAGACTCGCCTAACTTGTTTGAAGTGTCGACACCATGTCTTTGAAGGTTCTGTGACAAGTCATTAAAGTCAGCAAAAAAGTAAAACGCACCTTCTGGTTTGCTTGCATGAATTCCCTCAACTGAATCCCATTCATTGCTAAGATAATTGCCCATAATCCTGTGTATTTTCCTCGTTGTTTGAATGTAGTCTTCTATCTCTTTGTTCGGCTCATAGGCATTAATTGTTGCGTATTGGATTGGCGTTGATACATTTGTATAAACTGTAGCTGCCACTTTTTGAAAATCATCCTTTAGTTTTTTTGAACTAGTGGTAGGAAGTATTACAGAACCTAATCTGTATCCCCCAGCTGATCTGTCCTTTGATATGCCATTTGTGACAAATGTTCCCTCTGGATAGACAAGTCCCATACTTGTAAAGTCATCCATGTTGTAGGTGTCAAGGGCATAGATTTCATCAGACAACACAAGAATGTTATTTTGGCGGCAGACTTGAGCTAGGGCTTCAAGTTCACTCTTTAAATATACTGCACCTGTGGGGTTGTGTGGATTGTTAAGTACTAGAATATGCTGTTTGCCACCAATCTCTTGAACAATTTTTTGGAGGTCTTTTGGCTGAATTTTGTATCCAAATTCTCGTTTTAGTTTTAAAAGATGAAAGTGCTTGTCTAATAGACTGACTTGGGGTTTGTATCCAATCCATGAAGGAGAAGGCAGGATAACCCCGCCCTGTATGATGCTGACAATGGTATGAATAAGATCTTTTGTACCCGGCCCTACAATTATTCTATCAGGATCTACATTTAATCCAAAGTGTCTTTTATTAAAACCAGATATTGCCTCTCTTAGCTCCTTGACTCCCTCAGCTGCTGAATAATGGCCTTTGTCAACATTTTGTGAAAGGGCATCTGCTATGGGTCTTGGGACGTGAAACGGAGATTGGCCAAAACCTAAACCATAATACTCTTCGTGGCAACCATTTGCGGTACACTTTTTTCTTTGTTCTGCAACCATAAGGCCTACTTTGAGATTATCAGGCATTACTATGCTGTCGATGCGAGGCTCAACTAGAATTTTTCCAGTTTTACTTAACAAGTTATTCATTTATCATTTTTAATTGATTTTTTTAACGGTTTTTCCAAATCTCTTAGTAGATTAATCTTCGTTAGAATCATTTGTAGTTTCTGGTAGAATGCAAATACAATTTGGATACAATTTGGAACAATACTAATTTGGAAGCCAATCACAATTTCATATGATGGGAAAGAGAGTTACTATTGTACTAAAAGAAGACCTAGTGAAACGAATAAGAACTTTACAGGCAAAAAGAATTAAAAACTCACAAAGTTCTGTTAGCTTTTCAAAGACGGTATCTGATGTAGTAGAAAAGGGTCTGCGATCAAACTAACATACATATGCTTTTTTGAATTTAATGGTGTAACAAATGGCAACGATTGCATTAATTGTGGGTTCGGTTCGGAGAGACAGAAATGGCATAAAGGTTGCTAGATGGATTGAATCAAAACTAAAGGAAAGAGACCACGAGGTTTTCTTTATAGACCCAATGGAGCTTGATTTGCCATTACTAGATAGAATGTATAAAGAGATGAAAGATCCAGAACCAAAATATCAAAAACTGCAAAGAATGATAAAAGAGGCAGATGGTTATGTGCCAGTAACACCGGAGTACAACCATACCACTTCATCTGCACTCAAAAACACACTTGACTATTGTTTGGAAGAATATTTCTTCAAGCCCTCAGCGATAGTTTCGTATTCTGTTGGAGGGTTTGGAGGAATTAATGCAGCACAACATTTGAGGCAAATATTTGCCGAACTTGGCGCGCCTTCTATATCCTCGTCGTTTCCCATAGCAAAGGTTGCTGAGGTATTTGATGAAGATGGGAATCTGTTGGATAAAAAATACGAAGATAGAGTAAAGCGATTTTTAGATGAATTTGAATGGTATGTGGAGGCTTTTAAAAACCAGAGAGCCAAAGGCACTCCATTCTAAATAGCTTGATGATTTCAAAATATGTTTTAATTGTCAGTATCGCCTCTGTAGCATCTGTTTTAGTGATTTTGGGATTAATTGGAACTGGTTCTATTTTCTCTGATAGGATTTTAGAATCACAAAACCAACTAGCTCAAAATGCAATAAAAGAAACTGGCAGCATAAGGCATATCGTTCCCTTAAATGAGATTAGAAATGAGGGCGTTCCAAGAGATGGAATCCCGCCTCTTGATTTTCCAAAGTATGTAAAAGCAGATGAAGCTGATTTTTTATCAGACCGGTATTTTGTAATTGGGCTAAAACATGAAGGCGAAACAAAGGCATATCCACTAAACATTATGGTATGGCATGAGATTGTAAATGATGAGTTTGGAGATACGCCAGTTGCAATAACTTTTTGTCCTCTATGTTTTACTAGTCAGGTATTTGATAGGGGTCTTGATGGTGTGGTTTTAGAATTTGGTAATACTGGAAATCTCTACAAAAGCAATCTTGTAATGTATGACAGAAACACAGAATCTCAGTGGAGTCAATCTATGGCAACTGCCATCACTGGTGAGCTTGCAGGAAAAAAGTTGAGAAAAATCCCATTTGAGGTTATGAGTTGGAAAGACTGGAAATCTCTTTATCCAGAAACCAAAGTTCTAAGCATTGATACTGGTTATTCAAGACCATACAACTCAAATCCGTATAGCAAATATTTCTCAGATGGCAACCTAGTTTCACCTGTGGGTAACTTGGATGAAAGAATGCACCCAAAGATGATAGTAGTTGGGCTTGAAAGCAACAATGAATACAAGGCATACCTTCAACCACACATCGAAAATTCTACTGTCATCAACGATTCAGTTGGGAGCAAAAATGTTTTACTCTTCTCAAAACATCCATTTCAAGCAAGAGTTTTTGACAGAGAAATAGATAACAGAGTATTAAGCTTTGAATTTGAAAATGATTCTCTAAAAGATATTCAGACAGATTCTGTTTGGAATTTTGAGGGAACTGCGGTTTCAGGGCCACTAGAGGGAGCTAAGCTGAAACGTCTTGCACTAGATCAAGGCTTTTGGTTTGAATGGGCAGCAATTCATCCAAGTACAGAGATATATGATCCTGACAAATAGCACAAAAGGTATTCTCGGATTATGAATCTCTGAACTCTACTAGTTTCTGAGAATCATTCCGATAAACTGCCTTATTTTTGCGCATAAAACAAGATACTGTTACGTTGTAGGTTGTTTGTGAATAGATTACATGCCAGATCAACCAATAAGGTAAAAGTGTCTTTTTTAACAAAAAATAATTAGATTGAAGTATCTGGCTTTTCAATTACTTTGAAGACTGTAACTGTGTACATTCCTTCAAAGATGTGTGGATCATCCTTGCTTTTATCAAACACTCTGAACTTGTACTCATACGAGCCATCTGATTCAACTTCTACCTGCGCAAAGTGAGCATCGGGAAGAATATTTTGACCATCTTCAGATATTGGCTCTGAGCCCTCTCTTACTATCTGAATTATTACTGGATGACCATAGGCAGGATTGTCTACTTTTCCTTCAACAAATGCCCATGGAAGATTGTTCTCTTCTGGAACTTCTAGTGATAATGTGGTCTTTTCAAGAGCAGTTTCTGCATCCAGAGGGATTATCTCTGTGTTTGACTCGTCTGCATGGACCATTCCTGTAAATGATGCTGTACTAAGCCCTACAATTCCAAAAAGGATTGCTGATAGGGCAAATAGGGAATGATTCATCGAATCGACAAGGATTTTTGGAAATATAAGGTTAATGGACAATTCCTACTCGCTCTAAAAATAAAAAACAAGCTTTCAAACTAGTTTAAATCCAACCTTGCGTTTGTCAAAGTTCAATATAACCCAAAGATTTTATTTTAAATAACTAATTACTCGTGTGCTCAATACTGTCTATAAAGACGCCATAAAAAACAGAGAAAAGATGCTTGCAGTTTTGAAGGGGCCAAGCTTTAGACAGATTCTAGAAAAGGCAAGAGCAAGTTGGATAGAGTATTCTCCCACTAGAGAGGATGTTCTAACAGCAGGAATTGATAGCAGCTTTAACAATACAAAATTTCAAGGAATAGAATTATGGGCAGTGACTGCAGTTTCGATAAAATCAGATGGCCAGGTACTAGTAGACCTGCACGATTCAGGCTTGGGTGCAGATAATGACCTTTCAAGAATAGCAAGCAGTATGGAAATTGAGGCATGTGAGAAAAGCGTTGACCAAGCCGAGCTAATCCTAATGGATGGCTCTCTTCATTCTCAATTTATGACAAGACAATCAACACTTGACAAGGCGATCATCAGAGCCATGAAAAGAAAAGACAATGTAATCTTTGTTTCTAAAACCTCAAACACAAGACAGCAGTTTGAACAGTATGGTTCCTTGGCAGGAGATATTTTTTATTATAATCATCTTACAAAAAAGCCTGGTTTTAGCAAGGTATTTGTTGAAAAAAGATATGGTAAAGATAAAGTGATTTCTTCCACATTTGTTAGACTAAGTGACTCAACACCGATAATCAAACTAGAATTATTGGGGGAGAATCACTCAGAATCTGAGATAAAGGCAATAATGAACAAACTATACCGAAATAGCGTAGGCGGATATCCATACTCTCTAAAACTTGCCCACAACAATTGCAAGATTTCTGATAGGGATCTCTCAAAGATGGTTAGTCTGCTAGGATTCAGCAACGAAATTGGCTCAAGGGAGGCACTTGGTTGAATATAGGATACGTTATAGGCGAATCAAAACCAACCTATGTCAACGGACTGACCTCCCGTCCGTTATCTGTTGGAGAATATGTTATAGTTGAGTCAGATGAGGGAAGAATCTTGGGCCTAGTAGAAAAATCTGCAGTAACAAGTGCTGCCTTTGCAGATGTTAGAAACTTTGAGGAGGCAGAAGAATCAACAGAGATTGCTGAGATAAATAAAAGGGACAAGACATTTTCAGCTAAAGTTGGAATACTGGGATTTTTAGATAGGTTGCAGAAGGGACAATCCATTGTACCTGCGATACCACCAATCCCTGGCACTCCAATCTCGCAACCAACAGAAAAAGATCTTGAATCTATATTCAGCCCAACAAAGGAAGGATGGATAAAGATTGGCAATCTGCTCAGAAACAAAACAATAGCTGCCCGTGTTAACCTGGACAAGATTGTTTCAAGACACCTTGGTATATTGGCAATGACGGGAATGGGAAAAAGCAATCTGGTGTCATTGCTTACAAAAGAGATTGCAAAACTAAAGGGAACTGTAATTATATTTGATTACCATAATGACTACACCTCACTTAACATTCCAAGAATCAATGTAATTGATGCAAAAATAAATCCACGACTTTTGGATCATGATCAACTCTCTGAAGTACTGGAGGTAAGAGAAAACGCAGATGTCCAACAACGCGTCCTTAGGATGGCTTTTACAAACAAGGTAAAAGAAGCTAAGGAATTTTGGCAAAAACTTGACGAGGAAGTCGAGTTTATAATAAATTCAGAAGACAAAAGATCAAAAGAGTATAGAAACTCTGCTTTCCGAGTTCAAGATATCATAGATGAAGCACAACGAAGATTTGGAGATATTTTGGATCCTGATATGGGAGATCCAATAAGTTTTATCAAGGAAGGCAAAGCAAACATACTAAATATCTCTGAATTATCAGAAAAACAGGCAAACGTTGCAGTAGCTTTCTATTTGCAACAGTTACTAAAGGATAGAAAGGATGCAAGCACCGCAAGACATGCACAATCAAAGAAAGGAAAAAATTACCGATTCGAGTCACCCATCTTTGTAATCTTAGAAGAGGCACACGTCTTTATCCCAAAAGATCAAGATACCTCTGCCAAGTATTGGGCTGCAAAGATAGCTAGAGAAGGGCGAAAGTTTGGACTAGGTCTTGGCATAGTCTCTCAGAGGCCAAGGAGTGTTGATCTAAATGTACTGAGTCAGATGGGCTCTTTTGCCATAATGAAGATAATTCAAGAAGATGACCAAAGGCAGATAGCTTCTGCCACAGAGTCTACCAGCAGGGAGCTGATTTCTCAGCTTACCTCGCTTAATGTGGGTGATGCCATTTTAGTTGGCCAGTGGGTAAACCTACCTTCATTAGTTCATGCAGAAGAGGTAAAAGAAAAGGTAATGGGCTCTGATCATAGCGCAGTTGGATCTTGGGCAAAGACAGACAAAATGAACAACGTTGCAGTGGAATCAACTGACCAGCTAGTTCAAAAGGATTTGTTGTTAGACTAGAATGATTTTTTCCCACATAGCTGATACTCACCTTGGCTTGGTACAATATGGTTCAGAGGAACGAGAACAAGACGTTTACCATACTTTCAATCAAGCTGTTGATACATCGATAAAGGATCATGTTGATTTTGTAATTTTTGCAGGAGACATCTTTCATGTTCCAAATCCAAACGGCAATGCCATAGTTCAGATGGCAAATGCATTAAAGCGCCTAAAACAAAACAATATTGATTCATTTTTTATCTTGGGAGAACATGATATAAGCAGGGTTAGATCAACGCCAATTCCTTACGTTTATCACAACTTGGAATTTTCACGATATATTGGAAGTGGCAAGCCGACTTATTACAAGAATGTTCTTCTTACAGGATTTGATAAGATGAGAAAAAGTGAGATACCGCAATATGAAGAAAAATTTGTACAGGCAGATCAGCTTGCAAAAAAACATTCGGGTCCAAAGATACTTGTCATGCATCAAGGTGTAACTGAATTTAACAAGTTTGCAGGAGAACTCCAGTCAACAGATCTTCCAAAAAATTTCAGCTATTACGCCATGGGACACCTCCATGACTCTGATGTCAGGAACTTTTCGCATTTGAATGGACCTGTTGCCTATCCTGGCTCAACTGAGCTGACAACAAGTGAGGGAATCAAAGAGACAAAGAAGGGGTTCTTTGAGGTTGATATCTCTGGAGAGGAAGCCAAACCAAACTGGATAGAACTTGATAAAAGACCACAATTTTCATTCAGGGTACCATACGAATCCATAGCAGAGTCAATTGAAGAGATTTTACAGAAAATATCCTCCTATGATAGAAAACCAATAGTAGAGGTGAGATTTCAAGGAGAATCAATTGAAACTGATGTAATTCAGGCACAAATTTCGCGCCTAAATGAGTTAGTTTTGAGGTGCTTTTGGAGGATCATTTCAAAAGAAGAGATGGACTCTAAGGTCTTTCTGGATACGCCAAATATTATCGACGAAGAATTATTCAAATTATCAGTAAATACTTTGGGCTCTGAAAAACTTGCCAATTTTGCAATAAAAGAATTGATGCCATTGTTAGAAACAGACCAAATCAAAGAAGCAACCCAAGTAGTAATGGAAAACTATCGGCAACACAAAAAGGGGAGCAGCAAATGATAAAATCAGTAGAGCTTGCAAACTTTTTGTCACATCCTGACACAAAACTTGAATTTGATAACGGCGTTACTGTATTTGTTGGAGAAAACGGTGCAGGCAAATCAAGTATAATTGATGCAATAACTTTTGCTCTTTTTGGTCAACACACAAGAAAATCAAATAGGGGGTTGATAAAACGAGGATCAAACCAGGGATTTGTAAAGGCAGAATTTACTGTAAACGGAAAAGATTACCAAGTGGAAAGAAAGATAGACTCCAAGGGAGGACTTTCTGCACAATTTTCTGAGCTAGTGGATGGCAAGACAAACCAACTTGCAGCTGGAGAGAGAAAACAATTTGGAGAATCTATGACAAATGAGGTTGAAAAAAGAATTGGCCTTGACTTTGAAAAGCTCAAGATTGCATCGATTGTACAACAGGGAGAGCTAAATTCAATAATAAAGGCAAAACCAAAAGAGTTCAAGGAACTACTCAATGCAGTTATTGGCATAGACAAGCTTGACGCATCCTCTGATGCAATAAAACAAGTTCTAAAAAGCTTTAGAGAAGAGATTCAAGAGGAGTTTGGGTATGATGACACACACATTGAAATACTAAAAAAAGAATTAGAAATGGACAACACCGAGCTAAAAGATTCACAACCACTAAAGTCTGAACTTGATACAAAGCGAAAAAAGACAGAAACAGAATTATACCAAATAAAAAGTGCACTCGATGCAGAGTCTCCTAAACTTGACAAGATAAAGAATCTTGATGCAAGAAAAGACGAACTTCGTTCATATGCACGAGAAGCAATCCAAAAAATTAAGCGTGATATAACCGAAAAAGAGCGCAAGCTCAGAGATTGTGAAGGGTGCTTTGAGCTTGTAGGTGAGAGAAAAAACCTAGAAACAAAACTAGAGATGGCAGAGTCATCAATTGAGGATGCACAAAACAAAGTACAAGAACTTTCAAACAAGAAAGCGTCACTCCAAGAAAAACTAGAACTTGCAAAGAAACTACAACTCAAAGACAACAAGTGTCCTGTATGTGATTCAAAAGTTTCAAAACTGAATCCACTCTTTCAGGAGAACCACCTAAAAGAAGAGCTAGAGAGTCTAAGACAAGGCATTGAATCAACCAATGAAGAAAAACAAAGGTATCAAACTAAACGACAAGAATTTTCCTCTAATCTACAAAGAGCAAAAGATGCAGAAGCCACCCTTAGAGCGCATGGTATATCATCAAAATCTCAACTTGAAAGCATAAGGACAGAGGTAAAGCAACAAAGAAACAACATACAGAATGTTCCATTGACCATAACGTCTGGGAATCTAGTTGCAGCAGCTACAATAGATTCGCATGCAAAGATGTTGTTTGAAACAATCTCACAGCTTGAAGATGAAACAAAGGACTTTGATGAAACAAAGTTTTTGAATCTGAAAAATAAGCTTGATGAAAAACAAAGCGAATTATCTTTTTTGGATCAAAAACTTGGTGAGATAAACGGAAAGATTTCAAGTTTGAAAGAAAAAATTACTAAAATAGAGTCAACGCTAAAAGAATTACATCAAGTAAAAGACTACGTTGATGAAATCGATGTAATCCGAGAAAACATCTTCAACAGAGACGGAGCGGTTGCAACAAGCCTTAGATCTTGGGCTTTAAATACAATATCGTCAAAGGCATCTGAATACCTTGCGCTACTCAATACAAAAATTCAAAGAATTCATCTCTCAGAAAAGAAGCGAAACATAAACATCACTTGTCATTCAAAACGTGAAATCTTGGATTTGGAATCCCTTAGTGGTGGTGAGCAGGTTTCAATTGCCCTCTCACTAAGATTGGGGTTGGCAAGCCTGCTTGGTGCCTCCAATCTGAATCTGATGATTCTTGATGAGCCTACAACACACTTGGATGCAGAGAGAAGAAAGGCACTTGTTAGTGTGTTGTCCCAACTATCAGATGTTGCCAATTCAGGAATGCCAATGCAGTTTGTGATAATAACCCATGATTCAGAAATCTTTGAGGATTCTACAGTGGAGCAGGTGTACAAGTTTGAATCAACTGCAGATGGCAGCCTAGTTACTATACTGTAAACTGCCTTAACCTATTCTGCCTTTGAGCTTTATCTCTTCAGAGGTATTGGAGGGAGTTGAACTATCAAAATAGCTGATCTCATACCAATCTCCAATGTGGATTGTCTTTCCAGATATTGAACGAGGGATCTTGATAATTATCTCAAAGATTCCAGTATTTTCACCAGTCTCATACATGGAGCCTGCATTTGCATCAAAGACAGGATTTGAAAGCGTAGTCTCTAATCCTCCCTCTGATTCAAACTTGAATTGACTCAAAGGAATGTTATCAACGTCTGTTGAATCAAGGTTTGCATCTGGTTCGTAAATTCTGACAGTAAAGTCGTGTCCAATTCTTGAACCACCACCAGCTGATTCTAGCTGTGCAAATGTTTTAGATAGCGGAATTGATTTTGTAGTGACTCGATGTTCCCCTCCAGCATCAGACTGATCAAGATACCTTATCTCTATAATGTCATCTTGTGTGATTTGCCTTCCATCGATTGTGTCAGGCAACTCTAGTTTGACATAGAATTGTCCAGTGCTTGGCCCAGTCTCGATCATCTTATCTGGACCTTTGATTGGAATCCCATTTACTGTAAATTCAAGCAGATCCTGTGTATCAATTATATCAACACCATTAGGGCTAGTGTTCAGATCATCATCTGTTACGTAGAAATTGACAATAGAGCCAGGGGATGCTGGAATGTTTTGTATGTTTGGCGCCCTTGTCTGTCCGGTATTTCCAGTTACTGTTGCACCACTGCTATCTGGGATATTCTTAGAGTCATTTACTTGGGATTTTTGTGGAAACTCTTTTACCACTGATTTTATGTAGTCTCGTTCTTGCAGTTTTATCACACTTGATGGTTTAAGACAAGCTGGATCGCCATCTTGAAAAATAGTCAGAGAGTATCCTGGCTTGCAGACTATATTCTCTGGCAAAATGCCATTTTCAAGTTGCTTTCTTGGCGAATCCACTTGAGCCAAGACTGAACTTGTGAAACTGGTCATAACAAGCAATGATAAAAAGACTGCTACACTCAAGTAAAATCTCACAAAGTCAATTGCAGATTTAATTTTAAATATATTCAGTATGGTTTCTCAGAGATAAATCAATTAGGTAAACATTTGGAAAATTTTTGATATAATCTGGTCTTGATAGGATTTTTGAATATGAAATATGCCAGATACTGCCCCGAATGCATGAAACGCGGAGTACAAAATGAGCTAACTCAAACAGATGATGGTCAGACTAAATGTCCGGTATGTGGCATAATCCCCACCTGATGATTCTAATACTACTTTACAATGGTGACCGGAATTCTTGATTTGTGAAAGATAAAGTTTGCTACACTTCCAGGAAATATCTCCATTTCAGAATCCGGACCTCTTGAGCCAATAACTATCAGATCAAAACCATACTGATTGCTGAATTTGAAAATCTCTTTTGCAACATTAGGACCAATCCTAATCTTTTTTGAAAATTTTACATCTTGTCTCTTTGCTTGTTTTTCTGCTGATTCAAGAATTTTTTGACCTTTTTTTTTGAGCTTTGCAGTTGGTGCATATTCTCCGGACTTTACAACGTGTAATCCTGTTATCTTTGATTTGCCGGTCTGAGCTATCTTTAGGGCAAGCCTGAGTCCGCGTTGGGAGTTTTTTGACCCATCTAGGGGAACCAAAATTTTCATTGCCTGTCCCATAATTCATGTGAAACGTTAGTATAATTAGTGGTTTTGGTATCTCAAGGAAAGATTCTAGTCATTATTTCAGCGTTCATGTTTGTTAATTATCGATTATGATTCTCAATTCTAAAAATGGTGATGGGGCTTAAATTCTCACATGGTTTTTAGATTCGATAAATGCAGAGTAATCGAATTTTATTAACTGTTATCATATCTATTGCAATCTTTCTTACACCTGCTGTTGCACAGAATTTACTTACTGAAGAAGACATTCAAACTCCAGTAGAGGATATTTACACACCTACTGTAGAGGCATTATCAGAATTTGGTAAGGGAATTGCAGACTGGACACCAAAAATCTTTGCAGTATCCATTTTACTCATAATTGGCTTAGTTATTGGAAAAGTAGCAGGAAAGATTACTGAAAAAGCTGCCTCAAAGATTCTTTCAAAAACTAGTCTGGAAATAGGTCAGAGTGTAGTGATTAAAGGAACAGAGACCAAAGATTCTGCTCGCTTGATTGCAGCAAGTTTGAGGTGGTTTGTCTACCTGTTTTTTATCATGGCTGCAATAAACGCACTCGAGTTTGAGCAACTATCGTCGGCATTAAAAGATCTATGGCTTTGGATCCCAAACCTCCTTGCGTTTATCCTAATTATAGTGATCGGAGTAATAATTGCAAACATTAGCACAAGATGGCTTGAGCAGGAGCTGGAAAGAAGAGAATTAGGCGGAAGCAAATACCTCGTACTTTCAGCCAAAATCATAATCTATGGAATTGTCTTTGCAGTTGCACTAACTCAGCTTGGCATAGGACAATCAATTATCCCAATACTTGTTTCATCATTTTCTTGGAGTATTGCAGCGGGAGTTGGTGCGGCATTAGCTATTGGATTAGGATTTACACTAAAGGATATAATTCCAGCAGCTATTACAACTGGTGCAAGAAAAAAATCCATTTTCAAGGTAGGTCAGAGGGTAAAAATTGATGATATCACTGGCACTATAACCTCAGTTGAGATGTTACATGTAGTCTTAGTTGATGAAAAAAATGAAAGCATAGTTATTCCAACTAAAAGTTTAGCTGATAAAACCATTACAATACTAGAATCGCCAAAGGAAACTAGCTAGTTTTTTGTATGACCGCACCGGTTCTGGAAAGAGAACAGTGGGCATCTTACTCTGGATTTATACTTGCTTCAATTGGAGCCGCAATTGGTCTTGGCAACATTTGGCGGTTCAGCTATATTGCCGGGGTAAATGGTGGCGGTGCTTTTCTCATACCATATCTGGTTGTTGCCGGATCGTTTGGCTTGATCTTTATGATGCTAGAGTTGGGAGTTGGCAGACGATTCCAACAATCAATCATTCCAAGTATGGGATTGATAAGAAAAAAGTTCAAGTTCATTGGAATAATTACAACCTTTGTTTCATTTTCTATTCTTAGTTATTATCTAGTAATTGTGGGGTGGGTGGCGTCCTATGTCTACCTATCACTTGTCAATGATTTTATTGATTTTGATACTTTTTCTGCAACGCCGCTACAGTTGGTTGCCTTTCTGGGTGTGCTTGGAATTAATTATTTTGTAATTAGAAAGGGAGTGTCAAAGGGAATTGAGAAACTAAACAAGGTTGGCGTCATAATGTTGATTGGAGTCCTAGTTCCAATGACTGTTTGGGCAATCCAACTTGATGGTGCAGAGGAGGCGTTTGATTTCTATCTCACACCCGATCTTTCAAAGATTGGAGATACTAACATCTGGCTTGCTGCATTGGGTCAAATATTTTTCTCACTTGGTGCAGGTCAAGGAATCTTGCTTGTATATGGAAGTTATCTGAGCAGAAAAACCTCGATTGTAAAGTCTTCGGCAATCATTACTGGCTGCAACTGTGCATTTTCTATAGTAGCTGGTTTGATGGTGTTTTCGCTAGTGTTTGCATTTGGAATAGATCCAGAGGGTGGCATTACCCTGATCTTTCAAACAATGCCAACTGTTTTTGACAGCATAGAGTACGGTCAGATGATTGGACTGGTGTTTTTCACATTACTACTGATTGCAGGAATTACATCTTCTGTCTCACTGTTTCAAGTTCCAGTATCATCTTTGGAAGATGAACTACACCTCAACAAGAAAACCTCAACTGCCATAGTAACTGGGCTGGTAGGAGTAGTAGGATTCTTTGCATTGCTGAGTTATACTCCTGCAAAGTTATCTATTGCAGGTATACGCGTTCTTGATTTTATGGATTTGTTCATTGGTTCCTATGGGCTAGAACTCTCAGCTACTTTGTTTGTTGTGGCAGCCACGTGGTATATGAGCAAAAAAGAGCTGCTTGAGCAGATTAACCAAAACAGCAGAGTCAAACTCCCGTCGTGGGTAATTCAGATAATAAAGTTTGTTTTACCTGTTCTAGTTGTAACAGTAATGATATCAGGTGTTTTGTAAACGACTTTAGTCGTTAATAACAAAAATGCCGACAAAAAGAACTTGACAGTCATTTCTGGTCAAATGGCTGATAGGTGTTGGACAAATTTGGATTGAGGAGGCTATTGCTTTCCGGATCCACTATGTTCAAATGATGTAGCTCTTCTTGCCGACATTATCAGGTCATGAAACTAGGTTATACTTGAATAGGATCAATTTTGTGTGGGATGGCTTTTCTGGCAGTCCAGTTTGTAGATAATGTTCTCTGAATGCTAGGATCTTTGTAATTTGGGATTTAGTGTAGAAAAGTCCATTTATGGAAGGTTGGTTTAAAATAAAATCACTCTGATTCAAGGCATCCCATAAATCAAATTTAACTAATATCTAAAAGCCTAACAAAGGTAAGTTCATGACATACCAATTCAAAAATGAAGAATTTCCAGAAACCATAGAGTTTATCCATGCAAATAGAGTCTTAAAAACACTGTTTGAAAATGGACCAATGGATGAAATAGAGATTGCGTTAAGGTGCTGTATCAGTGATGATGTGTGTGAGAAATACCTGAGATGGCTTTCTTCGATGGGACTTGTTAAAACAATCTCGTACGAAAACCATGACTATGTGCTTTTCATGATATCAAGCAAAGGAAGAAAGATATCTGTAAACGAATGGATTGGCGTAGGCGTAATCTAATATCGTCACAATAATAAAAGCCGTAGAATTTGTTTGGAAAAATCACTTCTGGTTTATCAGTTAGGCTCAATCTTTTCTTCTAGGCAATAAACAGGATACTCTGATTTGAATCCAACAGGGCATCCCTTTATCTGAGCTAGTCTGTATGGAAGAGGTTTTACAATTTGATACAAATCGCCTCCTATTACAATACCATTACATGAGGCAAGCTTGTTTATTTTAGCGCACATGTTTACTGGAGGTCCGAAAAGATCTACTACCATTCCCTCTGATCTCAATACCGCAACTTGTCCATAGTCTACACTAATCCTATAGTTTACTGACGGCAGTGATTCTGACTTGAGTTTCTTGTTTATGATGCCATGTACGCGTGCCATGCATAGACAGCAGTCAAGGCAATTTATGAAATCGCCACTGTAAATTTCAGAAGTGGCTGGAAAATAAAACAGAAGACAGTCGCCAATATTTTTTATCACGCGTCCATTGAATCCGGTCAGGATTCTTGACATCGAGTTCAAAAAGATTTGGTAGTATCGCGAGCTTCGAACTATTCCAAGCGTGGCAGAGGTTTTTGTTGAACTTACCATGTCTACCATTCCAACACAATAATTTTGAGTCTCATTAGAAGACGAGATTAAATATTCTACATTTTCATACGGGTGGTTTTTCCCTTGCGAATCCTCCGTTTCTGATGTATGAGCAATCTGGGTCATGTATTTTGAGGTATAGTCAAAGAATGTCTTTGAGTCCAGAAATGATTCAAACTTTTTTGAAATCAGGCTCATTCAATTCTATTATGGCACAAGAATAAGATATAGTCTGGTTACTAGTGGTTTGAACTAGTTAGCTTGTTTTGTAAAAAATTACAATACAAGCTAAATACTCTATTTGTTTTTGTTATGCGTTGTTTTGATTGATGAAGACAAAACTTCTACACGGAAGAGGAACGTCTTCCTACATGACTGAAATCGAACCACTAAATTGGGCAGGAAAGTTGTTTGTCGAATATGACAAAAAGAAAATGGATGGTCTTGATGGAGAATTTTTAATCTCCTCAAAACGCGGTACAGCTAGTGTGTCAAAGGCAACATACCCAAAACCAAGAAGAACTGTGCCCAAAAGTGGCTTTTCAGTAGTTGTTGGAAGAGGAACTGGGATTAAACATATCTAATCCCTTTTTTTATTTTTTAAATTCGACACTAAGTAAACTGATTTTGGCACTAGTGTGAAACCATTATGTAGGTATTGAAAAGACACATACTGGACTTAATATTTACCACAACTGAAAATTCCAGAATGGAGTTTATCTCTCTTGTCATGTCTACCATAGACCAGATTTTAGAACAAGTATTTGATATTGCCAACAATGCGGTCTTAAAAGAATGGGGCAAAAATACAGTTGAGGGAATTGCTGACAAGGCATTGCAAGATATGCCTAAAATCTAATTTCTCTTTACAATTCAAGCATAACTAGTGAAGAGTAAATCGAATTGATGTCATGTATAGTATGGTGTGTTTGGGTGAAATGACTTGAGGTTTTTCTGATGTAATGTTTTTTTCAACATTTTTTGTATCATCAGGATTGATTTCTAAATCCACTAACATAACATTGGAGATTAATTTTGAGGTCCTGTGGATATAGGTTTTGTGTAATCGCCTTCCAAAATCCCCATAATTCTGTCAATTAGATCCTTTTGCCCTCCCCTGTTATCTAGGGTGACAAGCATGATATGTTCGTCATCCACAGGGATAGTAAACCTCCTTATTTTGTCATATACTGCTAACACATACTCGTTTTTGCCCAAATAATCCTTCATACTGGAACGAAATTTCCATGCATTCAAAGCATGTTCTAAGGATTTATCAAATTCTTGTGGTGGCAAAAGATTTTTCGTACCATCTCTTTGTTTTGAACCAACCTTGTTTCCATTTTTATCTAATACGATAACAAATCTGACATTTGGCTCAGCACTCATTACTTTATCTACTAACTTTTCAAATACCACGTAGATTCGATTACGTCGATATATGAAAACATTTTTCCAAATGTTTGGTTGTAACATAAAATTTTTGTCAGTAATTTTATTTTTCAAATTGGAACAATTTTTTAATACTTTTTGAAAAGAAATTGGCTATAATTGAATCTAAAGATAATTGGACCTGTAGCTGCCGCAGGAATTGTTTTGCTTGTTCTAACAGTTACCTTCTCTCAAAACTTGACGCCCGATGCATCCATAGTTTCAGAAAACAGCAATGTCGTCTCCACAGACAATGTAGATTCTCAAATAATGGAAACAAACGGAGAAAAACACCTGATTCCACTGGATAAAATTCGCGGAGGAGGTCCGCCAAAAGATGGAATCCCATCAATTGATAACCCTAAATTTGCACAGGCAGATGATGCTCCGTTTGTTTCTGACTCTGATGTTGTTATTGGTCTTGAAATCAACGGTGAAGCAAAGGCCTATCCTCTATTCATTTTGGTATGGCACGAGATAGTAAACGATAATGTTGGAGACACACCTGTTGCAGTAACCTACTGCCCCTTGTGTTACACAAACCAAGTCTTTGAGAGGGTCATAGATGGCAAGACAGTTGAGTTTGGAACTTCTGGAAAACTCTACAACAGCAATCTTTTGATGTATGACAGATTAACTGATTCTTACTGGAGCCAAAGTTTGGGACTGGCAGTAAAAGGAGAGCTTACTGGAATGAACCTGAAGACCGTTCCCTTTGATGTAATTACTTGGGGGGATTGGAAAAAGATTCATCCAGATTCTTTGGTATTGACAACAGATACCGGCCATATTCGATCTTATGGAACTGATCCATACGGCAACTATTACACCGAACCCCGAATCATGTTTCCAGTAGAGAACCGAGATGATAGGTTGTTCCCAAAAGAGATCATAGTTGGATTTAATGACGGTGATATCTACAAGGCATACACACAGAAGAGTATTGAAAAACGCAGTCCAATTAACGACAAAGTAGGTAATGTACCGATTCTGCTGGTATCAGAGTTTGAGCAAAACTCTAGGGCGTTTGAGCGAACTGTGGAGGATGTGGTTTTGGAATTTGAATATGTGGATGGCAAGTTAGTAGACATGGGGACAAACTCTGAATGGAACTATGATGGTGAGGCAGTCTCTGGTCCCCTGAAGGGAACACAACTGACTAGAATGTCTATTCATCCAGGATTTTGGTTTGAGTGGGCGGCATTTCACCCAGACACACTACTTTATAGTAATACATAGTTGAGGCCAATCCAAAAGGGAATACTGGTTGGCTTTATTACAATTGTTGCCTATCTTGCAGTTGTTGTAATCTCCACTTCCAGACTGGCTCACATGATGCAATCAATGCTGTATTTAGATTAATTTCATTGTGATAATTGGATGGGAGTATGTTTGAGTTGCTTCAAAACAAGAGAAAAACAATCTTTTATCTACAATTACGTAGGTGTTCCTTACATGGAATTTTTCTTAAATATAGCAAGATTTGAAAACAATTTGTGCAGATTCAAAGATCAAGGTTTGAGCTAGGACTGGTAATTTCGGTAGTGATCTTGAGTGGTGTTTCATCAAGCCTGCTTATCTTTGGACCACTAGATATTGTTTCATATGCGGATTTTAGAGACTATGCTATAATCCCGTCAGTCATTGCAATTTTTGCAGTTGGAATACTGTTCAGATCAAGGCTTCCTAGCTTTTCAAACAAATTGTTTGTTGGAATGGCAGCTGGAACTGTGGCCTCATTTGTCCTAGAGGCAATCCGCATTCCAGGCTATATGCTAACTAAATGGATTCCAATGGATAGCATGATCTCTCTTCCAGGGTTGCTACTCACTGAAAAAATCACATCCTTGTCAGAAATAAAACAGATGATCATGCAGTCCGGTGTTGCAATGAATCTGTATCATGCACCATTTGATGCGTTTATGGTAGGAGCCTTGTGGCACTTTTGGAATGGAGCTACATTTGGAATAATCTATGCAATAATCATTGGAAAAGGCAAATGGTGGTATGGGATGATCTGGGCATTTATCATCGAGATTGCAATGATGCTTGCCCCGTATCTAATAATGATGAAAGGACCATTTGGAATAGAGCATATGAATGGTTACAACCTGTTTGCAATTACCATGGTGGCTCATCTTGCATTTGGCGCAGTACTTGGAATTCTTGTACAAAAATGGATAAAGCCGACTGTGAAATCAAAGCCAAATAAAGAGACAGGGATGATCAAGTGTGCCGATTGTGGTTGTGATCCACAAGATTGCAAGAAAAGCAAATCACCAAAAGAATGTCCCTACTGCACATGGAATGAATGCTGTTGTTGGGCAGCAATTCACAACTCCTAATAATATTAGTGTTCAATTCATCATTTTCATCTGATCCTGTGAATTAAGATTCATTCTTGTTAGGTACATTTCAGTATCTGTCATGATTACCTCTCCTTTGATTCCTGACATGCTCTCAAAGATTCTAGGTAAAGTATCAGCTGTTTGCCTCTTGTCATTTTCATTCCAAACAATAACTGGCGCATTTACGACAACGTCAGTTTGTTGGATAGTTACTTCCCCATTTTGTTTTGCCTCCATAAGCTGATTGACCGATGTTAATAATCTGGGCTCTGAATCCTCAGTCCAGGTTACAAGATGCGGATTTCTGAACTGATTGTACTCGGATTCTCCAGGGATTGAATCAAATATGTCAATCTGATACATGAACGGACCACCACCGTATGGGCCCTTGCCTTGAATTCCATTTGTGAATACGTATACCTTTGAGAGCTCATCTTGTGGAATATCACTTAGCTGTGATACGTACAGTGTTGGAAAGTTTATCATTAGGCTCATCCTCTGTGCCATCTTTGCATCTGAGATCTCGGTGTGGATAAAATAGACTCGCTCTCCATTATGATATGCATCAACCATTGGTATTGTAATTGGAACTTCGGGATTAAATGGCATTTCTTGCATTATTCCCTGAGTCATCATTTTGTGGTTCATCATTTGCATTGATTTGTTTGCCATTTCGATTTGTATGATCTGATTTTTTGCAAGATATTCTATTGCGTCTAAAACCTCGCTATCTGTGACCTGTCCCTGCCCATACCACACAAAGATGTTTTTGACCCATTCGGGTAGTTTCTCATCTGCCAGTGCATCTGACACTGTAATACTAAATAATATAATAACAACAGAGATAACTAGATTATTTTTCACAGCTACATCCTCCACTGTGTTTTTTAAGTTCAATATTTGAAGTGTTGCAACTAGATTTGTGTAGTTGTCTTGAAATCCAGTGCACTGAAAAGGCAAGGACTCCAACTGATAGTATCTTTAGCTCCAATCCTTGTAATGGTAATACAGCAATTCCTCCAATCAATCCAAGAATTGCAACAAGAGGTGTAGTACATGCAGGACAGCCAGGTGTAAAGACACCAAATGTACCACCTGCAATTGCAGAGCTCCCAGATTTTAGATTCGACAGTCTTGCCTCACTTATCTTGTGTATGATCAACGAGATGTTTGTTCCAGCCAGCCCAGCTACTGCTACCGACAAAGCAAGTGATACTACAAGATAAAGCGGCATTTTGTCAAGAACAGTTGTGAGGTGATCTTGCATTAAAGAAAGCGATGCAAAATAGTGTAATGCCCCAAATCCCAAACTAGCTAAAACTGCAAAGACAGCATATCTGGGCTTTCTTAGAACCATCAAAACAGAATTAAGCTGATCCATACATGGTCAGTATACTTTGGAAACTATTTAAGGTATAAAGTATATACAACGATACCATTGAAGCGTAGATCAAGGCTTTCATTTTTTTGCCCACTGCAGGGTGTAATTGACATAATTGGCAAAAAGTGGGCACTGCTTGTAATCTATGAGATTGGAAACCACAAAAACATCAGGTTCGGTGAGCTAAAAACAGAACTACAAGGAATTACATCAAAGTCACTTGTCAACACACTAGAGGGATTGCAAAAAAGCAAACTAATCAGAAAAGAATCCTTTAAGGAGATTCCTCCCCGAGTAGAATACTCACTTACAAGGGAAGGAGAGGATTTGTATGGTATTATTATTCCCCTGATTCAGTGGTCTGCTTCACGAAAGGATGCAGTAGTCAAAGAATGCTCATGCAGATCAAAGCCAAGAAACATGGGATTTTAACATACATTTTCAAAAACTAAAAAAATCAATCTACCGCTTGACACACCATGATTTCCAAATTATCAAGCAAAATGACAGTTATCCAATGCAATTGCTACAAACAAGCAAAACCTTGACAGAGTTTGAATAGTTTGCAGTGTATATAGATACATGAAATCAACATTTGAAGACATGGTTGAATGGCTGCAAGGTAGCAAACTTGGATACTCAAAGATGGACAAACTTGCCCTCTTTGCCTATATCGCAAACGCAGTCATTGTGTTAGGATTCTTTTTGTTAATTTTTGGACGTGGCAAAACTTGGGAAATTTCCTTGTCAAATCCAAACCTGTTTAACTGGATTCCAGTACAAGAAATTCTTATCAAAATAGATGACATCCTGCTTAGGCTTCCTGTTTTGATTGATTATGTGTTATTTGTCAAGCAAGACTGGGAAAAGGAGGCAAGAGATTTTGCATTAAAACTAGATTGCAGAGAGGGAGTTATGATAGATGTGGGTGCAAACATTGGACACTATACTGCTCTGCTTGCAACAAAGCATCCTAGAGCAAAAGTGGTATCAGTTGAGGCATCTGCCAAAAACTTTGAGTTGCTAAAATCAAACTGCAGATTAAACAACATATCCAATGTGACACAATACAACCTTGCCGTATCAGACAAGGACAACGAAACCATACAGTACTATTCCCGAGATTGTCTTTCAACTATTGAGGAGAAGTTTCTAAGAGATTGGCACATTCCTTCAAAGAAGGTCCGGACAGTAACCATTCAGACCATAACAATAGATAGTCTGGTAAAACAGGAGGGAATCAAAGACATATGCCTGCTAAAAATAGACATCGAGGGAGCAGAAATTCTGGCATTAAAAGGTGCTGATACCACCCTAAAACAAAAGAGAATAAAGAATTTGATTGTAGAGTACCACAGCAAATCAAACAGGACATATATTGAAAAACTTCTCAACGAGCTTGGTTACTCGTATACAGATTATCAGCGTCCTGAGATATTTGACCAAGAGGATCATGCAAATGGTCATATTATTGCCAAACTTGCATGAATTTAGCCATGTTTATACGGATCACGGGGGATTGCCCTTTGTGATTTATTTTTGATTCAAATCTAAAAGTTCCAGTACTCCTAACACTCTAGTCCAAAGCATATTCATGCCTAATCATTAACGAATTGGGCTGGTTTGATGTTTTTATTGTGAGTAATTTGATAGAATTAAGTATCTAATATTTTTCACCGTTTTATATGACATAAAAAAATAGGAAAGAATTATTCTTTCTCAAAGCCTTCTTTGTGTATCCAATAGTATGCTACCTTGTCTGCAGGAATCCAAATTGACTCGGTTCCAGTATCAACTACTATCTCTTTTCTAGAGTCCTCAAAGGTCACATTATGGATATGAAGTTCTATCTTTTCTCCTGTATCAAGGCGTATCATTGTCTCCCCGTTCTTTTGAACGCTTGATTTGATTGCATCATAATCTGCCATGACACTTTAAAGGAATTTTGATAATTTAATTCATCTGTCAATTCTCAAACATAGGGACAAGCTCACAAAGAATAATGTTGATGTTTATAAAGCACTCCAATAGCTTCATACCATCACTGAATTACTTTATGACTCACCAGATCCAGATACCCGTGGTGTGCTAAAACAATTGGGTTTCAAACCAACTATAACAGTTCATTCAACAACCTCAATGAGCTCCTTGAGTTTTCTTCTTGACTTTGGCGGTTTTTTCTTGTCTGGATATCCAATACATAGAATGGATGATGGTCTCAATTCGGTACCAAGAATTGATTTTACTTTTTCTTCATCAAGCATGCCAATCCAGATTGAGCTTAGCCCCAATCCGGATGCGGCAAGAAGTGAAAATGCAGCTGCAAGTGTGGCATCCTGTATTGCAAACTTTTCCAGAATGTGAGTTGGAAACTCCATCTTTACCCTTGATGGATCCATACAAAACACCAGTACAACTGGTGCATTCACATATGGCTGATTGTTTGCAGCTTCTACAAGCGCTTCTTTTGTTTCCTTGTTCTTGATGTAAAACACCTTAAACCCCTGATAGTTTCCAGCCGTTGGTGCAGTATCTGCAGCTGCTAGGATCTTGTCAACCATCCAATCTTCTATTTTTGTTTTTGCAAACTTTCTTGTCGAACGCCTAGTTGAGAATATTCTAAACAAATCCGTTTGGGAAAACTCTTGTTTTGTCTTTGGATTTGATCTAAGAATTGCTTCAAGTAATGAATTTTTGGTAGACTCTATCTGCTCTGCCGTTAGTTCGTCTGGTCTTACCGAAGTAGATGGTAAAAATTCCTTTGGTTTGATATATGTATACTGGGGCTGATGAGGTTCTTTTGCATATTCTAGGACTTGTTTTTGCAGCTCTAAGGTCTTGACCTCAAGCGGTTTGTGATCCTTTAGATTAAACTGTGTAGTATCAGAGTTGACCAAAATCTTACTGTACTGATCCTCGAGCTCGACCTCTCCAGTAGTAGTCTTTTTTAGGATGTCAAGTAGTTGCTCAAACTCTTTTTTGTTAAGAATTATAGTGTCCAGATCGTCTTCGTCAACTCCCTTCCAGACAAGCCTGCAACCGTCCTTTGATGTGTACGATGGCTCAATTCTTGAAAACCGCATCATTTTAGGTTTGAAATCCTTGATAATTAAGATATTAGTATTAAATCATATCTAGAGAATGTCTAGAATTTCTGCCGTGAAAGACCATAGCCTGACCGCAACCATTCCAACAATAGAAACAATGTTGGACTGGATAATTACAATGTCTTAGAAACTAAGAACTGGACCGTTTTTTGAGCCCATTTTACTAGTCTATATGGGTTCAAACTGAACTCATATCTGTTTTTACCATCTAGCTAAAACAACCGTGATGCTATTCAATCTAAAGATGCTACCAAATTTTAAAAATCAGAACGACACAGGAACATTAGGTAGTGGTTTTGGCCACTATCAAGTTTCAGACCAAAAAAGACGACCCAATGCGGTATTTTTCCTCTACCCCTTTTGGGGTAGCACAAAATTGAAAAATTATTGAAACGAAGATAGTATGATAAGGCACAGATATCCCATATTTGTAAAAAGAACCCAAATTTTCCATGATGCCGGCTATGCTGGCAGAGCTTCGGGCAAGGCTCCATAGGCCTTATCCCTTGCCCTTAATTATTGAAAATAGATGCAAAATGAACTTTGTTTGCACCAAAATTGCAAATCTTTTGTTATTATGATATCTTGAGAATAGGCGCAACGTGATCGGCGATTTTTATATAAAGTCTCTTATTTTAGCTAAATATTTGAAAATCAACGATACAAATAAACATGTATTTGGATTTACTACAATTACCTTTATTTTCTTCTAATTCGTTAATCCTCTTGGGGCGTGAATTGAGCCGGCACTGGGGTGCCATGTGGCAATGTTTACGTCCCAGTCCTATCTAATGCAGATTCCAAGGAAAGGGCTTCTTCCCACCTCCCCGAGGTCCTTTCCTACTCGTTACTATTCTAAGACTCCACCGCATTTGGGACAAGGATCTGATGTCTTGCCAAAACTATCGAGGCTTATCTCATCATCAGCACTGGTTGAATAACCACATTCTTTGCAAGTGGGATAAATTATTCCCATGAATGAGTATTGTGGAGAATTTGATTTAAGATTTCATTTGATGTGTTTGGCAACTATCGACCATGATTGGTTTTGAATAGGTTTTATTTAAGGAGGTTAAATTAAACTCAAAAACACCTAACTTTTAAAAATTAAGAACAGGAAGTTTGTTTCTAATGATGGCCACGCCAGAAAAACCATCCCAAGAAGGACAAGCTTTTGAATGGGTAAAAGACTCCCAAGGCCACTACTACAAAAAGACAAAAAAAGATGGTACAATATGTGAGTGTTGCAAGTGTGATTGCCCATGTAAGTGTAAATGCTGTTCGCCTGTTTGTTGTACTATAAAAAAGAAATTGAATGGTGGCAAATGCGAATGAATTTGCTTGTTATCTCTTAAAAAAGCCTCATGAAAACGAATTTCCTAACCTTAAACTACAAAAAATTTCTAGGTAAACGTGAACTTTTCTTGTTGGTCGGTTTGTTGTTGAGTGTTTTTTAATATAATTAATGCTACTGTCCTGTTTCGTATAAAGTTAGCGTGGCCCTTATTCTTTCTATCTTTCGTATCTTCTGAGTTATCACTTGTCGTAGTCTGTCCCTGTCCTCAGTTGTAATTTTAGCAACGATATCGTATGCCCCAAAAGTTCCTTGAACTTCTGATACTTCATCTATGTGTTTTAAGCAATTTATGACATCTTCTTCAAAACCTAACTGGCATGTAATTAGAACAAAAGCTGTTGCCACAGGATTGTATTTGTGCAAAGTTCTATTAAAGATGTACTCTGTCTTCTGAGGATCCTACTTTTTCATCTAAGGTGATTCAATACAATAACGGTTTACACATTAACGCAGTTTAGGGGCTAACTCATTTTCCCAGAAGCGGATAAATCCTTCTTGGTCTGGACCTATACCTATAAGGATCAAATGATCAAATCCAGCGTCAATGTATTTGCTGATTGTTTGTAGATGGCGCTCCGGGTCAGGCCCACACGTGATCTTTTCTGCAATGTCATCTCTTTGGACATTTTTGCTTGCTGCCTCAAAGCTAGGCATGTTGGGTAGTTCGGACAAGACTTCCCACCCCGATAGAGCCCACGGAAAGAACTTGTGTGCAATATCAATTGCTTTTTTTTCATCACTTGCCCAACAAAGTGGTACCTCACAGTATCGCGGTGCCCTGTTGCTTGCTCCTGCCTTTAACCATGTGTCAATCAGGTTCGGGTTTGTTTGTGTGGCAATAATTCCATCGGCCTTTTTAGCTGCCAATTCTACAGCAGCGGTACCGCCTACTGCAACTATGATGGGTGGAATCTCTTGTGGGAGATCGAACACACATGCACGATCCAGTGTGATATGCCTGCCACGGTATGACTGTATTCCTCCTTTCCAAAGAAGACGAATAATATCTATTGATTCTGAAAGCATTTCGTGTCTTATCCTTGGAGCAGGCCACTTTAACCCCACTATGTGTTCATTTAGTAACTCACCGGATCCTAATCCAAGGGTAAATCGCCCATTACTCAAGATGGAAATAGTTGCACCAGCTTGAGCAACAATGGCTGGGTGATAACGAAGAAACGGACATGTTACTGCAGTGGTAATATGCACACGCTCTGTTTTTGCTGCAATCGCACCAAGTACACTCCATGCAGATGGGGAGTGGCCTTGGTCTCTGAGCCATGGGTGGTAATGATCTGATATGGCAACAAGATCGAATCCGGCTTTCTCGGCAAGCTGGGCATTCTTTACTAAGGCATGAGGTCCGTGCTCTTCGCTCATTAATTTGTATCCAAACTTTGTCACTAAATTCTAGTTTGCATAGAGGGGTATAAGACTAGTTTCATTTTGATAATAATTTTGATTATCACAAATTTTGTGATTTCTAGGGGCTATACACATTAAAAAATAGAGGTTATTCTGTATAATGTACTATGAGGGTCTTATCCATTACTGGATGAATTGAAATTACATGGTCTCCTTTTTCTTCTAGGAATTTGTTTACAACATCTTGAAGAAAGACTCCCTCCTCTAACTTTTCTGCCTCAAAGTATTGGATCTTGTGAACCATGAAGTTGATTTAATTCACTACGGTATGAATCTATCTGAAGATTTCAGTTATTTTTTGGACCAAGGTTTCCGTTTTTCGACTAACAAAATTATGGCTCTGCATTGCTTAAAATTTGAATAAATTTTGAATACAGGATTCGATAATTTGTCAACCCTAAGGTATTATACCTGCTTTAGATGTCAATCTCTCAAATAACATGAAATACTAGAATGCATGCAGGGCAAAGATCATCAACAATGAAATACTAAAAGATATCATAAACCAACATGGTTTCTGCAATTGTCATACCTGTAATAGTAGTCTCAATACTTGGGCTGGTTGGCTATCTTGTTTACCGGTTTGCAGTCTATGATTTTTTGTGCAAAAGGTCTGTTGAACAAATGCTTCGAAAATACAAAATCTCAAAATCACCGTTCCAAATCATTGCAGAATACCACAAACAAAAGGGAGAAAACATCTCAGAAGAAGAAATCCAGGTCCTTGAAAAACATTATAGGCAAAACGAACCAGAACAGTTTCTTGCAATGTATGATTCAATAAGGGACAATAAAAAAAATGACAAAGACTAGTTTGCTATATTATCGAGATTAAAAACATTCAGGGTGTGGTGGGTATCTGAATGAATGGTGTTCCGCCCTCGCCAACAACAAGAGGTAGTTTACCGTCCCATCTTTGCGTCTTTAGCCACTCCAAATATTGTGGATTCTGCGCCAATGCGTCATTAATGATCTGTATGGCTTTTGCTTCTCCCTCGGCTTCAGCTATGTTGGCCTTTGCGATTCCCTGAGACTGTGCCTCTTTTTGTCTTGCTTCTACCTGAATTCTTTTAAGCTGATTTTCTGCTTCAAGAGCTCTCTGTTCAGCTTCGACCTTTGCCTCAACCGCATTTGAGAAAGTAGTTGAGAACTTGAAATCTGTAATCGAGACTACTTCTGTTGTTACTCTGAACTCGTTGATCCTTTCTATAATTGACTGCTCTATGTCTGCCTTGACTAGTGGTCTTTTTGTGATTAATTCCTCTGCATTATATGTTGCAGTAACTTGTTTTACCGTCTCTTCAATTGCAGGCTGAATTACTCTGTTTTCATAATCGGGTCCTAGGTTTTGATACAACAAATGGACCGAATCCTTGCTTGGATGGTAGTTTACAGTTACAGTAGTAGTGACTGTCTGCAAGTCGTTAGTTTCTGCAGTTGTAGACTGGACATACTTTAGTGTTCTTACCTCCATGTTGACCACATCATCCGCAAAGGGAGTTATAAAATGCAATCCCTCATTTAAAGGAAGAACAGATGTTTCAACGGCTCCCCAGTGAAGCAATACTCCCCTGTGACCTGCATCAACAATATGTACAGAAGCATAAGTTACTACTCCAATAACAATAAGGGCAACGATCGCAATCATTATTCCTTTGGCTGCGCCAACGTTGACATTTAGCTTTGGGCTTTGGTATCTAGACAATATGAGGCGGTAGTTTTCCTTACTATTATACTAACTAAACCTGCATCTGACTTTTAGTAACAAAACAGCGACTGAGAATCAACACCTGATCGAAACTGGCAACAAATTTATCAGAATGATTGTCCAGATAATATTGACTTGGTAAATGAATTTGCATGGTTTTACTTGCTGTTTTTCCTTATTCCATTGGCAAGAGTGGTTCCACGCCTGATCAGAAAGTATAAAGGCAAAAGTCAGGACGGAGTTGAAACATTTCCTCAAAAGCCAAGACCCCAAAACAAAACTGATACGATACACGAGAATACAAAAGATTCTACCAAAACCCAAACAAATGATATGCTGGTCCTAGGTGAGATTAATCGTGGAGTAAACAAATTTGAAAGCATACAAAAAAACACAGGTCTTGATGGTAGTGAGGTTAATTCAATATTAGAAGACTTGGAAAAACGAGGTATGATGAAAGTTATACGCAAACAGGGGTTGTTTGGTCCAAAAGTAGAACTTTATCCTACCAACGAAGGTTCCAAAAAATATTACTCGTAGATCTTTGCTTCATTTGGAAAATCTTAAGTCTATACACAACCAAGAAACTTCCTTGCGTGAGTCAATTGGATAAAGAAAGATTGCGAGTTAAAAGTGGCAGAAGCAAACGTTGCAAAGACTGCATAAATCACAGATGTGTTCTTGCCAGTTGTAAATGTGATTGTCATAAATAATCTACGTAATCATCTGAACTTTGATTTACATGGATAGCACACTAAATGTGAATGGAAACAAATCTGACAAGATGGGGGTAAAGCGTGTCAGACCCACATCCTCAGTTTTGGTATACAACGACTTGTAGGAATCAATTACTAGAAATAATTCTCAGGACTGGTTTTTTAGAACTGTTTTAAATTCTGTAAAAGACTCTAGATCACTGATCCAATGAGATTACTAGACAACATTCTGCAAAACGACCTTGTTTCATGCAGGTGTAAAAGATGCTTTTACAAGTGTGTCTTTAGATCAAAAACAGAAAACGGGTTTTACCATGCATGCCAACTCGGAATGCATGCCAATTTCAAACTGTCGTGCAATGCCATACATAGAAAACCCACTAGTTAAATCAAAACTCCACACACATTGATTCATGCTAGTTAATCAAAACTACAAAATGGTAGATGAGGAAAAGGTTGGAGGTTTTTTGGAAATTCTGTCTGACCTCTACTGCAGAAAAATCATAGAGGCCACCCTCTACAAGCCAAAGTCTGCTATAGAGATTGCAAAGGAGTTTGACATTCCGATCAGTACCGTATACAGAAGAATCCAGTCTCTTCATGATAGCAAGATCCTAAGCACCACTGGAAACATCAGCGAGGATGGAAAAAAGTACTTTTTGTACAAGAGCAGGATTTCTGCAATCCAAACCACATACGAAAATGGCAACGTTCAGGTAATGATTGCATCAAACAAGATCCATTCCTGAAACCATTTTTTACATTATTTTTTTGAATAAATAAATCTAGAAATTTTTGTAATTGACCATTTTATCTAGTCTTTGAACCGTTCTAGATTGTGGGTCAATAGTCGTGCTCATTAAAGTCTGATCCAAGTCCTATCGTTGCAATTACAGTATGCTCTGTTGTCTGACACTTTAGGTTTTTTTCTGGCAGAAATTCTGCAAATATCTGTTTTAAAAGATACTCTGTAAATAATGACCACCGCATCCCTAGCTCGTGCTGCACAATAAAGTGATGCAGCGAACCTTCAATTCTGTGGTCTGACTTCATCCCAGATGCCCTCATGTAATCTTCTAGTGTCTCAATGCAACGTCTGAGATCGTATTTGCCTTTAACAAACATTACAGAATCCTTTATCACGGGCTTTAGTAGATCAACGATTTTCTGGATGTCTTCTCCCTTCATCTGATTTCCAAGATTCTCAAGTATTGACTTTGGTATGGGAATCAATCCTATCTTGTCTGCATATCTGTCCCACCTGCAGTACTTTTCAAGGATTTGCTTGACTAGAACATTCTGGGAGATGTTTTTCATGGTAGACTCTTCTTGGAGCTGATTTACCAAGTTTTCTGGAAGCCTATAGGATATGCTGCGTGTCTTGACTTGTTTTGAAGATGAAAAACTTCTAGCTCCCATTAATCTTAATTCCTCTTATGGAATATTCTCATGTAGACAAATAAGTATGATCTATGGATGTGTGGCTTTCAGAACAACTAATCTTTGTAAGTGGTATGGAATGTGTTTTGATAGTAGCGATTGTTGCAGGTATTACTATCTTTTCAGGAGAATTGATGAGTAACACGGCAGGTGCAGCACTGTTAATACCCGTTATGGTTTCACTATCTTCAACAATTCATGTTGATCCTATTTTACTCATGGTCCCAGTAACGTTGGCTACGAGTTTCAATTTTGTAATGCCTGTTGGGACTCCACCAAATGCTATTGTGATAGGAAGTGGTCATGTAGGAGCAAAACAAATGGCACGATATGGGCTTCCTTTGAATATTATGGGGATAATAATAGTAACAATTATGACAGTTTTTCTGGTTCCTCTGGTTTTTGCCACCTGATCAAGGCATATCGTTTGTAATTTTCAGAGATGATAATTTAGCATAACATCTTAAGAGTAACTTTTCCAACTATCAATATGGCAAAAAAGAAACCAACTACAAAATCGTCAAAAGGTATTGTGCCTTTTTGGCAGTCTTCTTGGAATGACATAGATAAGACAATCGATAATTTTAGGAAAGACATGGAGCGTGTCTTCTCATCGTTTTCAATGCAGTCTATTCCAAAGATGACAGCCATGTCGCAATTTCCACAGACCACATGCGACTTAGTAGATGAAGGAAACCAATTCAAGGTAAAGATGGCTGTTCCGGGTGTAAAGAAAAACGAAATCAGTCTAAACGTTACCGACAACTCTGTTGAAGTATCAGCAGAACACAATGAAGAATCTGAGGAAAAAAAGAAGAACTTTCTTAGAAAAGAGCTAAGTAATGTTTCATACTACAGAACTCTTCCCATGCCAGATTCTGTTGTGTCTGGTAAAACTAAAGCCAAACTAACAGATGGTATATTGGAAATCACTCTTCCAAAAGACAAACCAACGCCCAAACCAAAAAAGAAGTCTGTCAGAGTCCAATAGACTTCTAATTTTTTTATTATAACGTAGACTGGTTATCTAAGATATTTGCTATACTTTTCTAGTAACTACAAAGACGCGGTTTGATATTAAGGAAATTTAGTCGATATTTTTGCCGCAGTGAGGGCAAGCCATGTCTTTTTGGTACTCGTCATAAATCTCTGTAATTTCATTAGATAACAGAGTAGTGCAAACATCCCACGGACTGATAACACTGTCACTGTATACAGCATAAGGGTGTTCCATCTTGTTTAATATTGAACAAAAATGATCAAATTCTATATCGCTTTTGATCTTTTCTGCCCTCTCGAGAGTGAATTTACTAGCTGGAATGTCAAGTATTTCATCCAGATCCTGACATGCTTTTAGCATTATGGAAATTCCCTCCAGGATTATTCTATCGCTGATAAACTTGTTGGATTCTTTGAGCAACAGTTTTCGTGTTTTGTTCTCAAACATTGAATCTAGTATCTTGTCCAATGAATCAGTCTGTTCAAAGGTTATCGTACTTTTCTTTGGAATGGAAGAAATTGTCATATCTGTTTTACATCTCATTCCAAGCTCAAGCATTCTTCTAGCAGAAATGGGAGAATAGTCACCATCTTCATTTGGAAGGAGAGCAAATGCTCTCTTTGATTTGGTCCACTTGTCTACAAGCTCTTCTATTGTAGTGGACTTGTTTATTATTGGAACTTCTTTGAACATAATGTCTTCGACTTTGGTTTCATGGAAAAAATCGGAATGGGGGTTTTTCCTTAAATTATCTAAAATGTCATATCCTCCAATAATTCCGATTGGGTTATTACTTGAATCTCTTATGACAATCGAATCTATAGCTGATTCCAAGTATTGAGCACACATTTCCGTAGCTATGAAAGCATCTCTACCCTCATCAATATCAACGATAGGGACTTCTGTCAATGATTCGGAAAATAATGTCTCCAGAGATCTTTTTTTGATTGGTATTAACGTATTGCTTTCCATTACTATTCAAATTATTCTTCAAATGGTTCTCTTTTAAATTGGCTATAGATTCTCACAGCTGATTTTGACGGCCACCAAAATTTGTTCCATCGGTGGTATCTGTAGCTACCATTACTTTTCTTGCATTGTTCTTTATAATTCAAGATTTTGTATCGGGATTGTTGGCTTTTGATGCAGTACTAATAATGCCTGTCCATGCGTCTTGGGCGTAGCAACGCCAGCTGCTTTGATGGTGGGAGTTGGCAAAGGAATAGAGTCTGGTGTATTCTAATGCTTGTAAAAACATGTTATTATAATTTCAAACTATCTGAAACAAGAGATTTGCATACATCCCAAGGACTGTACACCTGATCCTCCCAGATAACATATGGATGCTCCATATTGTACAGTGTTTCTGATAGCTGTGATATAGTCAAATCCTGATCTACCTGTTTGGTCTGTTCAAACTTGAAATTTTTAACCTCCAAAGATAAAAAGTCATCAACTCCTTTGAGAAACTTTAGATCTTCTGAAATTTTCTCCAAAATGATTCTATCGCTGATAAATTCATTGGAATCTTTTACTAAGAGTTTTCGTGTTTTATTTTTCAGCATGGTCTCTATTACATTTCCAACAGTGGTTGTTTTCTCAATAGTTATAACCTCTTTTTCTGGAAGCTCTGATATTGTAGTTGATATTTTGAAATTTTTTCCAACCTCTAGAATTTTTCTAGCTGAGATTGCAGAGTAATCTGCAAACTCATTTTTTACTGTAGCAAAAGCCCTGCGTGTTTCCTTCCAAAAGTTGATCAGGTCATTCAGTGTAGTATCCTTTGTGACGTTAGTGAATCTCTCCTCCATTATCTCCTCAACGTATGTGTTTTCAAAAAATTGCAGTGTGGGATTTTTTATTGTTCTTTCAAGGATCTCCTTTCCTCCAACAATTCCAATTGGCTCATTATTTTGTCGGACAAGTACGGAGTCTGTAAATGACTCTAGATAGTGTGCAAGCATTCCTGTTACGACCCATATCTCTGTTCCCTCTTCCACGTTTATTGCCAGGTTGGCTGTAAGCGAATCTCCAAATAATTCAGAAAGCGTCTTTTCTGAGATTGGATTCATACAATCCTATCAAAAGTGCATGTAATAAAACCGCACTGTAATTTTTAGGATGAATATTAAACTTAAAAAATAAAGGAGAATCTATGATTCTACCTGGGATAACTGACCGGTAGCACTAAGCTCCCACTGTCCTGATACTTTGCTATTATCTAGTACTTGGAAGAGTATTGGTTCTGCCCCAAACTCACCTACAAGCTCAGATTCAAAGTCAAGGTTTAATCGTACTGTGTTTCTGTTTGCCTCGCTGTCTATGGTCTGAAGTATCAAGACCATAGAGTCTTTTTCACCACCAGTACCAGATGAGGAAACTCTTGCCTTGCCAAATACAATGTCATAGATGTTGTCACCAACAAATATCTCTCCGCCTGTTACTTTGAACTTTGCAGTGTTTGAGGCAGTAACTAGATTCTCAAGGAATACCTGTCCTGAAACATCGCTTGTCACAGACTCATCAAACAGAGATGAGGCAGTTCCACTAACAGACAGAGTGTAAGAGTTTGTGATTGAATCACGTTGTGGTATGTTTCCAAAGTATTCGCCGCTTTCAACCTTGTTCAGTAGGTTCTGTAGTCTGTCCTCCAGCTGTGATATTCGTTGCTCTAGTCTTTCAATGAGTGTTTGGGCTCTCTCTAATGCTTTTGCTTCTCTTTCTGCTAATCTTGTTTCTCTTTCCGCCTGTTTTTCAGCAAGTCTTTCTTCTCTTTCAGCTTGCTTTTCTGCTATCAGAGCTTCTCTTTCAGCTCGTTTCTCAGCCATTCTTTCTTCTCTTTCAGCTTGCTTTTCAGCAATTCTAGCTTCTATCTGGCCTTCTCCTTCTATGTTAGAACAAGCTCCAATAAAGTCTCCGTGTTCAAGATGCATCTCTACTGCTGGTCCGCCAACAATGATGGTGTGTGCTTTGTTTGGATTTCCTGGTGGAACATGACACAAAGTTACTCTCTCAGTCGATTCATTTCTTTGCTTTTCAGATTCTTCGTCTTCCTCTTCTACTTTTAATTCCAAGGAGGCAACTACTTGTTCTTCAGTTAGTCCAGTTCTGTCTATTATTGCATTAATGATTGTCTCTCGTTCTGTTTCTTCTAAGGTAAATTCGAATTCTTCACCATCAATTTCTGCTTTGATATTGGCAACCCCCTCTTCGATTTCTACTTCAATTTCTATTTCCTGTTCTTGTTCTTCTGTTTCGCTTTCAATTTCTATCTCTATAGCAAGAATGGTTCCATCAGCTACAGTACCTTCTATTTCAACTTCAAATCCGACCTGTAAATCATTGACTGATTCAAAGTTGTCAAATTTTGTATTTTCATCTATGATTATTTCTTCTCCTGTTTCAAGAGTGAATTGGGTTTCTGAGTCAATGGATCTAATAACACCTATTAGTTGAGTCTCTTCATCTGTCTCTTCATCTGTCTCTTCTGCTTCTACCTCTGCTTCTGTCTCAACTTCGACTTCAGCCTCTTGTGCAAACACAAAAAGGTTCATTCCAAAGCTAGATTTGGGTCCATTTTGATCAAGGCCAGGCATGGAAGGATAGCTTGCAAGACCTAGTGCTAGTACAGCTAAAAGGAATATGCTGCTAATCCTAGTTTTCAATGATCAACTGATGACTGGGTTTTGATTTAATATTTGCGTATCAATGACACTCGTTTTTCGCTGAGATGATCATTCTTTGAAGATGCGGATAGAGAATTTATCTTACTATACCTTTACTCATCATACATCATTGGTTCGTCTTTTTCCTCAAACTCTCGTATGATTCTTGGGAAAAAAGAGCTCTGATTTTGACGTAAAACCGTTATTGACTTCATGAATGTGATGGTTGTTTCAACATTATTATATAGTATCAAAATAGTATTCATACTGTACATACTATCATGAGCAAACTGACAAATCTCCGAGTCCATATTGCGCCTGTTGGCTTTGAGGTTGACCGAATTGTGATTCCTGCCATAGAAATGAAAGCAGACAAGGTTTGCCTACTAGTACATGAAAACCCATCAGAGGACAAGGCAACTTCCTTTGTTGAAAAAGTAACAAAGAGCCTAAAAAAAGAAAAGATCCAAGTCGTGACTGATACCCATAATAGGCTGGATCTATTTCAGATCATAAGGTCTGTCAAGGGGATAATCAACCAAGAAAAAGGAAACACTGTATACGTTAATCTCTCCTCTGGCTCTAAGATTCAGGCAATTGCATCGATGATGACTTGTATGATGTTTAATGAAAAAGACAGTGTGATTCCATTTTATGCAGAAGCCGAAAAGTATCTTGGTTTCAAAGGAGAACAGCTTTCAACTGGTGTCAAAAATATAATGCAGATTCCGACATATGAGATTCAGATCCCAGAAAAGCGCCACATTGAGGCTTTGAGACTGATCAAAGATAAGGGAGGCAAGATAACAAAAAAAGAGATGGCAGAGTTGTGCGACAAGCATGATCTGATCTCAGTCAATGCCGAAAAGGAAAACTATTCTCAAGCTAGGTTTGCCAGTCTTGATAAGAATATTATCGAGCCGCTTGAGGAAAAATGGAACTTTGTTGATATCGAAAAGATTGGCAGAACCAGATGGATAAAAATAACCCAAGAAGGACAAAATGCAGCTGAATTTTTAATATAATTGCGATCAAATCTTAGTATTTATAAAAAATGACTATCAAAGTAGAAATTTAGAAAATCCTTTTTATGTTATTTCGGTGTAAAAAGATATGGAAGCTGACGATATTCGTCTGTAAATCTCCAACTGAGGGCCCGTTGCATCGGTTTGTCTCCGGACGCATACTTGGCTCCGGTGAGCAAAGGGTGCGCTGTCAGCTTCCAAGATTTTCTGAAGAGTTGAATAATCTCCAGTAATCTCCCCTTTTGTAAACAATAAAACGATGCATAATGGGATAAGTGTATTGATAAAATTATGTTCCCTTTTCTAGTCAACATTGATTTATCATTAAATACCAATCCTGGTTTTAATCATTGAATTTTAAAAGACTGTTTCATTGACCAAAAATCACTGGTAACTACACAGGCTCTCAGAGATTTTGATCCATTAGTTGAAAATTGTTTCTCGGTTCAAGTTTCCAATATTAGATCTGTTTTTTATATAAAACCTATTTGTGAGTCCTGCTGGGAGACTATGTGCTAAAGATCGAGATAGTACTTCCAGATAACTACGTCATTCCAATTAGTGAGGCCCTGAAAAAAGAAAATGTAGGTGGGCTTACTGTATACAAACCAAAAGGAAGGGGCAAAGACCCAGGACCAGAAATCCATGCTTCAAAAGGAACTGAGATCTTTGTTCCCCAGTTTTCAACAAAATATTGTGTTGAATTAATTATTCCTGATGAAAAGAAAAACAAAATTATCAAAATCATTCGAGATAATGCCCCACAAGGAAAGATCTTTGTATTACCAGTTGTACATGCAATAGATATTGCCACTGGCAAAGAAGGAACAGAAGTAATTTAATTCAGCTATGTTGTTCGAACAAACTTGGTATTTTTAATTAACCACATTTTATCTTCGATTATATAGAAGCCAAAAAAATTCTGATTGTTGACAAATGTCTTAGTTGTTGGCTCTGGTGGTCGTGAACATGCACTTTCTTGGCAACTAGGTAAAAGCAGTGATGTTGATACAGTCTACACTGCTCCAGGAAACGGAGGCACTAAAAACAATGTAGATATTGGCGTGAATCAATTAGAAGAACTGGCAGATTTTGCATCACAAAATAATTGCTTTACAGTAGTTGGACCAGAAGCACCACTTGCAGCTGGCATAGTAGATCTTTTTGTAAAACGAAATCTTCCAATATTTGGACCAACAAAAAAAGCAGCACAACTAGAATCAAGCAAAATTTGGGCAAAAGAATTTCTAAAGAGAAACTCGATTCTAACAGCTGACTTTGAAACTTTTGGTGATGCAGAAAAGGCAAAATCTCACGTAGACTCTGTCTCTTACAATGTTGTAATCAAAGCTGATGGTCTAGCTGCTGGAAAGGGCGTGATGGTCTGCAACAGTAAAGATGAGGCAAAAGCTGCAATTGATATCATGCTTGTAAAGAAAACATTTGGAGAAGCCGGCTCTAGGATAATTATCGAAGAAAGAATTGACGGAATTGAGGCCTCTTACATTGCTTTGTGTGATGGAAATACCGCACTCTCGATGGCATCAAGCCAAGATCACAAAAGAATCTATGATGATGACAGGGGGCCAAATACAGGAGGAATGGGGGCATACTCGCCTACCCCAATAATCACAAAAGAGATTGAAGCAGAGATTCAGAATCAGATCATTGACAAGACCATACAGTCTATGAAAGATGAGGGAATTGCATTTACAGGCTTTTTGTATGCAGGATTGATGATAAAAGATGACAAGCCGTATGTGCTAGAATTTAATGTAAGAATGGGAGATCCAGAGTGCCAGCCTATAGCTACCAGAATGGACTTTGACCTTTTCAAGTATCTATTTGCTGCTGCAAATGGAAAACTATCTGAGTTAGAAGAACCAAGATGGAAGAGCCAAAGTGCAGTTTGCGTTGTTTTGGCATCAAAGGGTTATCCTGAAGCATATCCCAAGGGCGAGGAAATATCGGGTCTAGAAAACATTCCACAAGATACAATGGTGTTTCATGCGGGGACAAAGAGAGAAGATGGAAAGGTACTGACCAGTGGAGGCCGAGTTTTGGGAGTCACATCTACTGGCAAGGATCTCAAAGATGCCATATCTCGTTCGTATCAGGTAGTAGACATGATTAATTGGGATCACAAGTACTATCGAACTGATATTGGAAAAAAAGGCCTCAGCTATCCGTAGTCTTAAAATACCTATTTTCTGTAACTATCCAATCAATTAACACATCATTTTCTGTTTTTGGAATTTTTTTAACAATTTGTTTTTCATATGTCAGTGCAATAGATACAGAATCTATCTTGCTCAACAATCTATCATAGTATCCATGTCCGTATCCAAGACGAACTCCCTTAGGCGATATTCCAACAGTTGGAACTAAAATGATATCAAACTCCATTGAAGTTTCACAGTCTTCTTTTGGCTCCATGATTCCAAAGGATCCTTTCTCAAGATTTCCAAATTCTTTGACTCTTTTGAATACAAGATCGTCATCTTTGACTCTTGGCAGGTATAGTTTCTTTCCTCTGCTTAGTGCATCTAGCATTATGTCTTGTGTTAACACTTCACTTCCAATTGGATAGTATGCTGCAATTGATTCTGCATCTTTGTAATCTGGTATTTTGAATAATTTTTTTAGAATCTTTTCACTTGATATTTTTCGCAGATCAGATGATGTAGAGTCTCTCTTCTCCAGAAGAATTTTTCGAAGTGAGCTTTTTTCAGGATTTGTTTGCAAGTTGATTTATCAGTGATGCTGCAGTTATAGTGTTTTTTAAAAGCATGGCTCTAGTCATAAGGCCCACTCCTCCAGGAACAGGAGAAGCAAATGATGCCTTTTGAATGATATCATCAAAGTTTGCATCTCCAACTAGTTTTCCATCCTTTCTACTGGTTGCAACATCAATTACAACAGCCCCTTCTTTGATCATCTCCTGTGTAAGGGTGAATCTCTCTCTGTTTCCGACAGCAGTTATTATCACATCTGCCTGCTTACAAAATGACTGTAGGTCCTTTGTTTTAGAGTGACAAGTTGTAACTGTGGCGTTTCTAGCTAGTAGAAGATGATATAAAGGCCTTCCAACAAGATTACTTCTATTAATCACAACCACGTGCTTTCCATCTAGTTTAATCTCATAATAGTCAAGCATCTCGATTATTCCTGAGGGCGTACACGGAACGAGGGCAGCCATTCCCATTGATAACAATCCTGCGTTGTGCGGTGTTAACCCATCAACGTCTTTTACTGGAGATATTCTTGATATGGTCTCAACTTCATTTAGCTGAGACGGCAACGGTAACTGAACCAAAATGCCGTGAATGGAATTGTCATTGTTCAGCTCTGCGAGCAGCTTGTTCATTTCTTGCTGAGTAAAGGACTCATCTAGTTTATGGTCCTTTGTGAGTATGCCAACTTCCTCACAATCTCGGTGTTTGAACTTGACATATGTCTCAGAGGCTGGATTATTCCCAACAAGAACGGTTGCAAGGCAAGGATGAGTCCCTTGAGATTTTAATTCATTAACTGCCTTTTTGACCCGCTCCTTTATTGCTGCAGAGATTTCTTTTCCATCAATTTTAGTTCCTACCAATGACCTGCGTCAAAGTACAATGTTATTTAATTCTTGAAAAAGCAAGTCAACTCAACTATTTACTTTTATTACTTGATTGAAATTATGATTCTTGTGAAGTTAGAGTTTGACATAGAGGAATACATCAAGAAATTGCAAAAAAGCAAGACTGAATATTTTTACACCTTTCTAAATCGAGAAACCCTTGCAGCAGGAGTCTTGTTTTTGAAACCTGGTCAAGAAGACACCCAAGAACCACATGACAGTGACGAGGTATATTATGTTGTAAAAGGTAATGGCTACTTGAAAATAAAAAACAAAGCCTATCCAGTCTCACCTGGAAAATCCTTTTTTGTAAAAAAAGATACTTACCATTACTTTTTTGGCAACAGCAAAGACTTGACAGTTTTGTATTTTTTTGGCGGACCAGATTCCTAAGATATTACAGTCTTTCTTCCAATTATTTTTACTCTTTTCTCTGCAAATAATTTTACAGCTTCTGGGTACAACTTGTGTTCCTTTGCAAGTATTCGTTTTGCCAAGGTGTCTTCAGTATCATTACTTTTGACTGGTACAGGTTCTTGCAAAATTATAGGGCCAGTATCAACTCCTGTATCTACAATGTGAACAGTGCAACCAGAGTATTTTGCACCATACTCTACTGCTTGCCTTTGCGCATGAAGGCCAGGAAATGATGGCAGAAGAGCGGGATGAATGTTTAGAATTCTATTTTTGAACTTTTTTACAAATTCAGGACTAATTATTCTCATAAAGCCTGCAAGGCAAATCAAACCATTCTTCGGCGTAACGTTGTATTTTTTAAGAGTCTTGATAATTTTTTGATCATAGTCCCATCTATTCTCTTTGTCTTTAATGTGCTCAACAACCTCGGTCTTGACCCCTAGTCTCTTTGCTATGCTGAGACCTCTGGCATCTGGTTTGTTTGATATGACTATTGCAGGATTTATTGGAATTTTTCTTTTTCTTATTGTTTTGAGTATGGCCTCCATGTTGCTGCCCCTACCAGAAATCAGTATAGCAAGATTGAGCAATCATCTTGATTTATCTAAAAGACAATTTATCTGTTCGAGCATAACCTGACTAGCAAAATAACATATCGCTTTGTAAATTTCATTATAACGTGGTATTGAGATTACAAAGGAATGTAGAGTTTGGTGACAAATTCATTGGATTTGATATTGTTGGTTCCATAAAGGTGGGTTTTTCTAAGGATTTTTGGTTCTGATTTGAGGGTTGTGTGGTTTCCAGTCATGACTATGTTTTACAAAAGAGCTTACAAATTTTGAAAAGCTCACACATTTTCCCTAAGACTTTAAGGTTAACAACAGGAAGTTAGCGTGGGACAATTTGGAAGGAGACATTCAGGTTCGCTTTAGGTTTGACGGTGAGTCAGAATTTCACGTTGTAAGGCTTTCCTATAAACAATATCTGAATTTGAAGAAGCTTCCAATCACTGCAGATTGTGAAATTGCAAAAGGAGCTAAAATAACACTTTCAGAGGAGGATAAAAAATTACTAGTAGAAAAGATCGAACAGGCAAGCAAAGAATCAAAGAAAAGCCATACCAGGGAATTGGGAAAATAAAATCCAATATACAAGATTTGTCAACAAACAGTCTCTTGTTCGTCTAAGGTCATTTGATGGAGTAATTTATATCGAATCTTCAATCCCTATCAAAAGATTGTCTCACAAAGTCAGAATGACTCAGAACGGAATATTATGCGAGGCAAATAACAAACGACTCTACTTAGATCCCAAACGAGCCGTCTCAGATGGCATAAATTTCGTATCTCATGCACATGCCGATCATTTGCCATACCAAAATGGAGGAACTATAATCTCATCTGTTGAGACAAGAAGCATTGCAAAGATGCGAGGATTTGAGATGCAAAACCACGTTGATGAGCTAGATGACTTTGCATTGATTGATTCAGGCCATATATTGGGCTCAAAAGGCATCTTTTTTGAAGACATTTTTTACACAGGTGATATATGCACAAGGGATAGGGGTTTTCTAACAGGCGCAAAGATCCCAGAATGCAAAATTTTGATCACAGAAAGCACATTTGGATTGCCAGAATTTGCTTTTCCAAAACTAGAAGAAATAAAAAAGCAAGTCAATGAAATAATCTCGTCTCTTTATTCCAAGGGAATACCAGTATTGTTGTTGGGATATCAGTTAGGAAAGGCGCAGACAATAACTCAGCTTTTTGGGCACTGGCAGCCTCTTTACTTTCATGATTCAGTAAAATCAATGAATGAACTTCACAAAGAACTGGGAATTTCTATGAAAGGCGGGATGGGATATTCAGAAGCAGAAAAACGTGGTTTGCTTGAGAGAAAGCCATGGATAATGGTGGCTCCAATGATGTCTTCTAAAAGCGATTTTGTAAGACACATGAAATCAAAGTATGGTGCAGTCACAATAGGATTTAGTGGCTGGGCAAAATCTCCAAGATTTCGTTTTTCGCGTGGTACAGATTATTTTGTACCACTAAGTGATCATTGTGACTATGATGAACTAGTTGAGCTAGTTAAGCAAAGCAAAGCAGAAAAAGTCTATACGGTTCATGGATTTGCAAGCGAGTTTGCACAACAATTGAAAAAAATGGGCATTGATGCTAGTCCCTTAAAGGAAGGTTCACTAGAGGATTTTACCTAGTTTTCAAACTTTTTGCAAGAACAATCTAGCACAAGACAAGTATTTGCATTTTTTATGTGATCATCAATTGAATGCTTGCATTTGTCATTTTTGCAAATTCTTCGGCTTATCTCTCGTTTTATTACAGATTGTGCAATCTGGTTTGCCTTTTCCTTTGAATATCCTTTTTTTTGAATGTAAAAATGAACTATCTTGTTGTATAGTATGTCAGGATCAAAGTCCTCTTTCAGCTTACCTTCCTCCTTGAGAAGGTATTGAATGCAAAGTAATGGTGGCCCGAAGTCTTGGTACCTTTCTTATCTGGTCTGTGATAATCTCATCTAGTTTTGTTTTATCATCTGTTTGAATTTTGCAGAAAATATCATAAATCCCATAGGTTCCTCGTACTTCCTTGACTTCCGGAATCTTTTCGATCTCCTTTATGATATCGGCTTCTGCACCCAAATCACATTGAATAAGAACGTAGGATGTGTCCATTTCTATCCAATTGTGTGTCCTCTCCTATAACTTAATTCTTTGTGGCATTCACAGTCGCAATTGGAGTCATTGCAATAAACAATCTTTTTTTCCATACTGTATAATCACCGATTTTATATTTCAAGTCCATACAAAAAATTAATATAATTTGTTTACATTTTGTTGAAACTTTGAATATTTGTTTACCAAAAAAAGATCCCAGAAATACCAAAATTACTGTTTAAGTACTTTGGTTGTTAATCTGATTTATGTGCGAATCCCTAGATGAATTTCAAGCTGCACATATGGCTTTGGCACTTGGACGATTGAAGAAAAAACAAGAAGAAGAAAAGAAAAAGCCAGTAGAAGTTCTGGCAAGCTAATTATTTTATGATCAGGCCAATATCTATAATGTTGGTATGAGTGTTGCCAGTATATACGAGACCACCATATTTTTTAAAAAACGCATTTGAATTATTCTCTTTTAGATATTTTTCAATTACTGTTTTATCTATTTGAATTAAATCAGTTATTGCCCCAGCATAGCTAGTGTTGCCATCAATTCCATCAGTTCCAATTGATCCAATCAACAAGTTTTCTTTAGTTTTTAGCATTTCTTTTAAGAATCTCAAAACCAATTCTTGGTTTCTTCCTCCCCTTCCACCTCCTGTAATTTTTACAGTTGTCTCTCCGCCAAATATCAGGCAACTGTTTTTTCTTTTAGGTCTGTTTTGAAGTAATTTTCTGCATCCTTTGGATATTTCTACAAAAACTTGTGCCGTTCTAGTCTTATAACCAAGTCTGATTGCTTTTTTTTGCATTTGTTTGATGGCAATTTCATTAGAGGCAACAATTGTGTTTGATATGGTCTTTTTCTTTGGTGTTTCCTTTATTTTCCCTATTCTACCCTTCTCTAGTATTGCCAAAATATTTTTTGGTATTTTGTCTTTTATGTGATATTTCTTTAGAATTGAAAGAGCATCATTGTAGGTGGTATTATCAAAATATGTGCAACCTGATGCAATTGAGGATAAATCATCGCCTTCAACGTCTGACATTACTAGAGAAATACCGTCACATTTCATATCTTGAACCAATCTTCCACCTTTGATCTTCGATAGGTGTTTTCTAATACAGTTAATCTCTTGAATTCTTAGACCTTCTTTTAACATTACATCAGTTGTTTTTTGTTTCTCAGCTAGTGTGATTCCATCAGGATAGCTTAGCAGTGCAGAACCCCCACCAGATACCAAGAATATGACCAAGTCATTTTTTTCACAATTTTTCAAAAGGGAAATTATTGACTTTGCTGCGATGATGCTTGCTTGATTAGGTTTTGGATGGCCAGATTGAAATATTTTGAATTTCTTTGATTTTATCTTTGGAGTAGTCCCCCTTGGTATTACTATTATCCCACCGTCGTTTTTTATAATGCCATTAACAGTGTTTACCATTGAATCTGCTGCTTTGCCAAATGCAACAAGATAGATTTTTTCATAATTTTTGAGCGAAAAATTTTTTCCATCAAGGCAAAGATGACCTTTTTTTACAAATTTTTTTAGAAAATTTTTAGGATCTGCTGCTGCTATGCCTTCATCGAGTATCTTTAGCCCATCTTGAAATCTTTTATTTTTTGGAAAATTGTTTAGATTCTGAATATACATTGCCAGAGATTTCTCCAAAGTTGTAAGATATAATAATAATCAAAAGAGTGGGAATTCTATGAATACACTAAGGATACCAAAGATCATAAAGTTCGGAGAAAACGCACTGAGTGAGGCAGAATATCCAAAAAATGCTCTAGTAGTTACCACTGCTGAACCAGAATTATCTGAAAAGTGGTTAGACAGAATGGGCATACAAGACTATATGCTATTTGACAAGGTTACACCAGAGCCATCAATAGATGACGTAAAGTCTGTCATTTCAGAATACAAGGACAAAAACCCATCAGCACTAATCGGTCTTGGCGGTGGAAGTTCTATGGATGTGGTAAAATATGCTGCACCCGAACTTGGAAAAGAAAAGATCCTCATTCCAACAACATTTGGAACTGGAGCCGAGATGACAACATACTGTGTACTCAAGTTTGAAGGAAAGAAGAAACTCCTTCGTGAGGATAGATTCTTAGCAGATATGGCAGTTGTTGATCCTTATTTCTTGAAGGGCACACCAGAACAGATTGTAAAAAATTCTGTATGTGATGCTTGCGCTCAAGCTACAGAAGGGTATGATAGTAAACTTGGAAACGACTTTACAAGAATGCTTTGTGAGAAGGCATTTAACATACTGTACGATGCAATAATGAACGACAAACCAGAAAACTATCCATATGGCTCTATGATATCTGGTATGGGATTTGGTAACTGTTCTACTACACTAGGACATGCATTATCATATGTCTTCTCAAATGAAGGAGTCCCACACGGATATTCATTATCATCATGTACAACGGTTGCTCACAAGTTCAACAACTCAAAGTTCTATGAAAAGTTCAAAGAAGCAATGGAAAAACTAGGCTTTGACAAGCTTGACCTAAAACAAGACCTTGGTGAAGCAGCTGATGTGATTTTGACTGATAAAGGTCACTTGGATCCAAATCCAAAACCTGTATCAAAGGATGACATCGTAAAGTGTCTTGAGAACATCAAAGCAGGAAATCTATAAACTCTACAATTCTTTCTTTTTTCTTGTCACAAGTTTGAAAATTACGCTTTATCTTTAGAACGAATTTCGCACAAAACTGATTCTCCATATAGTTGACTAAACTTATTTATGCTCAAAAGTTCTGATACTGGTACGGGATATTAGATGTTAAAGTTTGGAATTCAAAACGGATTAAATGTAGCACGAGCAGGATACACTGAAGACCAGATTCTTACTGCCTGTCTTTTAGCTGATAGAACAGGTTACAACTCTGTTTGGTATATGGATCACTCCAATGTTCCTCAATGGAATCACGCAATAGTTAATGACCCATGGGTAATGCTTTCTGCAATAGCAGCTACTACTAGACATGTTGAGCTAGGAACCTGTGTTACCGATGCTCTAAGAAGACACCCATCCAATATTGCACTGGCAACTATTACGCTGGATAGGGTTTCCAAAGGAAGAGGCACTCTTGGAATAGGTGCCGGAGAAGCTCAGAATCTAAAAGAATTCAACATTCCTTTTGACAAACCTGTTTCAAAATGGGAAGAACAACTACAAGTGATCCAAAAATTATTTGGCTCTTCACCAGAAAACAGGGTAAATTTTGATGGCAAGTTTTACCAATTAACTGATGCATGTCTGCAAGCAAAACCAATCAGACACCCTCATCCTCCAATATACATGGCAGCTGGGGGAAAACGTACCCTCTGGTTGACAGGAAAATACGGAGACGGATGGCTGCCAATTGGATACACTCCAGAGTTATTTGAAGACCATGCATCTCAAATTAAAAAATCAATGGATGAAAATAACCGGACAGATGATGACAAGAAAAACTTTCAATATGCACTAGACATTGATGTGTACTTTTCTGAAGACGCAGAAGAGTCTTGGGCAAAAATGAAGGAGGCAGTCAAAGTAAGTCTATTCAAGCCTGAAGTTTTGCGTGTTCATGAACTAAAAGAGATCGAGGGATTTGATTTCAAAAAATACTTTACAGAATATTCAATGTCAAACCAGGAATGGATTGTTAAAATGAGGGAGGCTGCAACAAACATACCAGACAGAATAGCTCGTTCTTCTGTTGCAGTTGGAACGCCAGATGATATTATTCCTGTCTTTGAGAGGTTTGTCAAGGCTGGCGTAAACCATTTTGTGATTCGTTTCTGGGGTTCTGATTACTTTGGAAGCATAGACAAATTTGCAAGCAAGGTAATGCCTTACTTGCATGAACAAACAAAAGATAATTAAACACAAACCAATCAAATATTTGAGTGATTTTTGATGTCAAAAGAACTAAAAGAATCTGTCAATGATTGCAAGAACCTTTTAGATGAAACTATTGGAATTTTATCTGATATTGCAGAAATTAACGATTATCCAAAAAAGGTAGAACTACAAGCTGGCTTAAAAAAACACGAGTTGTTTGATCTGGTAGAAGATGTTGCTTTGTCAAGCAAGCTGGATGAGGCAGAGCAACATTTTTTGAAAAGACTTGAGCCAAAAGATTTCTAGATTTATAATATTATCTTGAGCCTATAGTATAGATGCAACTCTTGGGAAGACTAGAGATAAAGTCTAAAGAAAAAATAAACGAATTTCTAAACAAAGAACATATCGGACGCATAGCTAGTATTGACAAGTCAGGCTTTCCTGAGGTAATTCCTATGAATTTTGTTTTTATTGATGGCTCAATCTATATGCATTCGCATACAAAGGGTGAGAAGCTAGATAATATTAGAAGAAATAGTAGAGTGGGATTTGAAGTAGACAGAGAACTAGAATTTCTCCCTTCATACTTTGAGGATCCAAAAGATGCATCTCTTGCAGATACTTTGTATGTTAGTGTGGTAATAAAAGGAAATGCAACTCTGGTATCAGACAGGAAAGAAAAGGTTCTTGCACTAAATGGCTTGATGAAAAAATATCAGCAAGAGGGGGGATATGAACCACTACAAACTGATATGTCTGTAATAGATGAAGTCGAAGTCATCAAAGTAATTCCAGATTCAATTAAAGGAAAATACAAAATCGGTCAACATCTAAATGCAAGTGAACGAAAAGCTCTAGCTGAAAAAATTCTAAAAAGAAATAGCCCAACTGCAAAAGAGACTGTAAAAATAATGGGCTTTGAGATTGGTGATCAGGGATTGATAATGAAAGATGAGCCTGTATGGTAAATGGCTGCGGAACCGATCTGATTTTTAAATTCCATACTGCATAGTGTCAAGACCATGCCTTTGATAACTTGAACGCGTGTAATTTTTATTCAGAATAAGACTATCGGTATCGTTGCAAAAATTCCAAGAATTTGAATTAAAGTCCGAATATGGGCCAACAGGAGATCAACCTCAGGCTATTGATTCACTAGTACAAGGAGTTAATAAAAAAAAGGTTCAAACACTCTTGGGTGTTACTGGAAGTGGCAAGACATTTACAATTGCCAACGTTATTGCGCGAACAGGAAAGAATACACTGGTTATTTCCCACAACAAGACTCTTGCTGCCCAGCTTTATTCAGAATTAAAACAATTCTTTCCAAATAACAATGTTGGATATTTTGTATCATATTATGACTATTATCAACCTGAAAGCTATATTGCCCAAACTGACACCTATATTGAAAAAGACACTCAGATTAATGAAAAAATTGAAAAAATGCGCCTAGAGGCAACTGCGATGCTTCTTTCAGGAGAGCCCACAATCATTGTTTCAACAGTATCCTGCATTTATTCACTGGGCAATCCACGGGATTGGGAAGATCTTGCAATTACACTGTCTGTGAATCAGGAGGTAAAAAGAAATGAAATAATCAAGGAACTAATTGATGCACGATACGAAAGAAATGATTTTGAACTCTCACCTGGACACTTTAGAGTTAAAGGAGATACAATTGATGTAATTCCTGCCTATTCAGAAGACGTAGTCAGAATTTCTATGTTTGGAGATGAAATCGAAAAGATCTCAATCTTGGATAATATTTCAATGAAGGAGAAACGAAACATTCCACAAATTCGAATATTTCCAGCCAAACACTACTTGATTGCAAAAGATGTAAGGGAACACGCAATCAAATCAATCAAAAAAGAACTCCAAAACAGACTCCCAGAACTCAACGAGCTAGAACGACAGAGATTAGAGATGAGAACAAAATACGATCTTGAGATGATTGAAGAACTGGGTTATTGTTCAGGTATCGAAAACTATTCGCGACATTTTGATGGACGCAAACCAGGAGAAAAGGCATTCTGTCTATTGGATTTTTTTGGAAACGATTTTCTTCTTGTGATTGACGAGTCTCATGTTACACTGCCACAATTGCATGGAATGTATCATGGTGATCATTCCAGAAAAAAAGAATTAATCACATACGGATTCAGACTTCCCAGCGCATTTGATAACCGACCATTAAAGTTTGAAGAATTTGAAAAGTACATAAAAAATACAATCTTTGTGTCTGCCACACCATCAGATTACGAACGAGAACACTCCTTTCAAATCACAGAACAACTGGTTCGTCCAACTGGATTGTTGGATCCTGAAATGACGGTCAGACCAACCAAGAATCAAATGGAAGATTTGATGAATGAGATAAAAAAACGTGCAGAAAATAATGAAAGGGTTTTGGTGACTACTCTGACAAAACGTATGGCTGAAGACCTTGCTGAATACCTCTCAAAAAAGGGAATACGGGTAAGATACCTGCATTCAGAGATTGAAGGTCTTCAGAGAACAGAACTGATCAGACAACTGCGACTGGGAGAATTTGATGTTCTGGTTGGAATTAATCTACTCCGAGAGGGACTGGATATTCCTGAGGTATCTCTTGTTGCTATTTTAGATGCAGATAAAGAAGGATTTCTTCGAAACACTACAAGCCTCATTCAGACATTTGGTCGTGCTGCAAGAAACTCTAATGGCCAAGTGATCATGTACGCTGACAATACAACTAGGTCAATGAAATCTGCCATATCCGAGACTAGACGAAGAAGACTGACTCAAATTGAATACAACAAAAAGCACAAAATTGTTCCAAAATCAATTCAAAAGACCATTCCATCCAAGGTGGCAAACCTAGATGATGTTAAACACAAATCACCTCATGATTTGGCAAAAGACATAGTGGACTTGGAAGCTGATATGAAAAAATATGCCGAAGATCTTGACTTTGAAAAAGCAATAGAATGTAGGGATAGAATTCAAAGAATACAAAAGGAGATTGAAAAAAATGAATGACCAGTTAAAGATTAGAGGCGCACGACATCACAACTTGAAAAACCTTGACGTCAATATTCCAAAAAACAAGCTAGTTGTAATCAGCGGTCTTTCAGGTTCTGGAAAATCAACCTTGGCATTTGATACAATCTATGCTGAAGGACAGAGAAGATATGTAGAATCATTGTCTGCTTATGCAAGACAGTTTCTTGAAATGATGGATAAACCTGATCTTGATTCCATTGAAGGGCTTTCGCCTGCCATATCTATCCAACAAAAAACAACTAGCAAAAATCCACGTTCTACTGTTGGAACCACAACTGAGATTTACGATTATTTAAGACTCTTGTTTGCACGAATTGGCATCCCACACTGTCCAAACTGCAAACGAAAAATTTCAAGTCAGTCAATTGAGACAATTTGCGATTCTGTATTGAAAGACTTTGAGTCAAAAAAGATCCTTGTCCTGTCTCCGGTAATTAAAAGAAAGAAAGGAACATATGAAAAATTATTTGAACAGCTAACAAAGGAAGGATATTCCAGAATTAGACTAGATGGTGAGATTTACCGACTGGATGAGAAAATCCCTCCTTTAGACAAACAAAAATGGCATTACATAGAAATCGTAGTAGATAGAATTACCGCAGAAAGATCTGAAAGGTCACGAATTTTTGAGGCTATTCAAACTGCAATCAAAGCATCAAAGGGTGAGGTAATGATTTCCTCAGAGGGCAAGGAAAAGATTTTCTCACAAAATAATGCCTGTCCTTACTGCGGAATAACAATTGGAGAGCTTGAGCCACGAACTTTTTCATTTAATTCTCCCTTTGGTATGTGTCAAGCCTGTAGCGGTCTGGGTGTGAAAATGGAGTTTGATCCTGATTTAATAATTCCAGACAAGTCAAAATCCATCCTAGATGGCGCTATAGTGCCGTGGAGTGGACGATTCTCCTCTTTTAGGCGTCAGGCATTGCGAGCAGTGGGAAAAAAGTTCAAGTTTGATTTGATGATGCCAATTGAAAAAATGACTCCAAAACAACTTCGAATCATACTTTATGGAACTGATGAATTAATTGACTTTAGATATAGGTCACGCTCAGGTGACTCTTCTTGGCAGTATACTGATGCCTTTGAAGGTGTAACTGAGAATCTACAGAGAGCATTTATGGAAACTGACTCTGAATCAAAAAGAGAGTGGCTCAAACAATTCATGAGAGACACTCCATGCAAAAAATGCAGTGGCAAAAAGCTAAAACCAGAAGCACTTTCTGTTCTAATCAATGGCAAAAACATAATGGATGTTTGCGACATGTCAATTGATCAATGCTACGACTTTTTTTCAAATCTAGAACTAGATGAAACAAAACAATACATTGCAAGAGATGTCCTAAAGGAGATAAAAGAAAGGCTGGAGTTTCTAAAAAATGTTGGTCTAAATTATCTTACGCTGAATCGATTAAGCTCCACCCTGTCTGGGGGTGAGTCTCAAAGAATCCGACTTGCTACTCAAATTGGTTCAAACCTGACAGGTGTCTTGTATGTTTTAGATGAACCAACTATTGGTTTACACCACCGAGACAATTCTAGATTAATAAGAACACTAACAAAACTAAGAAACTTGGGAAATACTGTAATTGTAGTTGAACATGATGAAGAAGTAATTCGAAATTCTGATTGGATTCTTGATCTGGGACCTGGCGCAGGTATCCACGGCGGAAATGTAGTGTTTGAGGGAACCATAGGCCAGATACTGGATGGCCACAAATCAATAACTGGCGACTATCTCAAAAATAATTCTCTAATTAAACTTGAAAATAAAACTAGAAATCAAAAAGGAAAACTAGTGATCAAAGGCGCTGCCCAAAATAATCTCAAAAAGATAGACGTAGAGTTTCCTCTTGGTTTGCTAATAACTGTAACAGGCGTTTCTGGTTCAGGCAAATCTACTCTTGTCAATGAAGTTTTGTTAAAATCCCTTGAAAACAAAATTTACAAATCAAAACAAAAGCCTGGAAAACACAAACGTGTCATAGGCGATGAAAATGTAGACAAAGTAATTGCAATAGATCAATCACCTATTGGAAGAACTCCACGGTCCAATCCTGCAACTTACATTGGTGCTTTTACACCTATACGAGAACTTTTCGCTAGCACAGAACTATCAAGAGAGAGAGGGTACTCTCCTGGACAATTTTCTTTTAATGTACAGGATGGCCGCTGCTTTTCTTGTGAGGGACAGGGTGTAAAGCAAATAGAGATGCAATTTCTATCAGATGTATTTGTAAAATGCGATGAGTGCAAGGGAAAACGATACAATTCAGAGACTTTGTCTGTGTTGTATAAAGGAAAAACAATTGCAGATGTACTTGATATGACAGTAGAGGAGGCACTAAACTTTTTTGAAAATATACCTGTAATTCAAAGGAAATTACAAACTATCTACGATGTTGGGTTGGGGTACATAAAACTTGGTCAATCCTCAACTACTCTCTCTGGTGGTGAAGCTCAGAGGGTAAAGTTGGCATCAGAATTATCAAAAAAAGGTACAGGAAAAACACTCTACATTCTAGATGAACCGACAACTGGCCTGCATTTTGCAGATGTTCAAAAGTTACTTGATGTACTAAACCGTCTAGTAAATCTTGGTAATACTGTAATTGTAATTGAACACAACATGGATGTAATAAAAAACTCTGATTGGATAATTGATCTTGGGCCTGAAGGTGGAGATGAAGGAGGAAAAGTTGTAGCGTGTGGTACTCCAGAGCAAATAACAAAATCCCCTGGTAGTTATACCGGCAAATATCTCAAAAAGTTCCTAAATTGACTTTAGATATAGCGACTAAGACGATTCCATCCTCGCCTGGAGTGTACCAAATGAAAGATTCTGTTGGAAATATTATCTATATTGGTAAAGCAAAAAACCTCAAAAACCGCGTCAAATCCTATTTTTTAAAAAATCAAGATTGGAAGACTCAAAGATTGGTTGAAAATGTTTCTGATATAGAATTTGTACTAACTGATAATGAGCGGGAAGCATTTCTTTTAGAATCAAATCTAATCAAAAAGTATCGTCCCAGATTCAACATAGAACTCAAAGATCAACAACGGTACACCTACTTGAGAATAACTGATGAAAAATATCCTAGGTTAGTTGTTGCAAGAAGGACAAGAGATGGAAGATTTTTGGGCAAAGGAAAAATATTTGGCCCATTTACAAGCGGTAGTTCAAAACTTCTAACAATAGGTTCCCTACGAAAGGCATTCAAGATAAGAATCTGCAAAAAGTTGCCAAAAAAAGCATGTCTGGAGTATCATTTAGGAAATTGTGAAGCACCATGTGAATTCAAAGAAGCACAGAGACGCTACAAAGATCATGTCTCTGACTTGGAAGATGTTTTGAAAGGAAAGGATCAGATGCAAGTCTTTGCTGAGAAACTAAAAAAAGAGATGGGTGAGGCCTCAGACAAGCAACAGTTTGAAAGAGCTATAGAAATAAGAGATACTCTTTTGCGATTGCAAAGTCTCCAAACAAAACAAAAGATGGAATATGTGGCAAACTCTGATGAGGAATATTTTGGAATAAGGATCGAAAATCAATTGGCACATGTAATGACATTTAGAATCATAAATGGTGTTATACGAGACAGTGAAAAATTTTCTTTTGATTTTATGGCAGATAACACATTTTCAAATTTTCTTTACCAATATTATTCGACTCGCAAAATACCGAGATATGTTATTGCAAGTGAATCTCCACAGGATCAAAGTCTGTTAGAGTCTCTGCTCTCAAAAAACGCAGGACACAAAGTAAAGATAGTTGTTCCTACGCGTGGTAAGCGCAAGGAGATGATTAATCTAATTAGCCGAAACCTAAACCAATCAGGTTCTCATGATGAACCTGTTCTAAAAGAACTACAAAAGGAACTCAATTTATCATCAATACCAAACGTAATAGAATGTTTTGATATCTCAAATCATGGGAGGGATTATTCAGTTGGTTCTATGTCAAGGTTTGTTGGAGGAATTCCACAAAAATCAGGATATCGGAAATTTAAGATAAAGAGCGTCAAGGGACAAGACGACTTTGCAATGATCAAAGAAATCATAAAACGTAGATATGGTAGACTTGTCAAAGAAAACCATGAACTGCCAGACATGATTTTAATAGATGGTGGAAAAGGACAACTTTCATCTGCCTTGCAATCCTTGTCTGAGCTTGGTTTGGATCTTCCATGTGTTTCTATTGCAAAAGAAAATGAAGAATTGTATGTTAAAAATTCAAACAAACCAATAGTCATACCAAAAATCCGTTCATCATTGAAACTATTACAACATGCAAGAGATGAAGCCCATCGGTTTGGTGTAGCTTATAATAGAAAACTTCGGATACTTGAAAAATAAAAAGAAAAAAGGTCTGATTAATTGACTGTGACTGATCCAGTCATCCATGGGTGGACAACACAGAAGTAGTCAAATGAACCTGTTTGGTCAAAAGTGTGCTCAAATGTACTTCCTGCTGAAATCAAGCTGCTGTCAAATCCGCCGGAGGGGCCTGACTGTGCGGTTCCAGCTGTTACAGTGTGTGCTGCTGTGTCGTCATTTGTCCAGACTACAGTACTTCCCTTGGGAACGGTAGTGTCTGCAGGAATGTAACATTCGTTAGTCTCTTCACAGCCTGGTGTTGAACTTCCAGATGGTATTGAAACATTTACTGTCTTTGGTTCTGCCATCTTTTCTTCTGCCATCATTTTTTCTTCAGATTTCATTGACTCTTCTGCCATCATTTTTTCTTCAGATTCCATCATCTGCTTTTCTTTGACTTTTGCTGCTTCATCAGCAAAGGGATCTGCCATCTGAGGCTCTTCACTCCTCATTGCCGGTTCTGTGGTCTCTTGCATCACATCTGGCGCCTCAGGAATTTCAACGTCTGGAGTAACCTCTGATATGCTTTGACCTCCAAACGCAATAGCCATAAATGCTGCTACTATTCCTATTGACCACCCTATTGCTGCCTTGTCTATGCTGGTCATAAATATGAAAAATCCTCATCGAATATTAACTAATCTTCCATTCCGGATTTTTAAATTAATTTTAATGCCTGATTATCGTATTTGCTTATTTTTTCATAAATAATATTCAATTGTCTCTGCTCTACAAGCTGCTTGAAAAATTTGGTTCTAGTTTCAATAAACAAATCTTTGGAATTTTGCTGTTTAGTTAGGTGTTCATACATTGTATCTGAATCCACCATTATTCTTACCGTATCTTCATTTTTAATAATGAACATACCAATACACCAAAAAATGCCAACATGCATTGCTATGTATTTTGATTGTTCGCCATTTACTTTATCAAGATAAATGTCTGCATGATCTCTCATCTGTTCGATTTTGTTATCATTTGTTTTATTGACCCATGATATTTTTTTTGGACTGCCTGCAAAGTAAAATGTATGTTCCATTTCTTGCTAACATGCATTTGTAAAAAATATTCATATGAATTTACCTAGATTGAATACTGATGCTTTGATAGTGACTATACCATTTTAGATTCCAATAATTTTATTTTATGATTATCAAGAGACCATGCTTTTTAGCCTGATTTGATAGATTTGCTCAAAAAAAACCTTAGAAAAGTTGTTTTGTTTGTCTATATAATTTGAATTCCTTACTTATGATCAAACTCTGGAACGGGTCACTGATGCTTGAATCTCACACATTCTTTGAGAAAATGGTTGACGAACTAGTAGAATTTTCCGAATACGATCCAGAACTAGCTGATGGCATAAAATGGCTTGATGACCAAGCTCAAAAAAAAGGCATTTCATTTTATGATATGGTTTTTGAGGTCTTGTACAAACATGATCTGAATTCAAAAGCCAAAGAGTGGCTAAATACTAGAAATTAGTTTTTTCGCAACTCTATTGGAAGGTACTTACATCCTTGAGGACCACAGTA